>OIFH01000007.1_pt1 | contig 152061 bp, 179 predicted proteins | sample 1581951 | NCBI WGS metagenome assembly OIFH01 (sample SAMN04414075, study PRJEB24778) | human gut metagenome | material: faecal | host: Homo sapiens | reverse complement strand
TAAAAATATTTCATAATTCCACGCAATTTTCAAATTAAATGGTTGTATATGGTGTGTTAATATATTAAATTTACTAATTATCCAATATATCATATACATATCTAATTATTACATTTTTATTATGTATAGTATTATATGTAAATAAGGAATATAATTCAATAAACAAAAACATTTATTCGGCTTAACTTGCCATCCTCAATTGGTAGCTATGGTGGTAATCTGTTCCATCGCAATCATAGTTTCATTTTTATCTCTCTTTGTTCCGAATCTTCGAGCTCAGAACAAGGTTGTTTTTTTACGTGCGACACCCGACGGCAGAAGCGAGAATCGTAAGCAAAGAAGCCTCTGTAAATTTTAAAAATGCTATAATCTCTCTCTGACATTGGAAAGTTTGCGTTAAATTCCAGCAAGTCAGTCTCACAATACTTGGTCCACCATATAAGCGTCTCCGCGTTTCTATATTGTCTCTCTTTTTTCGTTCTTATATCTTTGCCTGGTATAAAAATGAATCATTATGGATTTAGCAGAAAATAGATTTAGAAAAACCTGGTAACGTTTCCTTGAAGTATTGAAAGTAGACTGTCATTGTTCTTTAGCCGATGTTTGCCGCGAGCAGCATACCACTTCTGGAGGTATGAGTTCCTGGATGTCCCGACGGGGCTATAGTGTTAAACAAGCTAAGGAAGATGCGGTCCGTAATTATTATGGCGGTGTTTCCCCCTCCCGACCGACAAGTACCTCTCCTTCGTTCAGTCAAATAGTTCCCGTCATGTTGTCGGAAGAAGAGTTCAGCCTTTCCGGAGTCACAATCACCTTCAATAGCGGTATGACCATTTCGTTCAAACGGGTCACTCCCGGCGGTATCATTCAAATGTTGCACGATTACGAACGAAGAGAGGGGGATCCATGTATTCTCTAACATCAGCCAACTGATACTACCTGTATCAGGGCTTTGTCCGTATGAACCTTGGCATTGACGGTTTATTCAATATTATACGCTCAGAGATGAAAGGTTTGTCTCCCATATCAGGAGTTGTCTTTTTGTTCTTTGGCAAGAACCGACAGGGTGTAAAAATACTGCATTGGGACGGTGACGGCTTTCTTCTTTACTACAAGCGTCTCGAAGGTGGAAGTTTTGAGCTGCCGACATTTAACCCCGATACTGGCAATTACGAGGTTTCCTATCAGATTTTGTCTTTTATCCTGAATGGAGAAGTTCGTGCGACTGCGAAAACGCTTTAGGATATGACATAATCGTTTGTTCCTTAATAATTTACATCACAAATATTGTCTGATCTCCATGGCTGTCCCGTTAATATTTCGTATCTTTATGCCATGAAAAAGGATGAGATCATAGAGTTATTGAAGGAACAAATCAAGGGATTACGGGATGACAACAACAGGCTTCTGGTCCAGATAGATGCTTTGACAAAAGAGGTCTCCTCCCTTAAGGAGGCACTCCTTCAAAAAGGTGAATCCCTTGGCAGGCAACAACGCATTGCCAAGGGACTCGCCAAACTTGTATCCAACACATCCGAACGGCAACAGGCTCCCCGGCCTGCTCTGTCCGAAGAGGAGAGGCGGAAGGCAGAAGCGGAAAAAGCCGCCGGGCGTAAAGCAGGAAGAACAATGGGGCCAGACGTGACATGCATTATGAGCTGGAGGAGGAGGAACATGTCGTTTATCCCGATGATCCCGGTTTTGACATCAATAAAGCCCGGCTGTTTACTCCCACTCCCAGAATATGCGTCCGCTATGAATGTGTCCCCATGCGCTTCATCAAGCACGTCTACAAGATACACACCTATACGCAGGACGGCCGCCTGTTTGAGGGAAAAACACCGGCTTCGGCTTTCCTGAATTCCAGCAATGACAGCTCATTCATTGCCGGAATGATAAAATTACGTTACATACAATCACTGCCTGTAGAAAGAATCATCAGCTACTTCGAAGGTTATGGCTTTACGCTGAAGAAACCCACGGCCCATAGGTTGATGGAGAAAGCCTCAGGCCTCTTCGAAAATCTTTATCAGTGTATCCGCAGACAACCTTGGGCGATCCTTATAAGGCAGCTAATGAAACCTATTACAAAATACTCGTCCCGGAAAAGAACAGTAAGGGAAAAGGAGTCCGCAAGGGATACCTCTGGGTGGTTGTGGGTATAAACATCGGGATGATATATCTGCTCTACGATGACGGTTCCCGCTCTGAAAGAGTTATTCTTAACGAATTAGGCAGTTGCAAGGGCATCTAAAAGTGACGGCTACTCACCTTACCGGAAACTCGAAAGCGATGCTTATCCCCATATCACACGCATCCCGTGCCTGCAACATATAAAACGGAAATTTATAGATAGCGGTGAGAACGACCCGGATGTAAAAAGAAGCGTGGAACTGATAAACAAACTTTATCAAAACGAGCATAAGCATAAAGTCGGGGTGGACGGATGGACGGCGGAACAGCATCTTGCACACCGCAAAAAGTATGCTCTGGACACACTCGGGGAAATAAAAGATGTGCTTGATGAAATAGAAGAACGGGGGGACTTGTTACCCAAGAGCGAACTAAGGGAAGCCATTACCTATCTTCGCAATGAGTGGAATGCCGTAGTGGACATCTTCAACTATGGTGACACTTTCCTGGACAACAATATAGTTGAACGGATGAACCGGTACATATTCCTGTCAAGAAAAAACTCATTGTTCTTCGGCAGCCATAAGGGTGCCGAACGGGGCGCCATACTCTACACGATAGCACTCACTTGCAGGATGCATAAAGTAAATCTGTTTAAGTATCTCACGGATGTGATAAACAGAACCGCAGAATGGCAACCGAACACGCCACTGGAAAAATATAGGGAACTCCTGCCTGACAAATGGGAAAAGGAGAATAGCTAAACAAGGCTTATTAAACTTTTTATTCTACCACACTATATAGAACCGCGGAGACGCTTACATAGTGATTGACAAGGTATGGGATTACATCAACCAGCCTGCCAGCAATTCGCTTCTGCATTACAATGACGGCTCTTATATATTCGATATACCATCTTTCAACAAGGGGGCAATCAGAGAGGCGATATTGAATGCTTGTTGCCACCGCTCAATGTTGATTCAGAGTGATGTTGTCATCAAGCAATATCCCGATAGTATAACCATTACCAATGCTGGTGGTTTTCCGTCCGGAGTGGATATGAACAACATTTTGACAGTGAACAGCGTTCCGCGCAGTAAACTGATGAGCGAGATATTGCAGAAGACAGGATTGGTGGAGCGTTCCGGTCAGGGAGTGGATAAAATGTTCTACAACTGTATTACTGTGATGTGCTAAGTTGTGTATGTGATTGTTTTACTGACTATTACAAAAAAAAGTAATAATCTGATTGAACCTGCTGTTTCGTCAGCAGTAGCCTACGGCAGGTGCATAACCAATAATGGTCTTGTACTAAGTTGCTCGGACAATGAAGCCCTTCCGAAAGGAGAAGTTTGAACCGTGAGGGGAAAGCAACTGCTATTAGTGTCATATAGTAGGGGAGCTAGGCTGGATGGTATGAATAACAAATGTGAACTGTTGCTTAAACATCGTGATTGTAGAAAAGCCAAAGACTACTGACAGGCTTTACCAAAAGGTATGCAGTCGGTTAATCCTTTGCCGAGCAACTGAATGTCTTTGAATTGCTGGCTTTGTACAAAATGGCAATGAGGGATTGCGAGGGGCTTGATGAAAAGATTTTATGAAAATTGTCGGAAGAAAACCTTATCGGTTACGAAAACGGCTCTCATCGCTTGTCCGAGGAGTATCGGAATGAGTCTGCTGAAAGATTGAAAGGAATGAATATGAATTACCTCAAGTTGGTTTCAGGCTGTTTTCATAAAAATGGTTATATAAATCGTTCTTTTCTCAAAAAGGTATTTCAAGACATGTTGTCCGAAAAACAAATTAGAGGCTTGATTTCAAAGATGAAAAATGCAGGGATTATACAGAAAGATGGTGCAGGCAAATATACCCGTTATGTAAAAGCACCGGATTTTCCATCGTTTGTCTAGGGCCGCAAGAATCAATTTTAGGGTCGTAAGATTTCAACTGTCTGTTTATCAGCTTATTTGATTAGGGAAACAAGGGGCTTGATAAGGCAAAGATTCAGCAAATGATAATACAATATTTGCAGAATGCAGGTTCCTCAGGAGCAAAGCGTGATGCCATTTTTGAATATTTGAAAGAGGTATTACCCCAGAATAAGACCCAAGAGCAACAAGAGCGTATGATTGGCAATATTCTTTCTGAGATGAAAGAGATTGGATTGATTCATCCCGAGGTCGGACATGGTTTTTGGGGTCGTAATTCATCAATTATAGTTGAAATATGACTATTTATAACTGTCAAATGAGATTATAACTTAAAAGTAGTCAAATCCTTGGTTTAATCAAGAAATTGGCTACTTTTATATCAGAGTTGTTTGACAAAGCATAATGCAGAAGATTAGTGCAACACCGCTGTCGCCAAATCGTTACCAACAACTTTCTACCATAGTATTTGCTATTTGTGTATCAATCAGATACGGAATAATTGATTATCCGTTGCAATGATAAACAATTTTTGCGAACGAGAGATTATAAGTCATAAGATAATGTTTGTATAGCCCACTTATATACAACTCTACCGTTTTGATGCAGTTTGTTATTGGAAATAACTTCTTCATCATTGATAGAATTTTTTTGACTGGTTAGATAGAGGTCTTTTCCAAATTCTCCATTCGTTTCTGTTATTATTTCCAATAATCTTGCTGTCCACTAAAAATGTGGATAATATTGAAAAGTTCCACAATAAAATAAAGTTGGTTCAGAACCAGCAAGTCCATGACAATATTGTAGGTACCAACCAGTAGGAATTCTAAGATTAATATTTCAATAGAATGTTATTTGTATTTACATCGGAATATCATCTGTAGTAATTCTTATTCCGAATATATCAATGTATATAACTGTTTATCAATGCTGTACAATTCAAATATATTTGAGACTGAGAAATAAAAAACATTATTCAGACATCAAATATCTGCTATTTTGACAGATTTTATAGAGAAAAGCCTCAAAATTACATCAAGGGACAAAATTTTGTCCCTTGATGGCCACGCTGAAGGACAAACGAGGGACAAAAGTTGAAAAAATCAGAGATATTACATTTTCTGACTTAGTATTTGCTTCTATTATGTATATATCTATCAGTTGGTTATATAGATAATTGATAATCAGTAGGTTAAGCTATTTGCCGATGCAAAAGTTTTGAAATATATTTTGCAATGTTTCTTCCGAGGTTATACCTCCTTCTGCAACAATCTCACTTAGTTCGTGGATACATTGTCTTAAATCCTCACTTACCAATCTCCTGATAATCCCAATTGCAATCCTTCCTGTACTCTATGAATAGAATCCAATGCTCGTGTTAATGCTTCGTAATGGCGTACATTTGTAATGATAATATCGTTTTGGTTGATTTCTGGTAAGGCGGCTGCCTGTACTAACTTTTTTTCCAGGATCGTTATATTTTCCCTTTTCTTTGCTGAGATAAATAGTTTTTCCACTTTCATGTCAGCAAATATAGCTGACAACTCTTCTTTTTGTATTGCTAGTAACAGATCTGACTTATTAAATAAAATAATCATCTTTTTCCCTTCGCAGTGTGGAAGAATTTCGGCTTTTAATTCTTCGAACCGTCTTTGGGCATCTGTAGAGTCTATCATCCATAAAATGACATATGCTTGGTCCATCTTTTGGAAAGTACGTTCTATCCCTAGATTTTCTATTGTATCGTTCGTTTGGCGGATTCCAGCTGTATCAATAAATCGGAATGTGACACCTTGTAAATTGATCGTATCCTCTATTACGTCACGGGTCGTTCCATGGATATCACTGACAATGGCTTTTTCCTCATTCAGCAACGCATTCAGTAAGGTGGATTTTCCAGCATTCGTCTCTCCGATAATTGCTACAGGAATGCCATTCTTGATTGCGTTTCCTACACTGAAAGAATGAGCTAGCTGGGCAATAACTTGTTCGATATGGGTAGCTAGACTGCTCAGTTCGTCACGATTGGCGAATTCTAGTTCTTCATGATCACTGAAATCCAGTCTAATTCCATTAACGAAGTGAAATGAAGCAATTGGTTACGCAGGTTAGAAAGTTCTTTACTGAATCCTCCACGCATTTGGCTCATGGCTAGGCGATGGGTGGCGGCAGACGATGAGGCTATCAGATCGGCCACAGCTTCGGCTTGGCTCAAGTCCATTTTTCCGTTTAGAAAAGCACGTTGGGTGTATTCACCTGGTAGAGCGGCACGACATCCATTATAGATCAGGAGTTGTATAACTTGCTGCAGGATATAGGATGAACCATGACACATGATTTCCGTACTGTCTTCACCGGTATAAGAATGAGGGGCACGGAACAAAGAAATTAAAACTTCGTCTATTACTTCTTCTGCAGAAGGTATAATTGATTCTTTTTTTTGTAACGTTTCACTTTTTTCTTGCGGAATTTCACTCGTTTTTTGGAAAAGTGTATTATTAATTTTTCGCTTTGGGGAACAAATCTTTCCGAAAGTAAGAGTATATGGTGCTCGTTCTGTCAGTGGCTTGCCTGTGGCGGGTGTAAATATGCGTGACGTTATTTCAATCGCTTTTGGGCCAGATACACGAATTATTCCGATGGCTCCTCCCTGGGCGGTGGCAATGGCGCAGATTGTATCTTGGTTTATCATTTTCATTTGGTTAATAATATAATGTTTTAGCTACGATGGCTGTTACTTCTTCTAAATAACGGCGGTCTGTCTCATCAAAAGAGTTTAATAGATTACTGTCAATATCCAATACTCCCTTTACTTGTCCATTAGCAAGAATAGGAACAACAATTTCGGAGCGGGAAAGAGAACTGCAGGCTATATGTCCGGGGAATTGTTCTACATTGGGCACTATCAAGGTTCGAGCTTCTGACCATGAGGTTCCACATACTCCCTTTCCTTTATGGATGCGATAACAGGCGGTGCTTCCCTGAAAAGGTCCTAAAATAAGTTGGCCGTCTTTAACCAGATAGAAACCTACCCAAAAAAAGCCGAAGGCTTCCCGAAGAGCAGCGGCAGTATTGGCCAAAACACTTATTTCTTCTTTTTCATCTGATATTAAAAGTTCAAACTGAGGGAGGAAAAGACGGTAACGTTCTACTTTATTACTAGTTGTTTGTTTGAAACTGGTTTCCATATTTTTATTTGTTTTATGAGGGGACATCTTGTTGTTTTTTTACAAAAAATGGTCTTCTATGAAGCGATGTCCCCTGTTAGGTAAAAAGAGTTGGCTTATTCTGTAAAAAATCTGTTTATGCCAATCTTCTTCTCGATGATAATAAGAATAAGTATTGATAGATGATCCGGTGAATTTTATCCATATTATATAGACAACTAAATTGGGAATTATATTCTTTCCAAGACTTTTTCTATCAAACCATCAATAGAGTTTTTATAGCCGGTATTGGCTTCCTTTATTAGTCGGTTGGCAATTACCATACATACAGTCATGGCTTTGTGTCCCATCAGGCGTGCTAATCCGGCAAGGGCGGAACTTTCCATTTCAAAGTTAGTGATGCGATAGTCTTTGTATTCAAATTTCTCAATCTTTTCATTCTGTTCAGGATCGGCCAGTGGAATACGGAGTTCTCGTCCTTGCGGGCCAAAGAAACCTCCTGCGGCGATAGTTATGCCACGGACCATATCATTTTGCGCGATGCGGTCTATTAATTCCCGGTCGGCATCAATGACGTATGGGTGGGCGATGCATACATTACCTTCCCAACCCATGTAATTTATAAAAGCTTGTTCGAATTTCAGATCGCAAACCTCATTGCGTCCGGCGTAGAAATTGAGTAGTCCATCAAAACCGATAGACTTTTCAGAACAAATATAGGTGCCAACGGGAGTATAAGGCTGTAATCCGCCACATGTACCGATACGTACTAATTCCAATTGGCGTAAGTGGTCTTTTTCATAACGGGTATTGAAATTAATATTGGCCAAAGCATCTAATTCATTCATCACAATGTCTATATTGTCACAACCTATACCGGTGGAAACTACGGTGAGACGTTTCCCTTTATAAGTACCGGTAATGGTCTTGAATTCACGGCTTTCTATTTCACATTCTTTAGTTTCGAAATGAGAAGCTACTAATGCTACACGCCCAGGGTCACCTACTAGAATTATTTTATTTGCCAGCTGTTCCGGTTTGATATGAAGGTGAAAAATAGAGCCGTCGGGATTGATAATCAACTCAGATTCTGCATAATTATTTTTCATAATCTTTTTTTTGTGGTTAATGGTCTGTATAATTGATGTTATATTTCTTGTCTTTTTAATGGGTATACAAACAGATTATTTCTTAGATGTAGATGCCACGGATTTATAAACTTTCATTGATATTAGCATGATAAAGAGAAAAACAGTTTCATTCGCATCCAAGAAAAATACATTAATCGTTGAATACTAGTTTTATTTGCTTAATGGTTCATTACCGAAAGTTGTTTCGGGTTTTGCAATATTTTCACGCATGGAGGTATCTGCTTGTATATTCTTCATGCGGTAATAGTCCATAATGCCTAGGTTGCCACTACGAAATGCTTCCGCCATGGCCTTGGGCACTTCGGCCTCTGCCTGAATTACATTCGCACGGGCCTCTTCTGCTTTGGCTTTCATTTCCTGTTCCAAAGCGACGGCCATCGCACGGCGTTCTTCTGCTTTGGCTTGTGCAATATTCTTGTCGGCATTGGCCTGGTCTATTTGTAAAGCAGCTCCAATATTTCTGCCTATATCAATATCAGCTATATCAATAGACAGGATTTCGAAGGCCGTACCGGCATCTAAGCCCTTGCGGAGTACTAATTTAGAGATAGAATCAGGATTTTCCAATACGGATTTGTGATTTTCGGACGATCCGATAGAGGACACGATACCTTCACCAACACGTGCTAGAATCGTGTCTTCTCCGGCACCTCCTACTAATTGGCGGATATTGGCGCGTACAGTGACACGAGCTTTAGCTATAAGCTGTATGCCGTCTTTGGCTACAGCAGTAACGGGAGGAGTGTCAATAACCTTAGGGTTTACTGACATTTGCACGGCTTCGAATACGTCACGGCCGGCTAGGTCAATACCAGTTGCCATTTGGAAAGACAGTTCGATGTTGGCTTTGGATGCGGATACTAGTGCGTGTACTACTTTTTCTACATGCCCGCCTGCCATATAATGAGCTTCCAATTCATCTCGGGTTATGTTACTTAAGCCAGCTTTATGTGCTTCAATCATTGCTGGGACAATGACATAAGGAGGAACATTACGGATGCGCATTAAGAATAATTGCACCAATGAAATGCGTACTCCCGAAACTTTGGCAGACAGCCAGAGGAAAAATGGTACATAATGAAAGAATAGTACCACGAAAATAATTCCACCTCCTATAAGGATGAAAGGAAGATAGTTGGGTTCGATCATAATAATCAATTGTTTAAAAGTAAATATTTATATTTGAACAGCTCCACATCGAATCTCTGCTGTTTTCACTATTGTCTAAAATATACTTGAATGAGAATGTCAATCAAGAAATTTGATAAAATCGTATTTGTAAGTCATTTTTCTATCATAGGTTGAATTTGCGTACAATCACCGTTCCTTCAACCATTCTTTCTACATAAATGGGGGTATTCTCATCAATCAAGCCATCGGCAGAGCGCACTTCGATGATGTGTCCATTAAAGTTTGCATTGCCTATCAGTGCAAGGCGGGTTATTGCTATGCCTTTGTCTCCGATGCGGATATGGGTTCCTTTTAGGGGATCGATTTTATAATCCAGTGTTTTCTTCAAAGAAAGCTTGTCCATGGTTTTTGAGTGCATAAACCAGATGATAATGGCTATGCAACTTAGGACGGATGCTATCAAAGTAATGAATCCTGCTATCGGTCCTAATGTGTCGAAAGCGTAATAGTTGGCATATAGCAGGCAGATGGCCGATGCTATTCCGGCTATACTGATGCCGGGAATAAGGAAAACCTCTACAATAAAGAGAAGTACTCCTGCCAAGATGAGCGCTATGATAATAAATACTTCCATAAATATCTTTGTATTAGTGTTTCAACTTCTTTATTTCTTCGTTGCGGACGCTGATATCCAGTTGGGCCATTTCTTTCAGAAGTTGTTCAGTACGTTTTTCCAATTCCAAAATGGCGGGTGTCAAATTCTTCTTTCGTGCACTGTTCCCTTGGGCATATTGTTCGCGTTTGTCATCCAGATTTTTCTTCAGGTTGTCATAATCCTTCTGCTTTTGTATTCTTTGCTGATAAAGTTTACGTGCTTCGGCAGAGCGGAAGTCGTTCAATGTGTGGTAAACAGCAGAGTCATCTATTATCAAGGTGAAGTCTTTTTGTTGTTCTCCGGATTCTTTGGCATACATTATTGCCGCTAGGCGTTGCTTGCCGGTTCGTACTTTCTCTTCATCTTTCCAGGTGGTACGGATAGAATGTAGGCTGGCCGCATTTATAATGATCTGTTCGTCTGTACTTTCGTAATTGTATACTTCTTTTGAAGAGTTCGGTACAAACACATAGATACAGACTTTGTTATCAGGCTGATAGCGGTCTGAAGCAAACCAGCCAATATTGTTGAATTCATCAATGGCATACATATAGTCATTGGCGGGAGAGTTAAATGGCATTCCTATATTATCGGGACGAAGATAATTGCCATTTTCCGAATCATAGCGAGTTACAAAAATATCGTACCCCCCCAAAGAGCCTTCTCCATCCGATGCATAATACAAGGTAATGCCATCTGACATTAAGAAGGGATAGTTTACATTTCCCTGTTCATTAAGGGACATGAGGGTTCGGGCTCGCTCCAGCCGTCCAACAGACGGATACGGGAGTAGAGTTGCATTTTGCCGTCTGTGCTTTTGTTCCCGTAAAGTACTTTATTGCCCATTTCGGTTTGATAGACAGTCCCGGATATGGTAGGATCGTGATAGAGTGCTCCCGATTCTCTACTGATTTTATATGCTTTCAGAAAATCATTTTTATCGACTACAAAACTATCTATTACAGTAATGTTTTCCACTCCTTTTATCATACGGGCTGCTTGCTTTATTTGTTCCAGCTCTGCTTCAGCCATTTCGGTAGGGCGTTTTTTCTTTTCCAACCATTCTATGTGTTGTTCGTAGTTATCTACGGCATCGTCAAACCGATAGATATCATAATATAGTTTCCCTAAATAGCGGTATGCGTCAATGACTTTGCGGGCGGCGCTTTTTTCAAGGTAGGGCTGTGCTTCTTTTTTTTCTCCTGTTTCATAACAACATGCGCCATACCAATAATTATAATTGGCATTAGAAGGGGCTTGCTTTACCAGCTTTTGGAAAGCTGGTTTGGCTTGTTCAAATTCTCCGTTCAGGAAAAGTTGTTTGGCTTGTGCCAAGCTTTGTGCCGCAGTGTTGCCTGCGCAACATAAAGTAAATAAACCAATGATATATTTTTTGTACATAGTTAGTTTATAATCCGTATTATTTAGATTCAAAAATACAAAGATTAATTGGAATTCTCATGCTTTAATAATTCTATTTTGTTAAATCTTCCATAAATCATTCTTTTCATGTACTTTTGTGCCCTATTTTTAAAGAAGATGTATGGCACAATTTACGGAAGACGAGAAAATAATGCGAAGGTTGGAGCAACGCTTTAACAAGGGGGTGGTAAAGTATCGCTTGATTGAGGATGGTGATAAAATTTTGATAGCTCTTTCTGGTGGAAAGGATTCTTTGGCTCTATTGGAGTTATTGGCAAGGCGTTCACGTATTTTGAAACCGAAATTTGCAGTGATAGCTGTGCATGTAGGCATGACAAATATTCCTTATCAATCTGATTTGGAATATCTGAAAGGCTACTCAGAGGATTTAGGGGTGCCGTTTGTGCATTATGAAACTTTTTTTGATCTGAGTACCGATACTCGGAAGTCTCCCTGTTTCCTTTGTTCTTGGAATCGGAGAAAAGCTTTGTTCACGGTGGCAAAGGAGCAGGGGTGCAATAAGATTGCTTTAGGACATCATATGGATGATATCTTGGAAACTTTGTTGATGAATATTACTTTTCAGGGAGCGTTCAGTACGATGCCTCCTAAATTAGTGATGCGTAAATTTGAGATGACAATTATTCGTCCTATGTGCTTGGTACATGAAGCGGATTTAATTGAAATGGCACGTATCCTCGGTTTTCGTAAACAGATCAAAAATTGTCCTTATGAAAGTTTGTCGAATCGTTCAAATATGAAAGATGTTTTATATTCTCTAGAAAAAATGAATCCTGAAGCACGGTATAGTTTGTGGAGAAGCATGACAAATATTCAGGAAGAACTGTTACCTGGGATTGAATAACAATGATTTATAGTTTTATATCACTGTTTATCTGTATCTTGTTTTTTTATAATAGTCTGTTATAAGAGGTTATTTCGGGTTATTTATTTATATTTGTGTGCAACTTATGTGCAACTTAAATATAAATATTATGGCAGTATTATCAATTTACTTGGATACGAGGAAGAAAAACTCGTCTGATGTATATCCTGTTAAGTTCAGAATATATCATAATAAGGCTTTTTTTATATCGTCAGGAATGTATTCAAATGTTAATACATGGGATAATGGTGAGTATGGGAAAAAAAGAACCCAACTATAAAGTGAAGAATATGGCACTCCGTAGCAAATATAATCTCCTAGAATCAGAATTGCTGTTGCTGGGGGGGAAACTGAAAGGTATGTCCGACAAGCAGCTTAAAGAACACCTTTCTAATATTATTTCATTAAAGCCTGTTACTTCATGTGACTTTTTACATTATTATGACGAATATATCTCGTTGAAGGATAAGAAGAGCACTAAGGATAATTATATAAATACACGGAAACTGATAGTTGAATTTGATGACGCTCCTACCTTTGAGACAATAGACCGAAAGTGGCTGACATCCTTTAACCAGTTCTTGGTGGATAAAGGATATATGACTAATTATATAGGCACACATTTAAAAAACATCAGGGCTGTCTTTAATTATGCTATTGATGAAGAAGTGACAACTCTTTATCCATTCAGGAAGTTTAAAATCAAGAGGGAACAAACGAGGAAGCGGAGTTTGACGATTGATGAATTGAAATTGTTGAAAAATTATCCATGTGAAGAATATTTGGAGTTTTACCGTGATATCTTTATGCTTATATTTTACTTAATAGGCATCAACCTTGAGGATTTGCTTTTTCTCACTAAAGATAATCTGATGAATGGGCGTATTGAATATTACAGGCACAAAACAGGAAAATTGTTTTCTATAAAAGTGGAGCCAGAGGCACAATCTATACTGGATAAATATAAAGGTGATAGATACTTGCTTAATATTATGGATAACCGTAGTAATTATACTAGTTTTACTACTAGCATTGACAGAGCATTGAAACAAATAGGTGAGGTCTCTATTTTGAAAAGGGGGAAAAAGATCAGAAATCCTCTTTTCCCAAAATTGTCCACATATTGGGCAAGGCATAAATGGGAATATCATAAAAATAGCACTATAAATATCTGAATTACAATAATATACAAAACAATAGATTTATTAGATTAACAAGATAGTAACATAATTATTCAAAATTCAGCCAATCAACACAAAATCGTAAGAAGTAAGTTCCAACCTCAAATCACTCCCTATATTTGATATTTTTTGCCTCCCAAAAGAAAAATCACCAACTGTATTTTCCACTCAGTGCATAATCAAGTAATCAGCCGGATGAGTTTATAATAATAGGTTTAATTGAATCTTGTATATATACTACAAGGACTAAACTAAACCTGTCACATTTTACTTTTAAGATTTCCTTTTTTGGAAAGCAAGATTCTCCAGCTTTAGAAAAACAGGTTTAATGAAATCTTGTATATATACTACAAGAACCGGACTAAACCTGTACTCCTTTACATTTTCCTATTTGAAATGAGATTCAATCCAAATCTCCACTTTCTCCGGATATTTCACGGTTTTAGCCAAACAGACAATCCCGACAACTTCCACCCCATATTTGCCAAGTTCCTCTGCGTGTTCCTTGATGCTGCTTCCTGTTGTAATCACATCGTCGATAATCACGACTTTCTTGCCTACGATGTCTGCATTGATAATGACATTGGAATCCGCATTTACCTTATCCCTGTCTTTTATGTTGTGTTTGCTTTCACGAGCCTCCAGATAAGTAAGACTGTACAGCATCGGATGCAACTTTTCTTCATACGACAAAGCATTGCTCAACCGGCTGAATCGGGTAAGGTATTTGCTTTGATTGCTGCATGGCATGAATACAACAGTAACACTATCCGGCAAATCCAGTTTTGCCAATGCTTCTTTAAATAAACGGCTGCAAGACACACGTCCGTCTTTAAAGTCATACACCATTTGTACAAACTTCCGTTGTTCCTCAGTGATAAAATTCCAATCCCTTTTGGGTATGTAATAGTCAATGAATATTGCCGGAATCTTCTTGCCATTGGAAAGTTTCATCTTGAAAGGCATCATCGGTTTCTCATCCATGAAATCTTCCAAAGCTGAATATACATAGAATCTTTCCGCTTTCTGTTCCCCTGCACGCAGCGCATTACGATACCCCCATTTGCGTTCCTCCTTTGTTGTCGCACGTTGCCCCACCACCAGAAAGGCCGTAGCCGCTCTCTTTTTCCATGTGCTTATCCTGTTCATCAGGTAAAAGAACACCAATAGGACAATCCATATAATCAGTTTTTCCATTCTCTATCTTCTTTGTTATTGATACGCTTTATAGGCACGTTATGCCTTTTCTTTTGGAAGGTCATAGTTCGTTCTTATAATGTTACGCTTCCATTTGCAAAGATACGCAGAAACAGCGTATTCCAATCCACCTTTTTTAACTTATTCCATTTGTTTTTCTTCTTATATATCATCTGTTTACATACATTCCTGTTATAAAAGGTTTCACCGCAATCCTTTTTCCCAAAGACAGCCAAAGTCTTTTTTGACAGGAAAAGTAACCTTCTGATAACTTTTTCCTTGTTTAACAGCTTTTTCCTTCTTCTATCCAACCGATAGGCTACTGAAACTGCCGGCAATATCGTTTCTCCACTTTTTATAGTCAGCCTTACGTTATCTATATCCCAATGAGTATTACTTTATATCAACAATGCCTATGTGATTGCTGATTTTCACGGTTCCTTCATTTCATAATGAAGTTTCCATTCTGATTTGCTCCTTTACCTCATGGATAGAGCCACGTGCGGTTATTAGCATACTTCAGCTTCCTTTCCGACTATTACTGCTATTTTCTTCGCCCTCCCTTCGTCAATCTCTTTTTGATGGCGAAGTCACAATATTTTTCAGATGCAAAGATATAATGCAGCGATGCCGAAGCATCTACGGGTCACTCCGTTCTGACCAATGACATACACGAAAATCTTCCGACATTTTTCTACTGCGTGAAAAATATAGCGTATTTGCGTGCTATCCTTGGTGCCGCCCTATACCTGCAATATCCGATAGCATCATAAAAATTAATTGTTTAACTTCTAAAAAATAGAATTATGAAGAAAGTAGTAGAAAATTCATTCGCAGTAACAGGTTTCGTTGGTAAGGATGCAGAAATCCGTCAGTTTACAACAGCAAGCGTAGCACGCTTCCCACTGGCAGTAAGCCGCAAGGAGCAAAACGGAGAAGAATATGTGTCATCTTTCATTTACGTGGAAGCCTGGCGTAAAAATGACAGCACTTCTTTTGAGTTGTTGAAGAAAGGCAAAAACATTACAGTCAAGGGATTTTTCAAACCCGACGAATGGACTGACCAGCAAGGTGTCAAACATAACCGTATCATCATGGCAGTCACCGACTTCTATGAGCCGGTGGAGAAAGAAGAAGAAAAAGCTCCTGTCGCTTCAAAAAAGAAGAAAGCCAAGAAAGCTGCTTAACAGCAGTTTCTCCTTTCAAAAACGGCTTCGGCCGTTTTTTTATGTTCAACAGATACATTTACGCATACTCTCTTTTTTAACCAATCCTCCCTGTTATATCATATTGATTCCCATTGTACCACTATAAAGAAGCATATTGCTCTTTTGGCTCGCAAGCCGGCACATCACTTTTCGTGCGGCGAAATTAGAATGAAGCCCGGAAATAGCAAGCCACACGTTGCTCGTATGATGAAAATAGACTATTGCATGGTTGATTTTCATATCCGGGCTTGCCTTATTCCATCAATGGCTTCATTCAGGGGATGCCTTAAAAAGTCTGATATGCCGACCTGCGGAACTGAAAAGTAACGTAGGGAAAACAAGTCAGGCATTGAGAAAATAATAGTATTAACTTAAAAAAAAGCTATATGGAACGAAGTATCGAAAGAGTACCCACATGGGCATTGCCTTACATGGCTAACGGAGACGCCACAGGACTGAAAGACAAAGAGATTAAAATGATTGACAACCTATTGCGTAATCGGTGTATCGAACTGGTATGCCCCATTGCAGACAGCGTGCAAGGCGGTATGCCACCTTATTATACCAAAGACCCACTATTCGGCAAGGCAACCGAAGTGGAAGATTGTATCGTTTTTTATAATATCTAATTGAGACGCTATGAATGTGACATTTGAAAATCTTATTAACGTATGGGACGCACAAATTCCCAACTTATTGGTTGAACTGGTAAACCATGCTGTATTTGCAACAGACAAAGCTGGTTTTCAAGCTGTTGTTACAAAATTGTCTGAAACCACGGATTTTGACAAGTTCTTTGCTTATGGATACGGCAGACAACATTTTTTGGCTGAAGCAACGCCTTGCCTCAGACCCTTCCAAATACATGGATGAACGGTTATTGATAGTAGATTTTTGTAGGTACAACCCAAAGAATGAAGATGATGAAGGTAATATCGAATAGAAATCCTCCAAAGGAAAGTTGCATCGAGGAAATAAGGCAAGGTCAAAAAATGATTCTTTGGTCTGACGACAACATATCTATCTCTATGATATTCAATAATCTGACCGGACAAAACTTTAAAGCGGATGAATACAAAGCCTATATCCGTAACATTGCTTTTGGAAAAATGGGATTTGTGCCAGGCACGATTGAACTTTATAAAGGAGGTATATTGATAGCAAGCGGCATAATTCCAGCTTTATAACCAGTCAATAATTAAAATAAAATATATGGTAACAGCAAGAACATTAAAAGGAGCGCAAGTATATGTAACATTTTATCCTGATTGTGAGGAAAATGTAGGTGGCTATTATTGCCAAGTATATACCGATGAAAATTGTATATGAGAAATAGACAATTTCATGGTTCATGTGAAAGATATTGCAGATAAAAAAGACCCGTATGCTGCGGTAGAAGAACTGGCAAGAGAATATATAGAATCAATCAAAGAGTATTAAAACTACCTATTGAGTGTACAATGAAACAAACCAATTCACATAATCAAGTAATGGCAGTGGCACTTACCGGCCACCGTTCCATACCCTACGATAAAGTACCTTCGCTTCGGAAAGCATTAAGGACAGTGATATTGGCACATTACAATCGAGGCATCCGCATATTTTACCGTGGCATGGCGATGGGCTTCGACCTGCTTGCCGCAGAAACGGCTTTATCCATGAAAGAAGTATATTCCGACATTACATTGGTTGCAACCGTGCCTTATCGTGGGCAATGTGAAAAATTCACACCTTATAATAAGGAACGCTATCGTAATGCTCTTGCCAAAGCGGATGAAGTTGTCATACTTGCAGAAAGCTATGCTGATGACTGTTTCCTTCGGAGAAACGACTATATGCTGTCATGTTCCGGCCACTTGATAGCCTACTTTGACGGAGTTCCCAAAGGTGGCACATACTACACTTTCAAAAGAGCCAAGCAGCGAGGTATGCCGGTTGTCAATCTGTTTTAATCAATGAAAAGGTTTTGTGTATGATTTGCACAGAGCCTTTTCTTTTGGTCAGCCCTGCGCCTCAATTTCCTGTTATAATCCACTCATTCCCTTTTTACCATCCGCTCCAAGAGCGGCTTCCCTTCCACTTTTACCCGAAATGGCTCCTTTTATAAACTCTCCCTATCCTCTAATAACGTGACAATCAAGATTGCCTTTTTGAGCGTGATTCCACCCGGTCCGGATTTATTTTTCCGCAAAGGTAACGTCCGGTGTCAAGACTTGTCAAATCCGGCTGTGCCGTGGATGCCTTCACGAAATCTTCCTCTCACAAGTTCGAGCGTATTTCCCTCGTCAGATTTGCCCGTATTTCCCCGTCACCTTTTCGGGGCAGAAAAATAATTCCCGGCAGGTTGCAACAACCAGCCCGAAGAAAGGGAAATATTAAACAAAAGGTTAAATATACACGTATGAGTTACAACAAGTTAAAAGCATTAGAGGGCAATATCGAAGCGATAAGCACAGCCCTTGCCATTCACGAGAAACGCAGAAATGCGACCACCGCAGAGCGTGAGACATTATCCAAGTTTACAGGCTGCGGAGGTATCAAGGAAGTATTGAGTATCGGAACGGGCACCCCCATACCCGACACCATGCAGGAAGCCGTTAAACGCTTGCTCTCCGTCCTGTCAAAAGCGGCAAAAGGGAATGAAACACTTTACAGGCAACTCCTGCAAAGTCTGAAATCGTCCGTATTGACAGCTTTTTATACCCCGACATTCCTTATTCAAGCCGTAGCCAAGCAAATCAAAGACACTTTCACGGCAAACGACCTTAAAATGGGCACATTCTTAGAACCGTCCGCCGGTATCGGCGGTTTCCTACCAGTCGGAGATATGGCTACACATCGGACGGCTTTTGAGAAAGACCTGCTTACCGGACTTGTATTGTCCGCCCTGCATCCCGACACACAGGTATTCATCGAAGGATTTGAAACGATTGACAGCCAAGAGACGGAACACAACCGCTTTGACGTAATCGCTTCCAACATACCGTTTGGCGACTTCCGTGTGTTCGACAATACTTTTAGCAAAAAAGGCGGCATCTATGCACAGGCTTCCAAGACCATCCATAACTATTTCTTCGTGAAAGCCGTTGAGAAACTGAACGAGGGCGGCATATTGGCTTTCGTCACATCAAGAGGTATCGCTGACACACAAGGCAACCAATTCGTGCGTGACTATCTTGTACACCGTTGCAATCTGATTACGGCATTACGTTTGCCTGATAGCCTGTTCATGCAGACAAGCGGCATTGAAGTAGGCAGCGACCTGTTGATATTCCAAAAGAGCGGCCGTAAGGTAACGCTTACAGACCGTGAAAAGCTGTTCATGGAAACAACCCGAGAAATCGTGCCGGGTAGTGACCAATATACCGGACATGCCAATAAATTGTTTACTTTACCAAAAACCGCCTTGTTTACAGAAAGTCGCATACAAACCAACCAATATGGGGAATATGTGCGCAAATACCGCTGGCAGGGAGAGGAAGCCGATTTGCAACAAACCCTTTCCTCCATGCTGAAAGCCGACTTTGAGCGTTTTTTCAGAAAGAACCTGTTTGCCACACCGAACAAAGGCATTGGCGGCATACAAATGTCTCTTTTTGATTGCTTTAATACCAACAAGGCGGCACAACCCAACAGGGAAAAACGCACGTACACAGGCACGTTGCATAAGTGGATGAAAAACGGCACGTTGGTACTCTTTGAAAACCAACTTGGCACACTCCGCTACAAACAGGCAAACTGTTTTTCCGACATGACCGTTACATTCGTACCTTTAAAAGTCTCCCGAATAAACATAGAGCGTGCCAACGATTATTTTCCTATCCGTGAAGCCTACTTTGAACTGACAACCAAAGAAAGCGAGGAACTGGCCGAATATCCGAAGCTAAGGGAACAACTCAACAAACACTATGATACTTATGTGCGCAAGTGGGGCTTTTTCCACCACAACGACAACAAGGAGTTTTTCTCTTGGGATAGTCTGGGCATGGAAGTATTCACGATTGAAATGCAACTCGGAAAGGATATCTGTAAAGCCGACATCATGCACGAGCCTGTTGCATTCAAGAAAATAGATACTTCCATTCAACTGACACCGGTAGAAGCATTGGCAAGCAGCCTTAACTATTACGGTTCGGTCAATATGGACTATCTTGTACAGACAACCGGACAGACCGAAACAGAACTGACAGAAGCCCTTGCCGGTGAGATATTCTACAATCCTTTGACGGATTGTTGGGAGAACAAAGGCAAATTCCTTGCAGGTAATGTCGTGGAGAAATGTAAGGAGATATGTACTGTTCTTGCTGACCTGACAGGCAACGCTCAAAAATGGGCGGCTACATCTGTCGAGGCTTTGGAAGATGCTACCCCCGAACTTATTCCGTATGAAGAACTTGACTTCAATATGGGTGAGCGTTGGATTCCGGCAAGTATTTACGCTTCCTTTGCCAAAGACCTGTTCGGGGTAAACACAACAGTGATGTATTTTGATGTGAATGACACCTATATTGTCTCTTTGCAAGGCCATTCCCCCATTGCCTATAATGTCTATTCGATTGGAAGCTATAGTGGGGAAGCCCTGTTCGTCCACGCCCTGCACGATACGGTTCCGGAAATCACCAAAGAGATAATGCGCAACGGTGAAAGTATCCGTGTACCCGATGAAGAAGCCATACAAGCGGCATCCACGAAGATACAGGAGATACGCCGCAAGTTCAACGAATGGTTGGATTGCCAACCTATCGCCGTGCGTGATGAATTGGTACGCCTGTATAACGAACGCTTTAATTGCTACGTCCGTCCTCATTATGACGGTTCGGTACAGACATTCCCCAACCTCTCTTTTGAGCAGTTCCCATACGATGACCTCTATCCCTCACAAAAGGATGCAATCTGGATGATTAAGCAGAATGGCGGTGGCGTATGCTGGCACGCAGTCGGTGCAGGCAAGACAATGGTAATGTGTGTGGCGGCTTATGAAATGAAGCGTTTGGGCATGACACAGAAGCCGCTCATTATCGGCTTGAAAGCCAACGTACACGAGATTGCGGACTGTTTCCGCAAGGCATATCCGACCGCAAAACTTCTTTATCCGGGAAAAGAGGACTTCACACCTGCCAACCGACAGGAATTGTTCTCTAAAATCAAGAATAACAACTGGGATTGCATCATTCTCACGCACGACCAGTTTTCCAAGATACCGCAATCCGAGCAGACCATGCTGGAGATATGCGAGCAGGAACTTCAAGACGTGGAACGCTCTTTGGAAGTGTTGGAGGACAGCGGTATGGCTGATAACAACAAAAGGTTACAGAAAGGTTTGGAGAAACGGCAGAAGAACCTCAACGCCAACTTGGAAGCCTTAAAAGAGAAACTTGGCGAGAAAAAGGATGATTGCGTTGATTTTCATGCTATGGGCATCGACCACATCTTTGTCGATGAATGCCACTATTTTAAAAATCTGATGTTCCAGACACGCCACACAAGGGTTGCCGGGATTGGTAATACACAAGGCTCGCAACGTGCCATGAACCTGCTTGTCGCCATTCGTGACATACAGCAACGGACGGGCAGGGATTTGGGTGCCACGTTCCTTTCCGGCACGGTGGTGGTAAATGCGCTGACCGAATTGTATGTGTTGTTCAAATACTTGCGGCCGAAAGAGTTGTCACGCCAATGTATAAGTTGCTTTGACGCTTGGGCGGCTATTTTCACGAAAAAGACAACCGACTATGAGTTGAACATCACCGGCTCAATCAAGCGCAAAGAGCGTTTTCGCACGTATATCAAGATTCCTGAACTGGCGACCTTCCTGCGTGAGATAACCGATTATCGCACGGCTGAAATGATAAACCTTGACGTGCCGCAGAAGAATATACGTTTTCTCTCCGACAAGCCTACCATTGCCCAAGAGGAAATGATTGGATGTCTGGTGTCGTTCGCCGGTAGCGGTAATTGGGATGATTTGGGGCTTGACATTCCGCAGCCCGACAATCTGGATATGGCTAAAATGCTGGTGGCTACCAATGTGGCACGGAAAATGGCTTTGGATATGCGCCTGTTGGGTGATAAGTTCTCTGACGATCCGGATAACAAGGCTTCTCGGTGTGCGGCCACTATCTACGACTATTATGTACGTTCCAAATCTAACAAAGGTACGCAGTTCGTGTTCAGTGACTTAAGCACGTACAAGTCTAATGAGTGGAACATCTACCAGGACATCAAAGATAAGTTAGTGACAATGGGTATTCCGGCAAATGAGATACGGTTTATACAGACTGCCAAGACCGAACAGGAACGTAAGAAACTGTTTACCGACATGAACAACGGCACTGTCCGGGTATTGTTCGGCTCTACTTCCATGTTGGGTACAGGTGTCAATGCGCAGCAGCGAGCCGTGGCGGTGCATCATTTGGAGGTACCCTGGCGCCCGGCAGATTTGGAGCAGCGCAACGGGCGTGCCGTCCGCAAAGGCAATACCGTGAAGTTTTGGGGTGGCAATGTCGTGGATATTATCATTTACGGCACGGAGAAAACGCTGGATGCCTACAAATTCAACCTGTTACGAAACAAGCAACTGTTTATCAATCAGATAAACAACGGCACGATAGCCGTGCGCAGGATTGACGAGGACAGCATGGACGAGAACACAGGCATGAACTTCGCCGAGTTCGTTGCAGTCCTTTCCGGCAATATGGATTTGTTGAACAAGGCAAAGCTTGACAACCGGATTATGCAGTTGGAGAAAGAGCAGGCCATTTTCAACAAGGAAAGATACCGTGCTGAGCGCAAGATTGCCAAAACTGAGCAGGATATAGAGGAAACCATGCTAACCAAACAACGGATGTCCGAGGATTGGGCATATTATAAAGAATACAAAGGCGAACGGAAAACCTTGCTTCTGAACCTGCAACAAGCCACAGCGGAAGAAACCGGACGTGAGTTGCATAAGATAGCCAAGACTTACAGGAGCGAAGCCATCGGCACCATTGGCAGCTACATCGGGCTGAACCTGTCCGTCCGCAGCGAATACCACTATACCGGTGCTTTTGAACGCAACATATTCTTGGTGGAAGGTAAAAGCGGCTTGAAATACAAATGCGGTTTGTCCGGTGCATTGCCATTGGGCTTTGCCGATTCCGCAGCCTATCCGCAAGCCACCCTTGACAAGTTGCCGGAACTGATAAGACGCCAACAGGAAAAGATTGACCAACTGGCAAATGAACTCCCGACCTTGCAGCAGATTTTCAGCCGCAAGTGGGGCAAGACCGCCGAACTGGATGCACTGAAACAGGAGTGCAAGGAGTTGCAGCGGAAGATTGATAACTCCTTGAAAGAGTTGGAGCAACAACCTGCCGTGACAGTAATCGCAGCTTAATTTATACAGTATATTTTAACCATTCCCTTTGTTTTGTCGTGAGACAAGGCAAAGGGAATTTCTTCTATGATGCGGTGGCACATTACAAGCCATCGTTCCCTTTTATAACAACTCAATGAGTAATACCTCATTGCGACCATACCTTTTATAATAAGCATAGCTTCCACCAGCTTCCCCACCCGGATTTTTCATAGGTATAAGGCTTGTCCTCTCCCTGAGTTTTCACTTCGCTCAGACACGGGGAGAGGCAGGACAAACGGCGGCACATTCCGGTACTCCATGCAGGGACTTCGACAATCGTCGAGTTGTCTCTGCATGGAGTTCGGGAAAAAGCCACTTTTTTGTTTGTCCGGCAAGCCCTGATTATTCTACCCACCCAAGCCGGAGACCTTTATAGGTTTTATCCCTCCCTTTATACCATTCTCCACATACCTAGTTATATACAGAGACTTCACAATCCTTTTCTACCCATCCTTTCCCTTAACCTTTCTTCCAGTCACTTTTTAAGCCGGCACCGATTGGGTTTTCCTAATGCAAAGGTCTGCTATCGCACTTGATGCCGCCAGCTTGAAATGAATTTCTTGCAAATTCTTCCTCCTTCGGAGTGTAATTGGCAAGAAAAGCCGCCGCATGAAGCTATACCGATAGCTGTGTGTGGCATTGTAAAACTCCAAAACGGTTTCGACAAAAAGAAACCGATGAAAGGGGAAAAACAAATATTCACATAATATCAAACTTTTAAAATTACAAAAATTATGACAACAGCTAATCAATCAACAGCAGAAAGAAACATCACGTTAGTGTCAGTGGCAAACATTCAGCCGAGTAACTACAACCCTCGCAAGCGTTTCGATGAAACAGGTCTGGACGAACTTTCAGAAAGCATCAAGCAACAAGGCGTATTGCAACCTATCACTGTGCGCCCTATTGCAGACACAGACCGTTACGAGATTGTCTTTGGCGAACGCAGATACCGTGCTACCGTTATCGCAGGTTTGGAAAAAGTTCCTGCAATCATATCCGAACTTTCAGACGAAGAAGCGCAGGAAATGGCGGTCACGGAGAACTTGCAGCGTAAAGACGTTACTCCCACGGAAGAAGCCAACGCCTACAAGCAACTTATTGATAGCGGACGGCATACGGTGGAAACCTTGTCTGTACTTTTCGGCAAGAGTGAGAACTATATCCGTACCCGATTGAATTTCTCTACCCTCATTCCCGAACTTGCCGAATTGTTGGATGCAGATATTATCACTATCAGCGTAGCTTCTGAAATCTGCCGATATGGGGAAGATGTGCAGCGTGAGGTGTACGAGAACTACCTCAAAGAAGGCATCCAGCACTATTCCAGTTGGAGAGGTCGAAAAGCCAAAGAGATAGCAGAACTTATCGAGCAGAAATTTACCATAGACTTAGAGCGTTACAGCTTCGACAAAACCGAATGTGCTTCTTGCCGGTATAACACCAATAACCTTTTGCTATTCAATGACGGTGGTTGTGGGCAATGCTCTAACCGCACTTGTCTTGCAGAAATGAATGCAGCCTTTCTGAAAGAGAAAGCCATTCAGATTGCGCAACAACAGCCCGATATAATCCTTTGCCGTGACCCATATTGCACTAATGCAACCACGGTTGAACGTCTCATCGCTTCGGGCTATGACGTTGAAACAATAAATAGTTGCATAGCTTTTCCTAAAAATCCGATAGAACCACAAATCGGAGATTACGATAACTCCGAAGATTACGAGGAAGCACTAAAGGATTACGAGGAAGAACAAGCAGACTATATGGAGATATGCAATGAAATCAGCAGGCAGGGCGAAGCCGGAGAGATTACACTTTATGCCAAGATTGGGCAGGCTGACATCACACTCTGTTATGTGGAAAAGACCGCAGCCCAAATAGCGGAAAGTGACAAGGTTACGCAAACAATAGCCACACAAATAGCGGAATTGGAAAAGAAAGACAAGCGTAACAAGGAAATCGCCACTGAGAACACAGTAGATGATGTAAAAAGGGTGATAAAGGAGATTGATACAACGGAGACAAAATTTGGTGCTGATGAAGATAGGATGATGTATTTCTTCTTGTTGTCCTTTCTCCGTAAGGAAAATTATGCAGCCGTTGGCATTGACAAAGAATGTGATTATCTGAAAGATGAAGAAAAGATGAACGTCATAGCCAATCTTACAACAAAAACGAAAGCTATTATCCGCAGGGATTTCTTGATTGCTAATTTCAAGGATGCTTTCAGAAACAATGGCACGGCTGCACTCCTGCTTGACTTTGCCAAAAAACATATGCCCGAAGAATTGGCAGACATCACAAACAAGTACAATGAAGTGTACGATAAACGCCATAAACGCATTGAAGAAAAGAAAATCGCTTTGTTGGAGCAGATAGAAGATGGCCGGGCATCCTCAGCCTGAAGGAGTTCCCCAACCCATAGAGAAACAACAATCCGAAGTAGCAGCCTAAATAAGTAGCAAGGGTGGAGCAATCCGCCCACTACTTACTTTCTTTAACCCTGGTAACATTATGTAAAATGACAACGGATGATAGCGGGTTGATAACCCAACTCAAAGCAGATAATCCCGACTGGTTTGATTAGCAAGTGTGAATATGCAGGGCTGGGGGTAGTGAGCCAAATAAGGTTTGCTTCCCCGGCTTTCCTATTATAATATGCTTAGACCAACTACCTTTTTTAGAACCACAAGGGATTGTCGGACTTCCTTTTATATCATTTGGACTTCCTCTTTTATCGGTTTGCTTTCCCCACCCATATCAGTGGAATGTCTGTGCCACAGCCAACCTTACCATACAAAATATGGGAAGGCAGGTTATGGCATGGGCAAACGGTGACACGTCCTATTTTGTCCTGTACCTTCGGTATAGCCCAAGATATGAAAAGTCACCTTCTTGTTTGCCAGACAGACTCTTATCCGACCCACCCGAAAGCAAATCGCTCCCTTTTAAACCAACCTATTATTCCTTTTATACTCATCAAGCATTTTCGGAATCCAATCTGTCCGCACCGCTCAGATTTTGGGCTGCAAAGGTCTATCATCGTGGCTTAACACTCTGGTCTGAAATGTATTTTTTGCAAATTCTTCCTTGTCATGCAAGAGTAATTGGCAAAAAAAAAGACCGTACCTATAAGCCTGGCCGATGATTGGAAACCGCAGCATAAATTCCGAACCGGCAGGACAGAAAGAAGCCGAAGACAGGGAAAGATATGTGTAACCCATTAAAACATAAAAGACAATGGAAAAAATTCCGAACATCCAAGCAACCAAGGAGTACCAATTTGCAAAAGAAGTAGAGAATATGTTGAATAATTATAGTTTCAACCATTCCGTATTTGCTGCTTCCATCCCATTCATGCACCCGACCATCCAACAACTGCTGTACCGATTAATCCGGAAATGTCTGAAGGTCATGGCTGACGAAGAACGCCGATACGATGACCGTAACAGGGCTTCGCACGAAGAGGCTAAAGCAATTATAGAGTTTTTAGCAGAGAACGAACGATATATACCTCACATCTAACTGGTTTACAAAAATGAAAACGAACACCATCCACATACTTTATACATTAGTTGATTGCGGTGAAAGCGTTTCCGATTGCCATACGCTTTACAGCACTTTGGAGAAAGCCAAAGCCGCAATGGAAGTTGAAATTCAAGAGTGCATGAAAAACTTCCGCCATGGAGAGGTCAAGCATGACTTTGAAAGGCTTTATGAATTTATGAATGAGGACGGACAAGGCTTCACGGTGGGAATAGATGAACAGATACCGCAATGAAAAAGAAATATAATTTCATAAGCAGATTGATAAACAAAATCACCCTTAACAGCCAGTCAAACAATGACTCGTTTTCCTATTATGGGCATTGGGTGGAATTGCAAAGCGGAACGGTCGATTATATGTCCGTGACCATTTACAATACGTCAGACCGTTATTCGGGAACATTGGTGGAATTTCAATTTGATTTCTGGACGATGGAGCTTTGCTTTGATGCCGTATCGTGCGATGAAGTCTATGATACTGTTGTAAAAGCATTCAAGGGTGTTTATTATAACAGACGTATTCGGGTTATTGAATAAAAGCCGTACTACGAAATGGCAGCATGGATGGGGGAGATAAATCCCATCCATGCTGTATCATTGCACCTTAGCCCCCTTTTAACTACATAAAGGCTTATCCTTTTTTACGCCCTCTGTTCAATGTTATCCCGGCTTCTTTCAGCACCCGGAACACGGAACTCCGGCTCCTGAAGCCACTTGCTTTCCATATCTCATTGATAAGGTGGCCGCTTTTATACATATTCACCACGCACTCTTTCCGCTCGATGCGGTTATAATCCACCGGGGACAATGTTCTCATGCGGCTTTTCACCTTTCGGATTGCATCAGAGGATTTGCGGACATCAAACGCTTCTTTGGGCAGCAATGCCACGACATTGAGTATATCCGACATCTGTGTCTCTGGAAAAAGCTCGTTGCCGGAGTCTATGCAGTCATGGATAGATATGAGCCGGATTTTCTTCAGACGGCAATATTCAAGGAGATACGAAAGCTGCCGTGTCTCACGGATGATATAGCTCAATTTGGGAACAACCAGTTCATCCCCTTTATTTAGCCGTCTAAGCAATTTGTTCCATTCTGCACGTAACGGGCCACACTCTTGCTTTTCTTCCATAATCTCCGTACAGCCGAAACGCTTCATCCATTCTTTATCCACGTCCGTACCATACCCGGCATAATTTATTACATATCCTACCTTCGACATATTTATTCGTTCCTAATTTATTTAAGTACAAAGGTATAACAAATACCTCACAAAGCCGCATAAATGGCAGCTCGGACAACCTTTTTTATCATTTCATATCGAGGTTCCATAGCGTGTCAGACAGATTGTTTGCCATGTTGCCACTCTTTTTTGAAAGTATTTCTATGTATTCTTCCTCTCTTTTACCGGATAGCTTGAAAAATGTTTTTTGTGCTATTTGTTATCCGTTGGTTGATTTACACAAAGTTGCAAAAATCAGACTCGGAGTATAATTCCATAAGCTTTTGTAAACTTGCATTTTACATACTTATTATATGGATATTACACCTTATTTTTGCTTCTTGAAATCACAAAGCTAAAGTCCGATATGAAATTGCATTTAGTGACAAAAACATTGTCTGTACGACAGACACGGAGACAATCATCTTGTTTCCATCTGGCATTGGCCGCCTGTTATTCAAAGGTGACCGTCCTCTTTTACACACGACATGGGTGGCTTTGTTGGCCATAATCCTGTTGGCTTCTTGCAATCGTTCTGCGGAACATGGCTTCCATTCTTCCGAAGAAGTTTTCGATGCCTATGCAGACTTTTTACAAAAAGTAAAAAATACGGAAAATATTACCACCGGCAGACTTGTGGAATTAGTACGGAAATGGTATGCGTTGGATGATTCCGTGGCAAGTTGTATTATCCGTGACAGTCTTACAGCCCATGCATCGGCCGGACTGGAAATCATCCATGATTCCCTACGTTTTTATATGGGCAGGCTGATTGACAAACGGCAGTGGGCTTTTACGGATTACCTCACAATCATAGAGTCACTGAATAGAGTGGAAGTCGATACGTTTTCCCTGCCATTGGTAGCTTCCGCACACCGATTTTATGCAGGTCTGGACAGCGTTCCGACCTACGGCACGAACGCTGAACAGACCGTAGTCCAGTATCAGAAGATGCTCGGCCGGACATTAAAAGACGGCTTTCAATCCAAAGCGGACATTATCACCTTTTTGCAAGAGGAAGATATGGCATTCCGTTCCTTTCTGGAACATCTTCCTGCCTATGGGGATATTCCACTGGACGACATCACGACCCAGACCGGAAAAGTGATACGGCATATCATAGACCTCTCCATGAAGGAGCAGCCTCTATTCCACAAGGAAGAACTGGTTATCCTCCTGACGGTACGCAACAACCGCCGTTTGCTGCAAAATGCCCTCGTTTGTTTGGACGAGATACAACGTAACAGGTACATAGCCGACAGTAACCGCTTAACGGCATATCTTTGGATATTGGTTCAACCGTGGATTTCCTTCGATGAACTATCCTATACGCTGTTGTCCGTGCAACAAACCGATGCACTTCACAGGTTGGCCAAAGAGACTTCCAAAGCAACCAGGAAGTTGAAGCACTCCGACTTCCCGTTGGAGGTGGACGAGTTGCCTGCACTTCTTATCAAGGCATACATCACGAATATCAACTAATATCAAAACAATATATCATGCAGAAAGAACAAATAGACCGGTTCGTCACGCTGGCAGGTCTGGAAATGCCGGCATTGATTTCTCCGGGGAAATTTCAAGAAGCGGAGATTTATGAGGACAGTGCCGTGCTGACCTTCCTCTTGCCAAAGGTGTACCCATTGGAAGAACTGATTGATGAACTGGAGGATCAAATGGAACTCATATTGCTCTATCACTACCTGCCATCCACGTCCACGGATTTCGGCCAGAAATGTTGTGCCTATTCCAATCCACGTTTCGGCCGGATGTATAAGCTCAATGCCACGGCAAACGGAAACATTGAATGTGATACCCTGTATGTGACCCTCTATGATTCTCTGGAGATAATGGGCTGCGAACTTCGGGAAGAACTGCTGAAGGTCATCAAGAACGGCCATATGTTGTTTGCGCGGAGTGAGGAAGAACTGTTAAGAGATTTTATCTGAATGAAAGAGAGTATTTATAGAAAACTGGTATCCGTCATCCATGATTACAGGACATGGATTGATGTGCTGGATGCAGACAGGGAAAGCACGTTCTCCGTCCAGAAGGGTGGAGAGTTGCATCCGGTGCATTGCCGTGTCCTGTACTTGGTGGCGAAAGTCCCGAACAGCGTCTATCCCAAAGGCCATGTATTGAGCATACCGGAATACAAATTGGACAGTGCCGTGCGTTCATTGAAACGCAATCCCGATTTCAAGTTACGCTACCAATCGGAAGCATTGCTATATACTGATGTGGAAGATATTGTCCGTATTGCTTCCAATCATTTCATTAAACTCGAATTAGAACCCTAAGACATAGATAACCATGATTGTAAAATCCCTTTATCTGCTTTTTCTACTCACGTTTTTAGTGCTTCCTTTCTTTTATCACAGAAAGAAGTCCAAACCGTCCATGACTAAGTTCTACCTGCGTATGGCATTCAGCCATAACTTCCGCAAGTGTTACAGGCTGGTATTGCTTTCAACCCTGCTCATGTTCCACTTCTACCACCTCTCTTTGTTCAAGCTACCGTTGGAACTGGCCCCCTCGTCCGTGGTATGCCTGTTGCTGTTCTCCCATCGGATTTCAGAACGGGTATTCCGCTTTTTGCAGCAGGAGCGGACACTTCTCGGAGTGGCGGTATTCTCTGTTGTCTGCCTGTTTACCCCTCACTTCCTGTCGCTTGGCGTTACCATTGGCGCACTGATTTTCGGGGCGGCGTTTTACCCCTCATTGTCGGTTTGCCGCATGGTAAAGAAGCCCTTTTTAAGACAATCGTTTTTAGAGAATCCTGAAAGTATCATTCCGCATTATCGAAACTGGGGGTATAGGAAGAAATGATAATGTTTTCCCTGCTTTTATTACCGTTCGAAGACTATATAATCATCATAAATTCATGAAGAAGGAATACATCAATTACAGAATAATTGCGGACAAGGAACTGCTTGAGTTCCTCCGTTCGGATGAAGAAGAAAGATTCTCCAAAATGGATGCCCTCTGTGACTTACTCGACAAGGCATCCGGTGAAAGCCGTGACAGCCTGACCTATTTCGGAACGAACGTCACCTTGCGGAAAGGGCAATTCGTCACGACCGTCAGCAACCTTGCCCGGCAATGGAAATGGCACCGTGCCACGACGCGCAGTTTCCTCGATGCGTTGGAGAAATTCGGCATGGCGAGGATAGACGCACACAAGAAGTTTTTCCTGATAACAATGAATTACACGTTGCCGGGAACGGAAGGCTTGCAGCCCCGTATGATGTCACCGGAGGAAGAACGCATCAATAAGTGGATATGTGGTTACCTGTGCCTGGAGGAAATGGCTGAATCGGCTGTACAGTTCATCACAACTACCGAACATGTTCTATCCATGCCGGTGACAGATAGCGGAGCCGGCATCGGGGAACGCTTGCATAAGCTGTTCGCCCATATAATCCTGCAAAGGACGAACTTGTTTCCGGCCAATCCAACGCTTTCCGCCACATTGGAGAGAGTGTACTGCGAGGTTTGCCACAGGGATGTGGCAATATACCTTCAACTACTCGCATCGGCAGGTCTGAACCTGATTGACGTACAATGCCCGAAAGTTCCGGAATATTTATTAGCCTTGATACCAGACAAGGTTTCAGAAGACCTCCGCCTGCTTTGGGAATACTACGCTCCCTATTTTGAGGGAATCAATCAAGAGAAGGCTGGGAAAATACCCCAAACCAACCAATAGAACCCTGCTTGCTGCCTCTCCTTTTAGACTCACCGGGTATGCCCTTATTTCCACTTGCGGAAGCGTAACCCTCATGCGAGGTCTTGACCTCCAGTTTTACGCCGGGCTTGCCCGTCCGGAAGGAAGTGCTTCCAGCACGTAGCCTAATACGCACTTTGCCCCGGACGGGCAAAATGCAGAGACCGCAAAGGCGGCAGCAAGCTGTAAAAATAGCATATAGGACACATGGCGAACAACATCAAACAGGTTATGGACATCAGGCCCGGAAAGGGCATGACCACCGGTCAAAGCGACGAGCATCAGCGCAACTGGACGGAAAGAGGTTGGGAATGGGCATCGAAGCACGGCAACTATGACCGCACCCGTGAACGGCTTAACTTTGAAGTCATCAAAGGAGGTAAGGTTGTTCCGGTGGATAAGTCCAAATCCATACCGGATCGCATGGCGGAAACCTTGCGTGAGCGTAGTATCAAAGACCCCAACGCCGGGCTTACCGAACCGAAGTTCCGTACTGTGGCGAATATCATCTTTGGAGGCTCCAGGGAGAGGATGCACGAGATAGCCTTTGGCGGCCAGAAAGTAAACCTCACGCATGGAGCCGATAACTCACATATCCGGCGCAACAAGGATATAGAACTTTGGGCGCAGGACGTGTACAGGTTTGCGTGTGACAAATGGGGGGAGGATAATGTCATAGGCTTCTATGTACACCTTGACGAACTCAACCCACACGTGCATTGCACCGTGATACCGGTAGATGAACGGAATAAGATTTCGTTCAACAAGATTTTCGGAGGAAATATCTATGACTTCAAAGAGCGTCTGTTCGCACTCCACGACGAGCTTGCCAAAGTCAATGGGAAGTGGGGATTGAACCGTGGAGACAGCGTGAGCGTGACCGGCACCAAGCACCGCACAACGGAAGAATACAGGCGTGCGTTGAGCCGTGAATGTACCGCGCTGGAGAAACAGATTGGGAACGACCGTGAGCTGCTTCGACAACTCCATTCGGACATCCGTCTGGCAGAAAAAAGAGTGAAAGGATTATCTACCATGATTGCCAATCAGGAACAAAAGAAACTGGAATTGGAGGAAGAAATCAGAACAGTGGCCACTGATTTGAGGACGGGCAAAGGGGATTCCGAAGAACTCCAGAAACGCATCGCTAAGCTTGATTATGAGCTTCAGAAAGTACTTGAAAACCTGTCCGACAAACGGGAGAAATTGGCGGAAGCCGACTGCAAATTGTCGGAGTTGAAAACACTGGAGGCCGAATCGAAAGACAAGGTGGAGAGTTACAGGGAGGAAGTGAGACTAGCTACTTATAATCTGGAGAACCAGGTCCGATACAGATTGGCGGAAGCCATGGTCGGTGACATCATCCGGGAGTTCAGGACGCATTTCCAAAGTTTGGGGAAAGAGGCGCAAAGCGTGTTCGATGATTCATTGATTAAGGACATGACCGAACGTGGCGAAGATATATTCAAGTGCGCCATTTACCTTTTCGCCAATTATGTCGATTTGGCCACCACCTTTGCCGAAGGGCATGGAGGTGGCGGAGGGGGAAGCGACCTGCCCTGGAGAAGGAAGGAGGACGAGGACGACCGGACATGGGCAAGGCGTTGCTTGCAGAGGGCACACCGGATGATGAAGCCTGCCGGTGGAAAGAGCGTCCGTAAAAAATAAGAGAAATTCACTCTCCATGAAGTCTGATTGACAGTCTGATTGGGAGAAGTAAAAAAGAATACTTGTTAAAGACGGCGTGATAGGCTTCCATACGTTCAGGCATAGATCGGTCACGTTGTTTCTTTGTATCACAAACCAAATTTTAGATAGAATGAAGAGAATATTTTTGTTTATGTTGCCAATGGCATTTTCGATGGGAGCACAGGCTTACAATGTGAATATAGCCGATACGGTGTGTACCCGTCACAGAGAGTATTTCAAGGAGAAGTGGGAAACGGTACAGCCTTCTTACCTGACCGATGTCGTTTCCGTCTCCACGTGGAAAGATAACTGGTTCCTGAATGTTTCCGGCGGTACTTCCGCTTTCTTGGGTTCACCATTAGGGTGTGAAGATTTATTTGGCAGGATGAAGCCTACATTGGCTGTTTCGGCAGGCAAATGGTTCACGCCAGCTATAGGAGGTCGCTTGTCCTATCAGGGTTTCCGATTCAAGGATTCACGGTTGGAAACACAATCATATCAATTCTGCCATGCGGATTTGCTTTGGAATGTATTGGCAGGCTTGGATAGGGGCAATACACCGTGCCGTTGGAGTCTCATCCCTTATGCGGGAGCCGGTATCATTCACCACAAGGGGAGCGGCCACCATCCGTTTGCTCTTTCCTACGGCATACAGGGCAGATACCGTCTTACAGACCGTTTCCACTTGCTTGCGGAACTGGGTGGCACCACGACTTTCAAGGACTTCGACGGTTATGGTGCTTCAGACCAATTCGGGGATAATTTAGTGGGCCTGACGGCAGGAATCTCCTTTACGATTGGCAAGGTCGGTTGGCGGAAGGTGATAGACCCTGTTCCTTATATAAGACAGAATGAGGAACTGGCTGTTCATGCCTTGTGTTTGGCAGGGAAGAACCGGGGATTACAGAAAAACAATGCCATGAACCTGGCCATTATCGCCGAGTTGAAGAAGATTCTGGAGTTGGAAGGTCTGTTAGACCGATACGCTGATAAGCTGTCCGAACTTGTCGGCAACGCAGAAAGCCAAACCGCTTCTTCCGGCTATCCGAGAAACAATTACAGCGGATTAAATTCGCTTCGCGCAAGGTTGAATCAATCACCCTTGACGGAGGCAAGCGACTCTACATCTTCCGCTCATCCGGCGGCACATACCAATGAGCAAATTGTTTCACAAAGACAGCATACCCACCATTTAGATAGTGATGCCTCACAGCTTGTTTCCGACAGCCTGTATGTCGGGGCACCTATCTATTTCTTCTTTGTCCTGAATACCGGCCATCTGACTGATACCTCGCAACTCATCAACCTTGACGGGATAGCCCGGATTGCCAATAAGCATAGGTTGCATATCCGGGTTTCAGGAGCGGCAGACAATGCCACGGGTAATGAAACGCTCAACAATTCATTGGGGCTTTGCCGTGCGGAATACATCAAGGCCCAGCTTATCAAACGTGCCGTGCCAAGCAACCGTATTGAAATTGTTTCAGAAGGGGGGATTGACGATTATTCACCCAATGAGGCAAACAGGAACGCTTGTGTAAGATTGCTTTCTCCCCCAAAATGAGGATTACTTTTTGTTCATAATAAAAAACTTATATTGTGTGATAGTCGGTTAGCCTGTGAAGGTCAGCCGGCTAATTTTTGAAATAAAGATAAAAATAATATAGTGATTTTTTTAATCAACTTTATTTGTAAACATCCACTCAAATGAAATTACCAAATATTTGTAGCCTTATTTAGTAGTGGGAAAAAACAATCAAGTGAATTATTGAAAATTTCGACAAACTAATGTCATTTCAAAGCAAGCAAAGCATTCCTGTTTTTTCTAGTATTAAAAACTTGAGATAATACATGATCGAAGAAAATATTTGGAATCTTTTGGGAGAATGATGGAATTTTTTCATTTAGTAAACTGACAGCTAATCCACCCACAGCCGGAAGGATTAGTCCTGTAACAGAAACCAGTCCCCATCTAAACCATTTTTCTGCTTGTGAAGATGAGTTACCTCCTAAAAGGATTCGCTCCAGTTCATTTATATTATAGTTATTCGATTGTAGCCAATCTCTATAAAAACCTCCAAAAGCATGATCTCTTACTTGAATAATTTTTTTTATATCAATTATTTTATTGTAATAAAGCAAAGATAAGTTGGGAATATTCCTTGCAAAAAGATATTTGTTCATTCTATCATTAAGAGTTTGTTCTGGAATTAGATTGTTTTTCTGCATGAAATAATACTTAGCTTCATCTTCTAAAATTATTTCATCAGTCTGTAAATAACTACCCCACACAATACTTCTTTCGAATAGGCATAATCTTACGGCACTCCATGTGTCTTTTTCGTTAATGTCAAGGATGTTTTCAGATTCTATATTTAAATAGGTTCTAATTTGATTATTGATTGTGAAATCCTCATACATATTTTCTTGGGCAATATGATCCCAATATACATATTCTTCCGATTCTGAATCAGAAGTTACCTTTTCAAATACTTGCTTGATAAATAAAGATGCCTGAAAACCATATTTGTTATTTATTCGTTCAATAACTTTATCATAATAATTACTCTTATGCATATTCATAAATAGCAAATTTTCATTTCCTATCATGAATGCTGGAAACCACCAATTATCAATTATTACAAGTTCTTGCCTTTCATATAAAAGTCTAAAGGCTTCAAAACCCAAAACGTCTATAATTTCTTCCAATGAATCTGTCCTGATAATGATTTTATCATGTGTTAGCAAACAATTTATAACTCGATTCAAATAATATAAATGTTCAGGCATAGTAAGTTCTGGATATTTTCCAAAATGCCATCTATCATAACATATACCAGATTCGACTTCCTTTATCCTATATGAAAAACTGTCAAATAATACTGCCATTTATTGAATCCAATTATTATAAAAAAACTGTATCTCTATCCCTGCCTTGAATAGCAATGAGATGTTATTTTTCTCCTCTTTGTAAAACTTTCCATTCCGTTGGAATGGAAAGTTCAAATCCATTGGCAAGCGTTATTTTATCTGGCAATAATGCCTGCTTAAACCTCTTTTCATAGCGCAACATCTGAATGGGTGCTCCATTTCCCATTGTAGCCAAGTTACTAGAATACTGATGAGGTGGGAAATAGATAAATACATTGATTTTAGCTTCTTTGGCCAGTTCAACGGCTGGTATCATATCACTGTCTGCGGAAACAATGATAGCAAGGTCACAGTTATGTTGGAAAGCGTCGGCCACAATCTGGGTAGCTATACGCACGTCAGACTCCTTTTCTTCGTAAGTATGGATGATATTGTGGCATTTGAAACACTCGATTTCCTTTTTTAGATACTTTCCCAATATCAACTTAAATTTCGGATTCTCCTTATTGGCTTGGAAAAAGGCATCCTGTCTTTTCCGTTTACCTACGTCTGTCGGTCTAGCAGAGAAATACTTTACTGCTATTAATTCCTGATTAGGACGTAAGAAAGACTCCATCAACTTGACAATATCTAGCCAATAATACTTCTTCCACGGAGCGGTCTTTAATCCATAATAGAAGTTGAATCCGTCAATGTAAATGATTACTCGTTGCTTGTTTTTTTCTGCCATAGTCATATAAAAAATAAGCCCTCGAAATCGAGGGCGAGCCTTGGTCTTTCCCAACCAAGGGGGATAATTTTATACTGCAAATGTACATTTTTTATTTGAGAAAACAAACTTGTATGAGATTTATTTTGTAATCATAGCCATAAATTCAGCAAATTAACCTCTTTTAGCTCAATCCGCCATTCCCATCTACCAAGCCTTCCTTTTTACTCTGCAAAGTTACGGCTCGCAAAATCCGTCAAGTACCACTCCGTTATTTGAATATTTTAATAGGCTTTCCAAGCCCGGCATCAAAATCCCCAAATTCCTTGCCTTTATTTTGCCTGACAAGCCGTTATGGGATTGCACGTAAAAATAGAACTCCTGGTAGAGATAAAAATTCTCTAATGAAAGGGAAAGTGCATAACCAACAATTTAAAGAGTAAGACAATGGAAAAGAAAATGATTTGGAGCAGCGAAATGCTTTATGATGATGAAGCGCGTGAAAACTATTTGGAAAATATGCGTGCCATTACGGAAAATAAGGATTACCAACTCACTGATGAAGAATGGGCAGACGAAGTGTATTTAGGTCTGTCCGATGAAAGAGGCAACCTTGATAAAAAGGTAAATGGCATTATTATTGCGTTTGCCGATTTAGGGCTATGGCAAGGCAGAAGAAATGCCTTTCAATTTTTTTGGTAACAACATTGCCAACATACTTCATACCCGATGCGAGGATGCCGAATGGTACGGCGATGCCTACAACATACGTGGAATACTGCACCACCATGATGGCACCAACTATGTGCTTTACCGCATAGCCAAAGACGAAGAAACAGCCGAACGTATAGCAGCCAAGATTTACAACGGTGAGATAGACGAAAGAGGTTTCCGCAAACTGACACGTTCCCTATATCCCGATGTGGCAGCAGTTTATGGCTGGAAAATTGCAGGACAAAAAAATGTGGTTTAGAAGTGGCAACACAAGAATGCTTTATATTGATTTTCAACTAAATAATTATACACAATGAGCAAGTACGATTTTATCAAGAACGGCAACATCCTTTATTGGAACGACCCCGACAACGGCAAGGCTTCAGGAGCTTACAAAGTGATTTCCGCCCCCAAGGAAATTGACGAAGATAGCATTATCCTGATTGCCTCCGACCATTCGGAAGCCGAAGTTTTCCCCTCCGAGTTATTCCCCTTTGGCATGACCATGAGTCATAAAGAGGATTTCCAGCGTTGGAAAGCCCGGTATGAAGCGGAAGGTACGATATTCTACGACCGACTTTCCGAAGTCACCTACACAGACCGGGATTTATCCGTCGGTGACAGGGTTATCTTCACCAACGACCACGGAGTAGTATTCGGTCCCCACGAAGTGTTGGCTTTTGGAAAGCCAGTCAATGGCAGATGCGTATATATTGACAGCGATGCCTATTGGTTTGCCGACCGTCCGGAGCAATTAACGCTCATAGAAGAATAAAAAGAGCAGTGCAAGGAATGTGCCCATACACTCCTTGCACTCAACATCTTATCTTCCCCTCCGATAAGGCACATACTCATCCTCCTGTTCCCTTTCCTCATGTGCCACCTCCTGCGTGTTGCCATCATTATCCGCATCCATGAGGTCTATTTGAGGATTTACCCTTTCGCCGGCAACATCGCCCCGGTACTGATATTCGGGCATTGCTTCCAAAGCCGTCCGGACATTTTGCAGGTTGTCGGTAAGGTCTTTGTCATGGTCATAGGCAAAGCTGTGCCTTTCCGTAAATTTACCGTTTACGACTGTCCCTACATCCAGTGTATCAGACAATCTGTTATAGTAAGCGCATAGAATGTCACCGGTAGGCATCTCGAACTTCGGCGAACGTACTTTTACTGTTGAAAGGTATTCTTTTGCTACCATATCCTTTGCGAAATTCTTGACATCTTCAGATGCCCTTCCGATACCATAGCGACGGATGTGGTCACGTACCTCTTCTTCGCTATATTTCAACATCAGGTCATAAGTTCCTCCGACACTTCCGTTATAGACCAATGCCCATTTCTCATTTTCAATGAGCACGTTATCATGCGCATGCTGTGCCGGATATCTGTAAGTATACATCTCATCCATGCCATTCCCGTCATAATATTCCGTGGCTTCATTCAGTAGCCCCTCAAAGTCTCCTTTATCTTTGAATGCATCCAATCTTGCCGTATCATCCTGAGATTGAAGAAATGCCACAGAGCAATAGAACGGCCGGGCTTTTGCCTCAATCTTCTCAGCCACCGCATCAATCCGTTGTGCAATCATCGATGAAGCCTTTTTTACATCAAACAATGTGGTTTTCAGAAACTCTGGGGATTCCTTTAATACATCCAGCCAGGAACCGAGATACTGTGCGCTATCCTCCTTGATTGTCTTGGTAATACCATACTGCGAGGCTACCAAAGCACTGCCCAATTCAGCCACCAGTTCCTCACGGGCATACTCTTGGCTTCCGAAAGCGGCTGGCTTGATACGGTCTAAGCGTCCTTCAGCCCCCGTACTGTGCGTCATTTCATGCAGTAGCGTCCCGTAAAACGATTCCCCGTTGATGAACTGGCTCTTTTCCGGCAGCACAATCGCATCTTTGGCAATGCTGTAATAAGCACTATCCTGATGTTCCAAAGAAATCGGACACACCCACAGTTTTTTTCAATCATCTCATCCAATGGGGCAAACGCCATTTTTTCATCGTCCAGGGAGGCTGGGCGTTTTAAGTTGTTCCGTTCACATAGCTTCTCATATAGTTCCGGACGTGCTTCTCGGAGGTTGGTTTGTGCCACATTGAATACATTATGTACGTTCAGCTTGGGATATACCGAATACTTTTTCTGTTCTTCCGGCGACAGTTTCCGAAAGTCCTCCATCTTGATTTTCTCTTTCGTCTCCTTATCCACCACGGTAAACGTGGTAATGAATACCGGAAACGATTTTTCCCCCTTCAGGACAGACACCTGCGGAAGCCTCTCCCCATTGGCATCCGTCAATGGCTTATGATTCCCCTGTCTGTCCGTCGAATAGTTCAGTCCCGACACACGCTGAAAGGTACAGAACACCGGTAGCTTGTAGTTGTTTTCCTCGCAAAGCAACATGAGCATCAGCGCATTCATCCCGTTATATTCTCGTCCGGACAGGTTCTTCGGCCATGCCATAAAGTTCTCGGTAAACCACGGTTTCTTCCAGTCTCCCTTGATAGACGATATTTTCTTTATCATCAGTTCCGTAAACCGTTCAAGCGCACGTTCCTCTGCACTTGGTCCATCCGGATTATATCTTTTTCCTGCCATGCTCAAAATTTAGTTTCATTCGTTACAGCCGGTTACAGCCGGTTTCACCCATTCCCTCATTTCCTCCACCCGGCAGGAGAGGTTGATTTTGTCCAGATATACGGAGAGTTCCAACACTCCTTTGGCACAGATACGTGCTTTAGGTTGGAGCCAACCATCTTTTTCAGCGGTAAAACAGATGAAGCGCACCCATGTAAAGGAAAAGTTTTCCTCGTGCTTCTCCGTGCTGAAGGCAGAGAATACCCAGTGGGGATTGCCCCTCTTGTCTCTCTTTTCCTCTACCTGTTTGCCCACCGTACCCCGGAACTTGATAGTGCCTTCAATCGCATCACGTTCGTTTTCCGGGAGAAAGTCCACGCTCTCGGCATGGAAATTGAAATACAGGTTTTCTTCACGCTTGCGGAAAGTCAGCACTCCCTTCAACCCGATACGTTGCCCGACCACATAGGAAGGCAGTTCCGCATCCGTTCCGTCTTTCGACACGAATATCTCCACTTGTTTGCAGCCGCCTGCTTTGGCAGGAATGGTCGTTTTTCACGGCAAAGCCGATGTAGGATTTCCCCTCTTTGTTGGTACGCATGGAAGCCGTGCGGCTTACAATGCCGTTGATTGTCACATTACACTTAATCATAAATCACACTTTTAATTGTTACACAACTATTTCGTTTCTATATTTATTATCGAATCTGCAAACCTTCCGGCTGCCCACGTTGCTCCACGCCCTGCTCATAGCTTCTGGCTGCACGTTCAGCCACGAGCATATGATTTACCGCCGTACCGATCCGTTGCTGCTTGCTCTCGTCCGGCATTGCCGTGTCATTCAGTATCAGCGACAATCGGTTCATCTCAGCTGCACTCAGTTCGTGCGAGTAGCTGCCGGTACTGTCTTTGGCGTGTAGCACAGGTCTTACCCTCTCTTGTATCACCAGCTCACAGGATTTCAGCGAGGGAACGAGCTGCGACAGGTCGATGCGTTTCTCCAAGGCCGCTTGGGTTGCAGCCGCCATTTGCTGCTCCTGTTCCTTGCCGTCAATCTGCACGGCAAGAGCCATCAGCGAGGTAAACATCCCCATCACCAACTCCATAATCGGGTCGTTACCGTTCATCCGGATACCGCTGTCCTCCGAGGAAAGCAGCTTTTTCATCCAATCTTCCGGTGAATCAGCCAAACCGGTTGCCGGAGTTTCGTCCTCTTGCGTACGGAATTTAGCCATCAAGTCTTTGCCGTCCGAAAGCAGTTGCAGCCCGATGTTCCCTTTTTGTGCTATTTCGGCAAGGTAAGCCGCAGGATTCACTTCACGCAGGGTTCCATTCGTAGTAATTTGCTTCACTTCCAGATGCAGGTGTTCTTCGGTTGTCCGTGTGCCGGTACTTCCTGACACGCCAAGCTGTTGCCCGGCATTCACCGTGTCACCTGTTTTTACGCCTACCGCCTCCAGATGATGATAGCTTACCTGTACCTTGCTGTTGTCCGCACGTTCATACTCCACCGTGACGGATCGGCCGCCCGGCGTGTCGGCGTTTTGATTGACCGCCACCACTTTTCCTTTATCCTCCGTGGCAAGCACCGCCTCCCGATTTGTCTGGATATCGATGCCTTTGTGTATCTGCTGTTTGTCCGGGTTCATCGGGTCTCTACGCATCCCGAAAGGGGAAGTCACCAACAGGAACTCATTCCTTTCCATCGGGAAGGAGTAGTGCTCCGTGGCAGCCTTGCCTTGCGAAATCCCTGCTTCCAACACCATACGGTCATACTTGTCAAGGCCGTTCACCTCGATAATCCGTTGCAGGTTGGCGGCATAGTTCCCTCCGGTGGCATACCCGGCACGTTCCAGACCTTGCGCCCAGCCCTTGTAGTCGTCAGCCGCCAGTTTGAAGCAATCCGCATACCGCTTGTTCTCCTTCAGGAAGCGGGAATGATGCTCGTAGGAATCACCCACCGTAGCATAGCTGCAAAATTTTTCATCCGGTTTGTCGTCAGTATACAGCCCGTATTTGCCGCCACCCTCTATCCATGCCGCAGTCGCCTTGATACCGAAATGGTTATTCTCTTTCTGTGCCAGTCGGCTTTGTCCGTTGGAACTTTCCAGTATACCTTGTGCCAACGTCACCGAAGCCGGAATACCGTACTTGCGCATCTGTACCATGGCAAAATTCGCATACCGTTCTGCATATTCTTGATTCTTGCTCATTATTATATATAGGTATATGTTTCTCTCATACGTTACACACTACATCCGTCGTGCCGGACGTTGCTCATTCTCAACGGGGGTGTCCATTTCGGACACTCCCTTACGAGGCAGTTCATCGCAGATTCCGACCCTCACTCCCGACCGTACCAGCTTGGGCAAATAAATGTCCAATGCCGTTTTGGGAAACGAAGCCACGTGAATCCCTCCGTCACGTTCCGACACGTCAAGCCCCAGCACGTTTGCCATTCTGTCCGCATCCTCCTTGTAGGATTCATAGAAGTCACGGCTGCGGAAGAGAAGCACGGCATCGGGGTGTTTGGCTTTCAACTCCTCAAAATTCCTCCAGTCCGTCTGTCCTTTCGCCCCGTCAGCCTTCACTTGTTCCTTTTCCCTTCCATGCTCCACTTCCGAAGTCTCCACTTGGCTTTTCGCCTGTTTCGCTTCCTGTGCCTGTTTCAGCACGTCCGCAAACAAGGTGGCCGCCAACTGTGTCTTATATCCGGCCATATCCTCCGCAATCCAGAGCCGTTGCCATTGCAGCCTCGACACCTCACGAGCCTCAATTTTCCCCATTCCCTCGATTTGCGGCACACAAAGGAACTTGTCGTCTTTGGCCCGGAAGATATTCACACGCTTGATAAGCGATACATCCACGTCCGTAGATGCCGTGCCGAACAAGTCCTGTCTTAGTTCGGGGCGGTCGGTGCCGAGCGCATAATATTTCTGCGCCAGTTCCATACGTACCCCCTGTGCCGACTGCCGTTCATTCTGCTTCACGGCGGAGAAGAAGCGGTTTAAGTCCTCCTTATCGGGATAGATGCTGAAGGCTTCCCCCTCTACGGGCTTCAAGTAGAGTGCCCAACGGTTATTGTCATCACGTAACATCTGTATGCGCTCAAACTGTACGTTAGTGGCTTTATCTACCGCCTCCGCCACATCAAGCGTCGCCTGCACTTGCAACTCCTTGCCGGTCAGCTTGGCGGTAAACACTTCCTTGTCCTTAAAGTAACTGTCATCGGGACGGTACCCCAGCAGGCCGTCCTTGTTGAAGAAGCGCACATAGCTTGCTCCTTGCTTCATCAATGCGCCCGTTATCTGTTGCTTGGAGAATCCGGGCAGGTTGTTGGTGACGACCCTTGCCTGTTGTTCCGACCGTTCCTGCGCAGGCATTACCTCATCGGGAGTCAGGTAAAACGGACGTCTGTCCGTAGCGGACAGTATCACGTGGCCACCTGTGGTGGCACCGGCAGGCAGTACCACGTCGGCAATCCCGGTCTCCCTGTCGCGCACCACCACCATTTCTTTGGTGGAGCGGTCAGGCACGCTTTTCAGTTCCTCTGCTATCCGGTAGTTTCCTTTCGTGTTCCATTCTGTAGGCAGGTATTCCCGGCACGCCGTGGCAATCTTCGCACCGTAGGCGAGTGCTTCGGTATAGGCTATCTCCACCACATCGGCATCTTTGTCCGTCACCCTCAACAAGGCTTCGTTCTTCTGCCGTTCGTAATAACCCAGATTGAATTTTTCCAGAAACGCATTCCGGGCTTCAGGAGAAGGGAAGTTGCGTCCGTCTATCGCCATTCCTCCGGTACGGAGAATATCCACTAGTATGGCACTCTCACGGGCGTCCACCTGCGGCCCTTGCCGTTCCTGCATTTCCGAGGTCTGGCGTTGCGTGCGCAGCGTGGCATATTCCACTTTCTCACCCTGTTCCGCCTTTCGGATAACCCCCAGCGCATTGTTCATATCGCTTTCGATAGCATCTATGTAGTGCGGATTCTCTTGCAGTTCCCGTGTCCAGTGTTCCACCAAGGGCAGGCTGTCGTTCGCTAACCGGGCAGGCAGTCCGAGTTCCATCATCTTCACGCCGGAGGCCAGTTCCGCTACCAGCCGTTCATAGCGTATGGCATCTTCCGAGGGGGCTTTGCCGCCTTGCATCACCATGCCTTCACGGGCAAGCCGTTGGGCGTGTCCGGTGGCACCTGCCACTTGGCGCATCAGTTCTTGCACATAGTCTTCGTAGTGTTCAAACTGTTTCGCTTCGGGCATATAGACTGCATCTTTGGCGGTATCGAAGTGCGCCATGCCTGCGGCATCCTTGCGCACGGGAAGCAGGTGTTCCCTGATCTGCGCCACGAACCGGTTCACCGTGCTGCGCAGTTGTCGTTCCTCGCTTTGCAGGTAGCCCCGGTCTGCACGGCTGCCGAAGCGTTGTTGCAAATCCCGGTATTTCTCCGCATCCGCCATCGGCAGAGTGGTCTGGTCGATGTTGAACAAGACCATGATTTCCCGTTGGCGCACTCCTTTGTAGAGCTTCTGCTGTGCTTCGGGCAAGGCTTTGTATGCCTCACGGGACAGCATATCTTCCGAGTTATGGCGGTTCACGTACTTGTCCCACTTGTACCAGTTGAACGGCACGCCGTGTTCCTGTTGCAATATTGCCTCTCCACGCTGCTTTGCGTCGGAGAACATCGTATATAGCCCGGTCTTGTAGCCGCTTTGGTCGGTGTGCATGCCCAATACGAGGGAGTTGAACGGACTGACAGCTACACCCTTCGGATAGAATTTCGGTAAATTCCGTCCCGCCGCATTCAGCCAGTAGCCGCTACCGGCAACCGCACCGTTCAGGGCGTTTACCAGGAGTGCTGTCTGTTGGTGGGCGGCCGATTGTTCACGTGGACTTTTTTCTTTCATTGCTGTTGTGTTTATAGGGTTGTTTGATTATTTGAGTAGGATTGTGCGTTCCCGGCCCTCGTCCCGTTCCGCTTCGGCGGCCCGGTAGTTCTGTTGTGCCATTTGCTGCATTTCATCGTGCTTGGCAAGCACGGTGTTGGCGAGTGTGTTCAGGGGCAATGCGCCGCTACGGTGGGCATCCACCACATTGTCGGTCAGTTGGATGCTGCACGGCACTTTGTCAATCACCGCAATCAGGCTGTTCCCTTGCAGCACCGGGTTGGCGATGCGTGGATTGAGTGGCTCATCGGCATATACCTTGTAGGGTTGCACAACTTTGTTCCCTTGCCGTCCAAGGGCTTCATGCCCGGCTTTGTTCAACAGGTTCACGCCACCCATGCCTATCAGTACCATCTTCAGCATCGGGTTCCGTACATACATACCGGTCAATATGGAAGCGATGGGCAACAGGTTGTTTTGCGGAAGCAGTGATTTCGACTTGCCGGTAAACAGCCCGAAAAGGATGTCGGGCAGCATGGAAATGACATAGCCCAAGTTTTGGCCGATGTCGTCCAGACCGTCCAGCCCGAAAGTGCCGAACAAGTCGCCCCAGCCGTTTTCATTCCTCTTTCCCTGCGTCTCACCGCTCTCCGTAGGATGCTTGTCCGCCATATTATCTTGTTCCGTAGCCGTTTTTTCCGTTTCCCTTTTCGCAGTTTCGACACGTTCCTTTTCCTCTTCCTCTTGCATCATCGCTAGATATTCTTCTTCCCGTCCAGGTGCCACCACCATGGGCACATCCCCGTGTCCGGGTTTGCGCTCATTGGAAGGAGGCTCGTATGCCGGGAATGGCCACCCATGCGGAACCTGCGCCTCGGCTTCCATAAGTTCCGCCCAAAGCGGTTTTTCGGTCAGTATGCCCATCTTTTGGGCCAACCGCTCGTTGAGCGACAGGATGTAAGGGTTTTCGTAGGATTTTATGACCTTGCCTTGCGCACGGAAGTCGGCGAACACATTATGTTCGCTGCCGAACACGCCACGGCTGATACAATCCTCCACCGTCATGGCCGGAGCATCCTCCGTTCCGTCCATGAATTTCCCCACCGCATAGCTTACCGCTTCCACGCCGCCCAGCTTGATAAGGCTTCCCCACGAGGAAATACCGCCCATCATCACGGTGTCCATGCCGACACCCACCGCTGTACCCCATGCTTTCTCCGCACCGCTTGGCCGGTAAGCGGCTTCGCCACGCCGTTCTATCTCTTGTTGCAGGGGCGACTTCATCATGCCTTGCGCCAATCCCAGCAGGCTGCCTTCCGCACCTTTCCGCAGGATATACTCCACGGATGATTTCGGCATCTGCTCGACCGCCATTCGGTCAATCATCATCTGTTCCACCCGGTAGTCCACGTAGGCAAAGGCGAGGTCTCCACCCAGTTCCTTGGAGAGTTCCTCGTACTGTTCCCTACCGATTTCCGCTACAACGGCATTGCGCCACTCTCCGGCAAGCAGGCTCAGGTCTTCCACGGTTTCCGGGGTGGCGGCTATCCGTTCCCGGCACATTGCCACATAATCCTCTGTTGTCTTGCTGTTCCACTCGCCGGTCTGCCGGAGATACGGCAAGGAGTCGTCCGGCATTCCGTTCGCACCGTTGGCGAGAGAGCGCAGCACGCCGGCAGTACTGGCGTGGTATGCACCGATTTCTTCCACCTGCTTTTGCGTAAGGTAGGTTTGGGCTTCCTTCATCACGGGAGCAGCTGGCTGTTGAAGTAGTTTTGCAGGCAATATTCGATTTCTGCAAAATGCTGGGTCTGTCGGGGTTTGCTCATGTCAAATTCATTTGTTGCAATAGTTGTTCTTTGGTCTGTTCTATGGCGTGGTGGTACACTTCCATCTGTTTTGGAAAGTATTCTTCCAGCATCGTATCCTTGTCAATCAGGTTTTGGATGAACTTTACCGCCACTTGCCGGCTGATTTCCACGGAGGCTTCGCCTTCTTCTCGGTTATTGAACCATGCCTTCGTCCACCACCGCATTCCGGCCTTGTCGGGATATACCGTCACCAGCCGGGGAATGTCAAAACTCTGCACGTCTATCTCCAAATCGGTAAGCGGGTCCACCATGCCGCAAGTCGCTATGGCTTGGTCGGCCGTTTTTTTTTATCGTTTTCGCTCAGCGTGGAAAGAAAAATCTCGTGGCGCAAAGCGAGGTAGTTCAGGAAGTCGCTGATAAGCAGGTTCTGCACTTTGGCGGCTATCGGCATCGAGCGGTCTCCTATCCCCAACGGGTTGGCGAGCGAGGGTATCATCTCATAGAAATAGTTCTTCACGGCGGACTGTGAGAAAATGTTGCGCAGCGATTGTTCCGTATGCTCCGGCACACGGTAGCCGCCGTTGCCCACTTCCAGTAGGTACTCCGGGTAGAAGCGTAGCATCAGTTCCTCGATTTCCTCCCGGTCATCGTCATACATTGTCGGAATATCCATTTCCATCGTCTCCAGTTCCGGCATACCCGGATGTCCTTGCTGCCGCATTGCCAGCAGGTTGCCGTACAGCATGGCAAGGAACTCCATCGGATTGATTTCCTCCCCGTCATACTTCACTTCGATATGCAGTAGGTCTCCGCTGATACCCACCACGCTGCCGGCCTTTACCCGTGCGCCGAAGGGGGCAAGTGCGTTGGCAAGGTGGGCGTAGGTCACTTCATACTTACCGTAGCGTATCACTTGGTACAGCCCGTGCGTGGGGTTGCTGCCGATACCCGACACCACACCGTCCGCTACGGCGGTAAGGATATAGCGGTGGGTAGCGAAGTCCACACCATGGTGGAAAAACTCCTCCTGTGTCATTGGGTGGATCTGCTTCCCGTAGCCCAGCGTCAGGCTCACTTCTCCTTTACTCTCCTCAAACGGCATACAATAGCCGCTTTTCGATACCAGGTTCATTTCTTGCGTATAGTTCATTGTCTTTTGTTTCAAGCCTGTTGCCAGGCGATGTTTATATGGATGTTATCTTTTAAGAAGCTGAATATGTGTACAATCACTTCCACTGTCCAGCCGTTTCCCAACATACGGTATTGTTGCGTGTCGCTGCATTTCCATTGGTACCATTCCGGTATGGTTTGCAGGCGTGCGCACTCCGTGGGTGTCAGGCGGCGGATGCGTCCGCACGACATACATATTTCTCCAAAGGGGAGCGGATTTTGGGAACAAGTGCCTGTCTTTCCCTTTCTGTCCGGCCTGCATCCGGCCAGACCAGCCCATATCAAGTTGTCTTTCTGCACGCTCGTCAGGCAGTTTGTCTTGCCGTCCGTCCGGGGTTCAAGCTGTTGGATGTTCTTTCGGAGTTCGGCAATGCTGCCGGCTTCGTATGCCTTGCGTATCCGCTTGCCATACTCCGTCCTCCGGGAAGTGAGGCAGGTCTCTCGTCCACGCATGGCCATACAGACATAGTTCGTGGTCAGGTTTCCTTTGGCCTGTGCGGTAGCCGTCAGGCAGTGGCTTTTGTTGTTGTCTCCCAGCACGTTCATGTCGGTATTCCGTTTCTCGCCATGCCTTTTCAGCCAGCCCATCATCTTTTCGCTCAAGTAGTATTTCTTGTCCGCTTCTTCCTCTACGATGTGCCGGAGGAATATCTTCCGGTCTTGAGGTTGCGGAATGTCGGCGTGCAGTTCACCGAACAGCCCGACCTTTTTTGTCCGTATGTTCGTCCAATAGATGCGGGCACGATTCTGTGCCGACACCAGGGCGGAGTTGATATGCACCCCGAATATCCCGATAGCCTCGCTCAGTACACGCTCCCATTTCTTGCCCATTTCCACATTTTCTAATAGGAACAGCACATCAGGATTGTACATGCGAATATCTGTCAGGATACGCATATATTCCCAAAACAGGTATGATTCCCCTTCAAACAGGAAGCCTTCACGCTTCAATTCCAAATAACGCTTCAACGTATAGATTTCCTCCTTGTCTATGGTGGACATCCCTGCTCGTTTCCCGGCAAAGGAAAACGACTGGCAGGGGCTTCCGCCTATCAGCAGGTCTATCGGCTCCAGTTGGCGCACGTCCACTTGTGTGACATCGCCGAGTTGTATCGTGTCCGGAAAATTCAGTTGGGTTTGCCGGATAGCGTGTCGGTCTATTTCGGAGGCGTAATATGTTTCCGTCCGGATGCCAAGTCGTTTCAAGGCAATCTGTCCGCATGACATTCCGTCAAACAAGCTCAAAACCTTCATTCGTCTCCGTTTTATGGTTGAAATATGTGCTGCACTTGAATCCTTTTCTCGGTATGAAGTCCTTGAACTCGCAGCTCAGGAATATCCATCTCTTATCGGCCCAGCCTGCCAGGTCCTTCTGCCATTGGGGAATGCTTTGGTTGGGATTGTGCAAATCCCGGTACGGCTGGCAGTAGGGCAGAAAAACGCCTCCCTTTCTGTTTCCAATGGTTCACACGGGAAAATGATTCTTCAAAATCATTGAGCAGGATGCAATAAAAGAAGTATTCCCCCTTGTATCCGTATTTATCTATCAGAGCCGTGGCACGCTCGCATTCCGCTATCTGCGCTTGTGTGTCACAACCGAAGCGGATGTGTTTCAGCCATTTCACCTGTGCAAGTAGCTTCGCTGTCTCATCCGTTACCAACCGGGCGTCCAATCCTTGGTTGAAGTCCACACGCAACCCCATCCGGACAATCTTCTCTATCTGCCCCAGTCCGTAGTCCGAGGCCAGTACATTGTTATCCATGAGGATGATACGGTTACGCCCCTCCACCGCAATCTCTTCTATATCCATATAAGGATTGATATTCCCTTCTTTCTGGGGTACTACGCACCACTTGCACCGGTTCGGGCATCCCCGTGTCAGAAAGCCGTAAGCCGTTCTTTTGTCTATTCCATACAGGCTGTAATCCGGTACGGCTCTGTCTATCTCTGGAGGTAGTACCTTTCCTATGTCATAGCCGGTTCCCCCTCGTTCCGCTTCGTCGGCGTTCAGGAAATATGCGTAATCCGGCGTAAAGGTGAATACTTTCGCCAAATATACCTTGTCGTATCGGCTGAGCGGACTGTACCACTCCACACGATTGCCCTGCGCCTTGTGGTAGCTGCTGATTTTCATCAGTGCGAGGTTAGGGTAACGGCTATCTACTGCCAATAATCCGATATTCATTGTGTCTCTTTTGTGTTTGTCTTCAGAAGTAAATTCTTAATTCCTCATTCTTCATTACCTTCTCATTCCTCCCGGCCGTCCCTGTTCTTCACTCACCGCAGGAGTCAACGGTTGTGCCACTTTGGAATTGTTACCAATCAGCATCATGCCCAATAACGCCCCGGCAATCTTTCCAAGCCAACCGAAGCGTCCGAATACCAGCATGGCAGAAGCCAACAGTCCGAAGATGCCCAGTCCCGACACGTTCCCCTTACCGAGATTGCCGAAGAAGTTCCCCAACATATCCATGCCGTTGCCGCCGGTCATGTTCCGCAGAAAAGTACCCACACCACCCCAAGACGCACCCATCGATGACACCGATTGGCTTACCTCTTGCAGGCTTTCCCCGGCTTTGTCTGCCGCATCCGCTATTTTATTTGTAGCGTTCCCTGCCATTTCCAGTCCCTTGTCAACGGCTTCTTCCCCGACCAGCAGGTCTGCCGCCGCACGGACTATCGGTTTGTCATTCACAAGTTTCTCCCAAGCGAGATATCCCATGCCACCACCCATTACCGCTGTTTTGGTAGCATTTCCCAATCCTACAAGTGTGCGTTGGGGATGCACAAGTGCTCCTCCGATACTGCGTGCCGTAGTTTGTGTTGCCGAGTGGTTGGCTACTTTTTTGCCTATACCTAAGATTGTTGACCATTTTCCCATTGTCGTGTTGATTGTGTTTATATGATTCCTTTGATTGTTTTGTTATCGGTTTCCGCTCCGTTTCCATCGCCGCATGGCAGCCTGCACGATTCCAGCCTTGTCCGTCGGTCTGGGTCGGCTCCCTTCGTCAATCTCCGCCCATACGTCAACAAACGAGGTATATTTCACGGCGAGTGCCAGATGCTTCAGCTTCTTGTTCATCCGTTTCAGCTTGGGGCGTATGGCGAATACAATCTCCATGCGCTGCTTCTCCGTCATTTTCGTGTTGTTCATACACACCTGCCGGATGTCGTTCACGATTTCCACGCTTCCCAATATCAAGTCACGGTAAATTTGGTTCCTCCGGGGTGTCAGTGCCACGGCAAAAGCCCCTTCAGCGTGTTGCCTAAGTTGCTTCGACAAGTCTCCCATGTTGTCCGACAGCCGTCCTATCTCGTGGTAGAAGCCATAGATTTGTGCCGCATAGCACACGATATCCCGGAACGAATCAAGATAGTTGTTGAATGTCCGTTGCAAATCGGTCGTGCCTTCCACTTCTTCCCGCATCCAGAGATGTCCGGTTGTCTGCATCAGCATCGCCTTTTCCTGGCTTTTTAGCTCTTTCTCCGCCTTGTTGGTGTAGCCTAATATCATCCCGGCCAGTGTCGGGTCAATCTGTGCCTCCACTTTCGCCGTCCCTGCCAATAGCAGCAGGATAAATCCGATGTAATATCCAAGCCATTTCTTCATGTGCTCTTTCTTCTTACGTTAATACCTCGCCGCTCTTGCCGCCCGTTTCCACCGGTCTAAGGCAAGGTGCGCTATCTCGCTGTTGTCCCGGTCAATCATTCCGGAGGTGATGTTGTTCCACACGTCCATCATCGTATAGTAGCGGATGCTCAGACATAGTTTGTTCAGTTTCTTGTTGAATGCGCCTAATTTATCGGCCAACGCCCACATCGTTTCACTCCGTTCCGCACCGGTCAGCATATTCTGCGGCCCTCCGGTGGCTACGGCATTCCGCAGCAGCGTATAGACCGTCACCAGTTCCGTGGCGGTCTCGATATACAGGTTGTTCATCGACAACGTGGCGATGACGCCCAGCGGATTATCGCTTACAGCCTTGTGTAGCCTGCCCAGTGAAATGAAGATGCGCACGCCGTCCTCATACAACGTGGTGGCGGCTTTCAACGAGGAAGCATACCCGCTGGCCGTTTGCAGGTAACTGCTGTATTTCCGTTCCCATTCATGGATTTTATTAAACTCGGCGGCAATGGTATTCTGCAAGGCAGCCGTGCGCAGTTGTCCGTCCGTCTGGCTCTCTATCTCTCCATTGATAGCCTCATTTCCTTCGGCAAGTGCCATCCACTCCAGTGGATTGGTCTGTACATATTGTGCCACTGCATACTGTACCCACAGAATGCTCATAAGCAGTAGGAGGCTAGCGGTTTGTAATCTCATAAATACCCTTTCGTTGTTTATTGGTTTCCACCCGTTCACGGATATGACCGACAAGATTCGTCCGGTATTCCACGCCGTATATATCCAGTTTGGGGGTCATGCGGTCTCCCGAATACACGCTCACAGTTTTCAGCCCGGTCAGTTGTTGCAGGAAGCTGCGGTGTTCCCTGAAGTCCACCACACGGTACAGCTCCATGTAGTCGCAGCTTCGGCTGAACACGCCATGCCGGTAGATTATCTGTTCGCTGCTGATAAGGTATTCGGTACGGCGCAGGTAGATGAATCGGTACAGTAGATAAAGGCTGCACAACACAGAAACTCTCAACAGCATACCGCTACCGATAAGGTTCTCTATCCCGGCACAGCCGTATCCGGCAAGGCAAAGCAGGAGCAGGGGCAATTCATCAATGGCAAATTGCATGGAACGCGGTCGGATGACAAGGGTTCCGTAGTGGGCGGTCTGCATAGGCTTCATGGGGATTATCGGTGAAAACGGGGTTGGTATTCTTCTCTTATGCCCGAAAGTGAGTTGGTTATATCCGTTTCCAACCGGGCAAGTTCTTCCTGTATCTCATACATCTCCTGAAAGCCTTTATCCGGCATTCCTTTGTCATTGACTTCAAAAGACTGCACGACTTCTCTGCCCGCTCAATCCGTTTGCGTACAGCTTCATGGTCTGCTTCATCATACAGGCCGGTACGGATATGTTCGGGATTGATTTCAGGCAAATCGGACAAGGCGCGGTTCAGGGTAGCCCTGCCACTGATTTCCCAATCATCAAGTTCCTTTTCTTCCGTTTCCATCCGTTTGTCAAGCAATTGGTCGTTCCAGTCCTTGTAACCTTCAGCCGTCGGCTCATAGATGATGTTTCCCATGGCAGGTGTGCCGGACCGGGATAGCATTTGTAGAGCTTTGGAGATAGCGTGCAGGTCGTTTTCCATTTTCTCCAATTCCTCCTTGTTTGTCGCACCGTCAGTACGGCTGATTTCATAATTGTCCCTACGGTTCATATACATCTCCTGCAAATATCCGTCACCCATTTCCATGTATTTGAGAACTGCATCTTCCAAATCAGGCTTCAAAGCATTTATGCCCAAACTCACTGTCACTTTCTTGAAGTCAAACGGTTCCATTGCTATTTCATGGCGTTGATAACCCTCGCTGCAATCTTGCACGATTAAATTCCCGGCTTTCGACAGGTAACTGGAGAACTCCCTTCCGGCATGGGTCAGCGCAAAATTGATAGCGAATACCTGTCCGGCACGGTCACGGTCAAAACAAAGATGATGTGTGGCAGTTGGTGTCTCTGCAATCATCCCTTTGAATTGTTGCTGGCTCGGCGACCCTCCGGTGGAGACAAACACTGAATCCTCCATATTCAGTTTGCTTGCGTTCAACTGGCAAAAAGCCATCGCATCGAGCGCACTCTCAAACCAATACACGTTCCTCACCTCCGGTAAAGCCAGGTGCCCCGGATTGCCTATCCATATTCCTTGCGTGGCATTGCTTCCGGCAGCCATACCCTTATACACCATTTTTCCCTCTTGATTCGGGCGGCTTCGTTCCTCCAATCCCACTTTTTCGTCTGGCTTGCCTGGTAAGACCAAAAGAAACGAGAGATTGGTATATCGCTTGCCGTCCGTCCGTTGCTTGGTGGTCAGGAAGAAACTGTCGGCAAACAACCGTTGGGTGGCAAGGTTGATGCCACGGTTCTTGAAGTAGGGATAGAATTTCTTCTGGCTCTCCCAATTCCCCCGGTCGAAGCTTTGCCATTCGTAATCGCCGGCATTGAAGGGGCTGTTATGTTTCTCCGGGTCTAATACACGAGTATTACGTTCCGTCATGGGTTGGTTCAGCAGGCGGTTGCATACAAGGTTTACCAGTCTGTCCTTCGACATCCCCGGTGTGTATTCAGCAAAAAAATGCGGATGTTCTTTGATAAAGGATATGATGTTGTAGTTCCGTTGCTCCGGCGGTTGGAAACAGCAAAGCCCGTTTCGGGTGACAATGAATTTGTCACCACGAATGCGGCGGCCATTGCTGTCCAAGCGCACGTAAGAGGGATAGCGGATGCCGTCCTTCCGGTTCAGGCGGTAGCCGGCATCCTGCAACACCTCCTGGATGTTGATGCGTTGCTTGAAATCTTCGTAGGTCAGTTCCGACATATATAAGGTGTGTTTGTGTTATGTTCTTTTTATTTGGTTACATCCCGTGGCGTATTTCATGACGGATATGTTCATTCACCGCCGCCTCGAAGTTGCGTGCGGCCACATCCATAGGCGTATCCACTCCCGGCTTGAAATAGGGACGTGGCGCAGGCCCGTGGTGGTGATGTTCGGCGAATACTACCGGTCTTGAATGACAATGGTGGTCATGCTCCAACTCAGCAGCCACCGTTACGCCGGCAAGCAGGGCGGCACCGATTTTCACTCCCAACGGAGTCCGGTCTCTTGATTTCATATCCACCTCGCCGAACACTTTGGAGAACAGTTTCAGGCGGTGATAGTCATCAATGGCCATAAACTTGTCGTATTGCTTCTGCGTAATCTCGTGGCTTACCCGTTCGCCGTCGATAATGGCGGTCATCTTGTATGTTCCCTCTTGTCCGGACGGCTCCACACGGATGTCGTCCACTGTCACCTCCCTGCCATGTCTTCCTTCCCGGTACCAACCTTTATCGGGACGGATTACCGAAAGGTCATTGCCGTCCATCACCACACCGCCCCTTGGTAATCCCTCCCGCAGCCCTTGTTCCGCTTCCACCGATATACCGTTGGTGGTTCTTTCTGCCTGTTGCTGTCCGGTCAAGAGCTGCCGGTTCAGATCCTCCAGCACTTCCGGGTGCAAGGGCAGGTTCACTATCTCCCTGCCATTCAGCATATCCAATGTCACTTTGCCGTCATAATCATCTTGGATTACCCCGTTGATAATTTCCAGCCGTTTCTCCATCGTGGCTTCCTCCAGCGTGTTGGCGGTCAGTGCGGCCAACTCCTCCGCTGTCAGGTCGTATTGCAGGTCTGCGTCTACCGAAGCCGACTGCACCGTTAGCGTTCGTGTCTCGCTATCCACGATAATACCGTGGCTTGCCAGGCACTCCTGCCACTTTCTGTTGGTGAAATACACCGGTGAGGCTATCAGCTCCTTATAAGGCTTGGCTGGCTCGCTGCTTCTCTGCCGGGTTTGTATGGGTGTCACCACGTTCTGCAACTCCTTCAGCACATCCTTCTTTGCTACCGGGGTGGTGGCGTGTCCTTTGTAATAGAAACCGTAGCCGCCCGATTCCAGTTCCCCCGCTTCATACGTCCGTCCGGGCGGTTCGGCACGATAGGCGCACCGGGATAGTAGAGGTCTCCGCCGATGCGCCGCAGGTGGAAGCCTCCTTGTTGCCGGGGTGTCCAGCCGAGGAAGCCGTGGCAGATTGGATGAAAAGGATGCATGGGCATTCCCACACATCCATACTCTCCGGAACCGATACGGTAGCCGTGCAGTCCCATGGCGACCCGTCCGTTGGCGTTCTGGGCGTGTACGAAGTCTTTTGGCAGGTCGAAGTCGGCGGCCACGATACTCGCAAAGGTGTTGTAGCACCGTTTGTTGGCGGAGTTCGTGCCCCAGTCGGTCAGCGCACGCAGTTGCTTCTCGCTGACAGGATAGGTCAGCAAGGGCGAATCATGCCCCTGCACAATCAAGGCAAACCCTTCGCTGCTTCCGGCAAGGTAGCCACGCATGCCGTTACGCAGCAACAGGTCTTGCATTTCCGGCGGTAAATCCAACGGCCGGGGATTGGTATTCTTTCGGATAGACATATTGTATTCTCTTATTTAATGGTTCAATCAAGCGTCTCCGTTCGCTATCGCTTCTTCCAGTTCTTCTTGCTTCATTTGCAGGAACTTCTCGGCGGTTCCGTCATTCATCGGTAGTTCACGCAGGCGGCAATACCGCTCATACTCCTGTTTCCATGCCTTGGAGTGGTGGGTCACATACCCCAGCCATCCGAACACGCCGCTCTGCACCTTCTCCACAAGCGTTTCTTCCGGATAGAATCTTTCCGTTCCCAATTTTTCATTCATCATTCTTAATTCTTCATTTTCAATTTGCCTGCCCCGTTCTTCTTCATTTCCTCCCACATCTCTTCACTGTATTCCTTTTCCTCCACATAGTCCAGATTGCCCTGTTCATCCATCACCCAACAGCCGAAGCACCCGAAGTTGTATTTTTTCAACCCCTTCTTGTTCTGTTCACGCCATTGGCGTTCATCCCCGATACCGATGCGGATGCCGGTAGGGTCATGCAAGTCAATACCGAGTGTCAACATACTACCTTCATCAACCAGTGTCAAAGGCTCACCGTTCTGTAGGCAGTTCAGTTCGGCGTTGCTCAGTTCAAAATAATCGCAGAAGTATTGCAGGTTACGGCCGATGACGGGTGTCGGCACGGAAAGAATCTGTCCGGTGCCTTCGTCTATTTGGTGGAAGGCTTGCACCTGTCTGCCGTCCGCATCGGTCATGGTAGCCATCACCGCTTTCCCGGCTTCCAGCTTTTGGCAGTTTGCCTCGCTGAACTGTTCCAATCGACTTTGGGCAAGCACCGGATAAAACAGGATGTCCGCTTCCCTTGTTTCGGTTCTGACCAATGCGAAGCGTGTGCGCCCTTGTATGATATTCCCTCCTTCATCCGTGATATGGATAGGCAGCACTGGTGAACGGTAGCCGTCACATACCTGTTGCAACACCGATTGCGGCAAGTCGCCAATCATTTCACGGGTCAGTCCGAATTTTTTGAGGATGCCGTAAGGTATTTCTTCCTCTTTGAATTTGTGTTGATAGTTCATAATCCTTTGGGTATAAGTTCACTTTTGGGGGCAAAATAAATTCATCGTCTGCACCTGTATTGGGCGGAAACGATAAATCGTTCCGTTTTTGAAGTTATTTATGGAAACACGGAAAAATCAGACTGTCAATCATACTCCAGGAAAATTCAACCCATTCTGGCGTGTGTTGGTTGCGAGTATGATTCCCAGGTATGATGGCTTATACAAGGTTAAAATTCAGTGCTTTTCCTCCTTTATATATAAAGTAGTCGAAGTTCTCTCCCTACCTTTGTCCGTATGAAAGCGATTCTTATATTATCCATGCTGTCGGTGTGTCTGTCCGCTAAAGCGCAGTTCCACACCGTAGCCAGGCGGCAGCCGGTCTGTCGCATAGACACAAAAAAAGGCCTTCCCCCTGTAGAAAAGGTTTCCAATCCAAATAAGGAGTCTGTTTCTACGGCAGGGAAATTCCCTGCCAATGAGTATGGCGAGTGGGTACGGCGATACATGAGCGTCTCCTATCCGTTGAAGCGTATTACTGTCACTTCGCCTTATGGTCTCCGTATCGACCCTTTCAGCAAGAAGCGCAGTCGGCACAACGGGATCGACCTGCGTGCCAAAGGTGAAGAAGCTTACGCCATGTTGTCGGGCGTGGTGGTCAAGGTGGGGTACGGACAGGCGTTCGGGTAACTTCGTCACCCTCCGTCACGGCGGTTACACCGTCAGCTATTGCCACCTTTCCCAAGTGCTGGTTCGTCGGGGGGCTTCCGTCATGCCCGGCGAGGTGATTGCCATTACCGGCAACACGGGGCGCAGTACCGGTCCCCATTTGCACCTTACCTGCAAATTCCAAAACCGTTACATCAATCCCGGTATTCTCTTGCAGTTTGTCCGGGAGACAAAAGAGGAAGCTGTCGCCCGTTTAGGTATTTTCTGACAGCGTTTTTCTTGCGAATTTTCTCTGTGATTATTTGATTATATAGATATTGTTTTGTAACTTTACATACTGATTTCAAAACACTTAAAACATGAATATATGGACGCTCTGATAATACTTTTGGTAGGTTATGTAATACTCAAAAGCATATTTTCCGGTGGGGATGACTACGATAAAAAGCCCAAACACCGCAAAAGAAGAAAGAAATCATCCTTTTGGGATGATACCCCTACGTATTCCGATTACGACACGTGGAACCGATCGCATGGGGATAAGAACAGGCTTTAAAATAGTTAAAAATGAATTGATTTGTCCGAAACTCTTGGATATTCCAAAAGAAAGTCGTACATTTGCATTGCTAGAATCCGCCACGCTTCCCGTAGAACAGCGTACCAGGGCGGAACTTTTTTTTTATATATACGTTTATGGATTATACAAATTCCCCTCTTGAAGTTCCTGCTTTAATCCAAACATTAAAAGATAGGGGACTGTCAATTACTGACGACAACAAGGCGTTGGCATTTCTTGAAAATGTCAGCTATTTCCGTTTCAGGACATATCTTCGTCCTATGGAGCAAGATACGGTTACGCACCAATACAAGTCCGGAGCCTCATTTGGCAAGGCTGTGTCACTATATCTGTTCGATACACGGCTAAGAATGCTTATTTTCTCTGCAATACAACAAATAGAAGTGTCCTTGCGTGCCAAGATTATCAATCATTTCTCGTTAAGCCATGGCGCATTTTGGTTTATCCAGCCGGAATTGGCCACAGACAAGCATAAGTTTACAGAGAACTTAAGTACGCTGGAGAGAGAACTCCAACGCTCCAAAGACGAGTTTATCAAGGAGCATTGTGTTAAATACGGCAAAGAAGGTTATCCTCCGGCATGGAAAATATTGGAATTGGTTTCATTCGGTTGCTTGACTAAGCTCTATTTCAATTTCGCCGATACGACTATCAAAAAGAAAATCGCCCGTTCGTATGGCGTACCACAGCATGAAATGCTTGAAAGTTGGATGAAGGCGGTCAATGCGTTAAGAAATGCTTGCGCCCATCATGAACGTATTTGGAACAGGGTGATGCCTGTCATACCACAGTTACCCGCCACCTTGCGAAATACCTGGATAACGGACAAACCGCAAATGGCCAATCGTTTCTATGCTGTATTTTGCTGCCTTATCTATTGGCTTAATGCAATTGAACCTGAAAATACACTGGTGCAAGATTTCAAGTCCCTGTTACAGGAGTTCCCGAATGTAGATACCACAGCAATGGGCTTTACCACAAATTGGAAAGAAGACCCATTTTGGTTATAGTATATATCCAAAAGACATACACATCTAAAAACAGCCGAATTCTTATCTAAGAGTTTGGCTGTTTTTTTATAATCTATTGGAAACAATATACTACTTCCAACCATCTTGAATTAAAATTCGTTATTTCCTTAATCAACTTTCACACATTATAATATTTTGTGTATCTTTGCAGTAAGTTGGTGTGTAATATCACCATTCTTATGTAGAATGGGTTTGTCTCATTCGATTCGTATTCGTGTGAACTTGTAATAGAAAACTAGCAACTTTCAAGAAAGACAAGGATATACGAAGCGGGTGTGTCGTATTTGTTTAAATACGGCACAGGTCGCTCGTTTTGTCTTTCGGGCTTGCTAGTGCCTCTATTACGTAAACGGGTGGACTCTGTGCCTTTCAATATATTAGATATGGTAAAGAGTTTACTTAAAGAAATTTAATAAACTATTTACCTTATCGTTATGGCAGAGACAGATTGGTTCAATAAACCTGTGGAAAATTCAAGAGAGCTTATTTTGAAGGAAGCTTTTAAATTATTTCTTCAGAAGAATGTGGAAAAAGTGACAGTTCCTGAGTTGGAGCGGGTCACTAAGTTACAAAGGGGAGCTATCTTTTATCATTTTAAGGATAAAGAAGCAATATTCAAGGATGCTGTTAAACAATATTTTTTTTCCCCATTGAATATATTTTATCCTATTAATTCTAATAATGTGCATTCTTTGGAGGAATATTGGGATAAGAAAAACGAGCATTTAAATAAAATCCAAAATTGGTTTGAGCAAGAAAGTATTCCAATAAGTCCTTATTCTGCATTTTTTCATCTAGCGGAACAGGCAAACTTATACCTTCCTACTTTCAAAGAAGATATGCGGAATTTATTGAAAGCAGAGAGAGAGTGTTGGATTCAAGTATCTTCTGAAAAATATAAATTATCTTGTGGAAATATAAATTTTTTGCTCAATAGCAGATATATTGGAAAATATGTTTTTGGCTAAATGTTTCAAATATTGCTATAACATAAATAATATGCCAGATTACAAATCCACCTATATTGGGAATATTGAACAGTCTCTTAAATGAAATTACAATTCTCTTGTAATCTTGTATTTGCGTTAAAAAAAAGCAATTATGTGCCATTGATTCTTTTGTTTTTATTAAATTTGTAACAAATATTATGTATTATGAGATATAAAGATCCGAATAATGTTAGTAAGCAGAAGATTCTGTTGGAAAGTTTTAAATTGTTTGCCACAAAACCTTTTAGCGATATTACTTTTACTGATATAGAAAAAGTAACTGGATTAAGTAGAGGGGCTATATTATATCATTTCAAATCTAAAGATGAGATATTGGCATCAATTATTGATAGGTTTATTATTAATAAAGAGTATGATTTACCAACAATAGATGTTTCAAAAAGCATGTGGGATAATATCAAAAATTTTATTGCTGTAAAACAACGGCAACAGGAGTTTTTCACAAGTATAGGTATTCAAAATATAAATCGTGCATTTATTTATATTGCTGCAAATTGCATGAATCTTTTGAAAGAAATCCCCAATGAAACACAGCAGCGTTTAGAAAAAGAAAAAAAATATTGGAAAGAACTTTTGTTATTAGGTATAGAAAAGCAGGAAATAAAAAATAGTGTAAATGTCGAGGTTGAAAAATTGTCATTTATGGAAATTTATTATGGTTATTCTTATATGAGTATGACTACTCCTAATGGATACGATACGAATTGTTTATTAGAAAAATTTCAGCATTTGTATTTTAAACTGGCGCATTAAAGCTTAATTTTTCCAAAATAAAATACTGTTTTATCTATTCGTATATAATTAATAGTATTTTTGTGGTATAGACAGGATGTACTGTTTGTTTAATTAAACTATTAATGTTATATTATGGATAAAAATGTTTATATTACTAAATTATCTAGTTTTTTACCGAATGAACCAGTTGAAAACGATGAAATGGAAGATTCCCTTGGGTATATAGGAGGGCATTCTTCGCGTATAAAGAGGATTATTCTCAGTCAAAATCAGATTAAGCAAAGATATTATGCTATAAAAGGTGGAAATTATACCCATACTAATGCGGAACTCATGGCAAATGCTATTGCTGGCTTATTTGATGATGGATTTGCAGCTAAGGATATTCAACTATTATCATGTGGAACTTCTACGCCTGACCAAATGATGCCTTCACATACATCAATGGTTCATGGTTTGCTAAAAGACAGCAATCCGATTCCGATTTTATCTCCTTCTGGAGTATGTTGCTCTGCCGCCCATGCTTTAGAATATTGTTTCTTATCCGTATTATCTGGGCATACAAATAATGCTATATGTGGAGGCTCTGAATTATTTTCTCCCTTACTTCGTTCAAACATCTTTGAGGAAGAATATAAAGCAATAAGTCAAATTCAATCCAATCCATATATTGCATTTGAAAAAGACTTTCTTAGATGGATGTTATCTGATGGTGCAGGATGTGCATTGTTGTCAGATATGCCGTCAGATGGAATATCATTAAAAATAAAATGGATCGAATCTGTATCCTATGCAAATGAACTTGACGTATGTATGTCACAAGGATTACAAAATACTGCAAGTGGAGAATGGACTAGTTGGAAGGCTATGCGCCCTGTTGATTGGCAGACGCAATCAATCTTTGCAATAAAGCAAAATATAAAATTATTGGCGGAGTATGGTGTTGAGAAATCCGTACTACATATAGCTAATAGTTGTAAGAAACACCAGCTGAACTTTGCAGATGTGGACTATTTTCTTCCGCATATTCTCTTCTATGTTTTTCTACGACAAATTAGCAGATAAACTGAAAGAAAAAGGATTGTTACTTGATGAACAAAAATGGTTTACTAATCTTAGTTATGTAGGAAATGTAGGAGCAGCAAGTATTTTTATAATGCTTGATGAATTGTTTAATTCATCCAAATTAAAAAATGGGGAATTAATTTACTTATTTATACCAGAAAGTGGACGGTTTTCTTATACAACAGCTTTATTAAAAGTTGAATGCGTATAAAAGCGTAAGCATCCGGTAAACCACGCATTTTTTCTTCAAACTTCCGTCATTAACTTTACGTTCAAAAAACAAAGTATGATGACACGAGAAGAAGTAGCAGAGATAATGAATTACTGTAAAGAGTACAAAGTGACTTATAAGTCAAGATTAGAGGAACTCAATATCCCTGTATGGCGGGTTTTTATGACAGCAAATCCCGTTATGCCGCCAAGCAATCATCGGGTAAAACGGCTCAAGGTTAGTTTATCGAGCTTCCACACAGCGGATCTTTTGTTCCGGTTCTTTCATTTGCCGGTACAACCGGACGGAAACAGAAAAGTACACCGGCCACGCCAAGCGGATTGAAAGAGATGGAAATACGTACACCGGCTGGTAGTGTCATACGCATCTGCGGTGAGTTAAATGAAAATGAACTGTTTTCAATCATCTGGGCCTGCAACCATGTTCAGCCTTAATGACAGTATGCGCTATCTGTTGTATAACCGTCCGACTGATATGTGCAAAAGCTTCCATACCCTCAGCGGTATCATCACAGACGCCATGGGGCAGGACCCCTGCAACGGCAACGTGTATATCTTCATAAACCGTGCCCGTAACCGTATAAAACTCCTGCATTGGGAGCCAGGCGGCATGGTGCTGTATTCCAAACTTCTGGAAGCCGGCACTTTAGGCAAGCCTGATTCTGCCAGCGATAATGAGGTTTGTGCAAATATAGAATGGTGAGAACTTGTCATGATTGTGGAGGGTATCATGGAAGCCCGCGATTCGCGACGCACGAGACTTGAAAACCTGCAAAAGCTTCGAAAATAGTACCGTTTTTTGACTCCGTTCGCTTTTGTATATCATTGAATTTTAGTATATTTACATTGTGAAACAATGAGATGCAGATGCTTACAGAAGAACAGGAAAAAGCCTGATTGGAAGAAAATGAGAAGCTCCGTCAGGATTAAGCGGTGCTTATCAGCAGGGGTTCCTCGCTGGAACAATCCCTGTACTGGCTCCGGAAAAAAATCTTTGACCGGATGAACGAGAAGAGTCTTCCGCTTGATCCCAACCAGCTGTTCCTGTTCTCAAAGGAAGAAATGTCCTCCATGAAAATATCCCGGCTTGAGGAGGAAGTCTGCAAGAGTGAAGAAGCAATCACTAGGACTATAAAAGTAAAGGAAAAACCGGTCCGCAAGTAGTCTCTGGACACTTCCTCACTGCCTGTAGAGGTTATTGATCTTTACCCGAAGGGACAACCAGCCGAGGAAGGCAAGCTTAAGGATGATTTCATTGAAATCGGAAAGGAAGAGAGTTTACGCCTGGAACGTGTTCTGGTAAAAGTATATATTCTGAAGACCGTCCGCCACAAAGTGATGAGTAAATCCGATATGGAGAAATACCCCGAGGAAAGGCAGATTCTGATTCACCCGCTACCTCTTGTTCCGGTCAGCAAATGTATGGAAGGCTCCTCGGTTCTGACAGACATTATCATCGGCAAGTTCATGTATCATCTCCCGTTCTACCGTCTGACACAGCAGTATCGCGAATCAGGAATTGGCATAAGCGAATCTACCATGTGCGGATGGTATGAAATGGCGGTGGAGAAACGCAAGCTGCTGTACAACCTGCTCAAACAGAAGATACTCTCCAGTGATTATATGCAAGTGGACGAGAGTGTCATTCCTGTGATGGACAATGAGAAACATAAGGCGAAAAAGGGGGATGAGTGGTGCGTACGCGATGGCGTCACGGGGGACGTCATGTTCCATTATGACCGTGGCAGCCGTTCGGGTATGGTAGCCCGTGAACTGCTGGAATGCTACCGTAGCATTGTGCAATGCGATGGCTATGCAGCTTACGAACAGTTTGAGCAGATGAAAGGAATCACTCTGGTCGGCTGTTGGGCACATGGCAGAAGGAAGTACGTGGATGCCCTGGAAGAAAACAGGACGCTGGTCACACAGGCGATTCACTACATCGGTAGGCTGTACAAGGTAGAGTCTGATGCCGGTTAAGCCGGACTCACAGCTGAAGAGCGTAAGGAAAAACGTATCCGTGAGTCCTATCCGCTGATACTTGAATTTGAAAAGTGGCTGCAGGATGCTTATCTTAGAGTGCTTCCTAAAAGCCGCATGGGTAAAGCTATTGAATATACGTACGCGCTTCTTCCAAGGCTTTCCAGATACGTAAACGACGGAAGAATAGAAATTGATGACAACCGCATAGAAAATGCCATAAGCCCCTTTGGTGTACTCTCTGATAGCCTCCTGCAAGTCTGCAGAAGTAGACCCTAGAATCTGGCTGGAAGATGTCCTGAGTAAAATCCCATATAATGAAAGGGATAAAAAGGATATGACAGAACTTCTACCACGTAATTGGGCAAAATCCAATCAAACTTGTTCCGAATAGATACTATTAGTTACGAATCAACTACGAATAGCACCGATTCGGAACTAATTCACATAATTTGTAACGTGGTTTACCGAATACTTACATCATTAGAAAGATATAAACAAAAAAGATCGCTATAGAGCCCTAAGCCTTTTAGCGATCTAATAATTGGCAGAAATTATAACTGACTTTATTATAATATATTAAATAACAACTTTACTTAATCATTTACCCATATATCAATAATTTCTGCTATATACATTTTATGGTCACTCCCTTTATCTTTAATCATTGAATGGAATTCATGATTTTCATAGTTCATTTGAGACATTTGGTGGGAGTATATTTTTTTGCATTCAACAGAGAGTATGCTTTCTTCAAATAACATACAACCATTTTTTGTTATAATGGGGTTCAAGTTTCGTTTCTTTTATCTTATTGATATATCGTCCTGATTGCATTCCACAAACTTCATGAACGTTAGAAAAATCATCTTTTAAAAAAGACAAAGAAAAATAATCATACTTCTCAATAAATTCAAAAGTATAACGTTCAGGCCGTATAAAGATAAACAAAACAGGTTTATTCCATAGAAAACCTATGCCACCCCAATTTACTGTCATCATATTATAATTGTCCGATGCGCCTGACGTAACAAGTGCCCAATTATTACTAAGATTTTGCACAAAGCTTTTATCCAAATTATTCAAGTTACCTTTTGTCATAATATTATTCGATTATTTGTTTTATATAATTAACCAATACATTAAGTTTCAATTCGTCATTTGAATATGATAAATCGGGATTTTTTATTATTGATTTATCACTATATTTCATGCCAGCTTCAACGAATATCCCCATAATAGGATTCACTTCCAAAATATAATTTCGCTTATTCCTGTCTGTAACAATATCTACAATTGACGTTGTTATCTTCAAGGATTCAACTGCTTTTTGGGCTAAACTAATTTGTTCATTAGATACAGAACATGGCCTCATTATTCCTCCAGATGAGATATTTGTTTTGAAAGTATGAGTTTTTTCTCTAGCATAAGTTCCGATAACATTTCCGTTAAATATCTCAATTCGATAATCATGGTCTCCAAAATCAATAAATTCTTCAAAATAAAAATTATCGACATATCCATTTACAAACTCTTGAAAATCTTTGAATGTTTCATAACTAGTAAACTTCTGGATACCTTTTCCCCCATGTCTATTACGAGGTTTTAAAATCACAGTTTTAAATAAATCGAATATCACCTTGATTTTGTCGTTTATCTTTATAAGGAATCAACGAAGCACGGGGTACGGATATGTTATTTTTTTCTTAAGATGAAATTTGATACAAATTTATCTCTAGCATTTATGTGCGAATTATAGGGGTTAATTAGTTTAACTCCACTAATGCTAAGTGCATTTAATATCTCCAGCTGATGTTCCGATTGTTCATCTGCATTCATGTAATACAAACAATCTAATTTGGTTAAGTCATATCCATTACTTGTTAGTATTTTATCATTTACTATGTAGCAATCTCGTAAATCAAAATCATTCAGTACAAAAATGTTGTTTTTTATCAGTTTTGATTTTAAACGTTCTTGAATGATATCACCACCATCATTTTTATACATCCACAACCCTACTTTTTTCATACGAATTCATTTTGAATTGTAGTGTACAAATCTTTACAATATCCGCATTTAGCGCAATTTTTGTCGCATTTCATTTTTTTATAAATTAATTCATTGAGCTTATTATTTGGGATATTGATAACTCTCTGAAATCGATTATCCAATATATCTAAGAGATTACCATCATAATATTCATTTCCGTAAGCTTTTATCATATTAACAAGAATATCATCCTCAATTGTGCGACCAACCAATTTGAAATTGTCACATATGCCTTCATAAAGTTTTAAATCTTCGGGGCGAATCACGTTGTTAGTTAAAAACAAGTAAGGATTATCCAGATATTTTTTAGTGCATGAAGATGTATAGTCTATATCATAATTTCTATGGTTTGCCTTTGATAAATGAGCATGATGAAACCGTCTATAAGGACAATTTCCTAGGCAAACCTCATTTACAAGTATTTTTAATGTGGCATGCTGTAAATTATCCTTCATTAAAATTAATTCCTTCAAGTCGTGATTTATACTCACTGAAGGTACTATAATATCGGCTCCTAATTCCTCATAATACAAAGCTGATCTCACATTAGATATTTCAGCAATAGTTGAAGCTACTACAATTAAATTAGTTTTCTCTTTTGCCAGAGAAATCAGAAAAGGATGCGAGCAAATGACTTTATCAACTCCAATACTTTCTAATTCGCAAAGGTAATTTGCAATGTCATCCCACCAAATTTTATCACTTTTTTCTGGAACTCCACTTGGGCTATTTAAAGTAATCGAAAGAGTTATTCCATGTTTATGGCATATTTCAATATTCTCTTTAATCTTCTCATAAGAATCTTCATATTGAAAACGCCCACCATAGATTTTTCCACTAAGACCTCCTGTATAGACATCACCTACTTTATTCGAAGAATTGATAATTTTCAACAGAGTATCTTTTTTCCCGTTGAAACCCACTGATAATTGATAATTCATAATTTTATTTTTTTTATTTGTTAATCAATATTTAATATAGCAATATTCGAATTGCAATTTGAACAAAATTCATATCTGCCAACTTTGTCTTTCTTATGCTTAATTATATCCTTGAGATTACTATTGCGAATATTAGCCACAATACACTTTCCGGAGAAATCTTGAAAACAACCTAATATGTCACCGTTATAAGTAATAAATAGACTGCTATCACCTACAATACAATACTTAGGATTAGTAAGCTTATTTCTTTTATAATCATTAATATAATCGCTACTATTACCACCATCATATTCTGATTCTGAAGATCTTAAACCTAATTTTTCTATTATATCATGTCTAAATTCCTCTTCTTTGGCTTTTACTTCATTATCTCCCGCTCTATTCCATAGCGGAAACAATCTAAATTCTCTAAAGCCAATCTCCCGCAGTTTTTCTACTGTAATCTCTAATCCTTCATAAATTACACTTCCTCCAGTCAAATGTATAACAGTTTTATACGCATGTTCGTTACCCAGTCGTTTTATATTGTCCCATATTTTATTATAATTCAATCCACAATGTACTTTCTTGAATATTTTCTCATCGTAAGAACTTACAGAAAGTCTAATTACATCAATATATTCTCTAAAAGTATCATTCACTTTATCAGTCAAATTATCAGCAGTTGTTACTACTGCTAATTGGGTGTTTGAATTATTTTTTATAATACGAGACAGTTCATGAAATTTTGGATGTAAAGTTGGTTCTCCTCTTCCTGATAAATCAATTTCCCAAAAAGTATCATCCAGTTCTTTTGATATGATATTTACCAAATCATCATCTATAAATTTATTTTTTAGGAACATGTTTTCTTGGACACATAGAACATGCAGCTCTACACTTTGTTAGAAATTTCAAGGTTTAATAGAATTTTTCTCATAAGATATTATTACATTTTAGTTGATATTAATATGTTAGATAAAGACTCGAATATATAATCAACATCCTCTTTCGTGTTATATACATGAAATGAAAAGCGTATAGCACCACCATCAATGTGAAATTTTTCGATATAATGGCTGCGAACATTGATACCCGTGATTAATTACTATATCATAATTTGTCGCCAATATTTTTGCAACTTCCAAACTATTTAGAATAGTATTATGAGGTAGTATTGAAAAGATAGGAATATGTTCTTTTGATAAAACAAATGGAAATTTTACAAAATCAAATTGTCTAAACTTATCAACTATATACGCATTTAGGGCCCTTAGGTGATTATAGATGGCTAATCTATTATTTCTAAAAAAATCGAGTGAAGCACCAAGTCCAATAATACCTTCTATATTAGGAGTTCCTGCTTCAAAACTATAAGGAGGATCTTTATATATAATATTCCGATTACTATAAATTCTATTTACCATTCCACCTCCGAATTTTAAAATATTCAACTTATCTAACAATGAATCTTTACAATATAATACACCAACTCCTGATGGACCGAAAATCTTATGTGATGAGAAAACTAAATAGTCACAATCTATTTCTTTTACATCAATTGGTATGTGACTAATAGCTTGAGTAGCATCAACTAATACATTTATGCCATTTTGATGTGCAATATCAATTATATTCTTTATAGGTTGAATATTACCTGTCACATTTGAAATATAAGTTACTGCAATAAGCTTGGTCTTGCATGTTATATTATCTCTTAGTTGTTCTATATCAATATACCCATATTCGTCTATTTCCAGACTAATAACTTTAGCCTTCTCAATCCAAGGTAAATAATTTGAATGATGCTCTAATATAGAAACAATTATTTCTGAATCATCTTCATATTCAATACCATTTGCTACAATATTAATACTTTCTGTCGCCCCACTGGTAAATACTATTTCTGATGAATTTGCACCTATAAAAGCTGCTACTATATCTCTTGACATTTCAACTTTCTCAGTAGCGGTTTCTGCAAGTAGATGTAGTCCCCTAAACACATTTGATGTTTCAAATGAATAAAAATTGGAGACAGAGTCAATAACAGTCTTCAGTTTTAATGTTGTTGCAGCACTATCTGCATATATTATATGTTTTTTTCAAAATAATTGATTATAGGAAAATGTGATTTCATTTTATATTGTTTTTATAATGGCAAATTTTTCCTGAGATCTCAGGTCTAATGGATTGTTCGAATATAAAGTTAACAGAAATATTTGTACCGAAATATTCATTTATTTTAGCTTTAAAATCTGTTTTATGTATTTGAGGGATATCCTTTTTATTAAATGTTGTATATCTAAATATGAGGTTACCATTTTTTTCTTCTAACAATAATTGGTAGACAAATATCAAATTATTAGATAATGAATATACAATCTCGTCAAGATCACCATAAGTCATCACTGTTTCTCCAAAAGTTATTATATCTTTCTCTCTACCCATGACCCATTGAATGTTAGTTGGCGTTCTTAATCCACATTCGCATTTATTGTTACTGCTCGTTGCTTTTACAATATCCCCTGTTTTATAATTCACAAATGGCATAAAAGGGTTTCTTAACGAGGTTACTATCAAACTGAACAAGTCTGTTCGATTTTTGAATGGAATTAATTCAACTTGAATTAAATCATCGCATAAATGCATTTGTCCACACTCACATTCACATAGGATATATCCAATTTCAGTTGAACCATAAAGATTGAATATTGGGCACTTAATATGTGACTCGATAAATTTACGTATATTTTTTGTACAGTACTCATATGATAAAGAGATAGCCTGAGGCGTATACTGAAAGTTAATCCCATAATCTGATATTTTATTTAGCAATATAGATAAATAGATTGGATCAACATCAATATAAAGAGGCTTAAATAACTCTATTTCATAACATATTCTTTCAATATCAGTTTTCTTCCATGTATTAGGATCTGGATGAATATTTAAGAATAAGGTATTATGTATAATTCTTTCCTCGTAAGAAGGCGTCTCCAAATAACAAGCCATATTTGAACATATTGCAGTAGTAAGTATAGCTTTTTTCCAATTATTTATTTCTTTTTGCATAAGATATTTATTATAATTGGCCGTTCTCTTGTATTCTCCTTTCCACCAATCTTTCGGTCTAACTATTTGCATTCTTTCACTAGTTGAGCCAGAAGTATATGTGCTTTCATAGTTTTCACACATAAATGCCTCTTTTATTTTGTTAGACATCCATTTGTTAGGGAAACTTTTCATGATCATAGATTTATCAATAATTACTAATTTATTTAAGCTATTATTAATAAATAAATCATTAATACTATTATAGAATTCAATATCCTTGATTGATTCTCTTATTTTTTCTATCATGATAGTATATATTTAATAATTTTGTTATACTCGGTGTAATTTGTTATATATTTCTAATATGCCCTTGAAAACCAATAATTTTTTGTTTATCGCTACATAGTTCAATAGCTTCCACAATACCATCTGCTGAATAAGCACTCGCTACAATATTCATTCCCAACTTTTTTATACATTGATGATGCGTAGAAGAGACCGTATATTCTTCTATATCTAATAATTGATGAAGAATTGTATTTTTTTTAATCTTTATACTATGATATGGAATCCATCCATCTTTCCTAATTGAATGTTCTAAATATGTATCTATGTTTTGACATAAAGTCCCTCCTTCTGATATATTTATTATTTGCATTCCTCTACAAATGCCAAGTATAGACTTTCCTAATGATTTGCTTATACTATATAATTGGATTTCAAAATAATCACGTTCTAAAGTTGGATTACATGCATTATATTCATAATAGTCATAATTTATTACCTCATTGTAAAATTGTGGATGAATATCTTCTCCTCCAGTCAGGATTAGAAAATCAATCATATTTGCCATCTGTTCAATTTCACTTATATCTACAGTAGGTGATAAGATAATTGGAATGAGATTGTAACTATGAGATATTTCAATAAAGACCCTATTTATGAATATAATAGGATAAGTGTTATTCGTTGCCTTAGCTTTGTTCCCAACAGATGAACAAATTCCTACAATTTTTCTTTTTTTCATTTTTCAAAATCTTATTTGGATTTTAAAAAATCTCTCCACTCTGCCATAAAATATTCCTTCTTGTTCTTAATGCTTAAATATTCTATGGCTGGATTGATTTCTTCAATCATCTGATTTATTAAAACATCAACATACTTTTCTTCACCAAATCCACGAGAACGATACTTTTCTTTGATAATATACAAAATATTTATTGATATTCCCGTTAACCATTTTTTGCTTTCCACAATTTTCGTGTCAAATCCGTTCTGTACAACATCATCTCTCAGCTGAAAAAAATTAAAATTAATATTATTCAGATAGCTAGAGACTTCATTAACAGCCTGTTTTAAGCCAAAGTTAAACACTGCAGGGTAAATCAATCTATTAAATGGCTGCTGACAATCACTTCTAATTTCAATAGTTCTACGATTAGTAATTGCAACATTTTGATATGAACGTAGATATTTATAATCATCAACCGAAGGGTGTATCCATGTTTCACTTATACAATCTTCATCAAATTGTAATCCCTTTACCTGTTTCAATGTTACATATTGATTAAAAGGAATTTGAGATAATAATATAGGCTTTGACTCTCTATACACCATAAATATTAATTTTGAATTATTGAAAGCGTTCAAATCTTCAATATCATTAAATTCTTTCGATATTAATATATTATTACTATCTCTCCCATGACTACTAAATTTCCAAATATAGTCCCTGTAACATAATATCGTTTTATTGCTATTTACTATATGTGGACTGTTTGAGAATAAAAGAGCATTAATCCAATTACACTTATTATATGTATTAATTATTTTAATTAGATCTTCGTCTTTATAGTCTATATGTGATTGAGACGAACATATCTTTGCTATATTATCGTTTCCGTGAAATTCTCTAATTAATTTGTAATACGGATTATTCACATATTTAAATTGTATATTAAAAGGAGCTATGCCATGAGAAATTAACATTAATTCATAATGATCGATGAATAATGAAAAATCATATATAGCAGTATTGATTATGGAATGCAAGCTTAGAATATCATATTGAGGGTCTATTGAAAATTCTATAATACTATATGTAAATTCGAATGATATTGTTACACCTAATTCATTTTTTGCTTTTATACATATTCCGTTGCTATCTTTCTGCATCGAAATGAATCCACTATTATATTTCAAATATCTGGATATAATATCGGGCATATAGAAAGTTTCATCGCTCTTATGACAAATAAAAAAATTCAAGTTCTACACCTATTTTCATTTTTATAATTAGAATTTATATCGAATAAATGATTAAAGCGTTCTTTTCCTATCTTTGTGGTCTAAAAAGTTCAATTGATGTATTACGACAAGATTCGCCACCGTCATAACCAAGTGCTGCTACGACAGGGTTACCCCCTGTTGAGTTTGATGCCTTGCTAATAACTTTCAAGTACCATTGGGATGAAATTGCGCTATTTTACTCTGGAGGGTAAAGTGTGTCAACGTATTTTTCTTACAACAGGAAGACCAGTGTATCGCCTTTGGTTCAAGATTAGATGTTCTTTATATTAAGTATACCTGAAGACCAATCCTCTTCAGAAACTCCATGCCTTCCAGTTTGAAATGACCCGGCCTTAAGCCAATAGGTGGATTCACCTTCTTTCAGAAATTCTCCGCCATACATTGAAGACACTTGGTGAATTGCCCGACCGTAACTCCAAATGACTGATACACATTCTTCAAAGATGTGAGGATGTTCTGTTGGATGGAACAGAGAGAACCATTCAGAGTCCTACGGACGAAGACAGGCAGTCAGCATGTTATAGTGGTAAAAAAACTCATAGCATAAAGAACAACCTGCTTTGTATCGGAAACCTTCGGATTGTGTGGCTTAGCTCCACATACGAAGGTCATTGAAGTGTGCATGCCCCAAAAAAACCTAAGGGAAAAGAACTTATAACTGCTGAAAAGCAAGAGAATAGGCGAATTTCCGGAATCAGGATTAAAGTGGAACATGCCATAGGTGGTATGAAAAAATGTCGTATTGTTAAAGAACGATTCAGATGCCATAAATTCGGTTTCGAAGATATGGTAATTCTTATTGCTTGTGGATTACACAACTTTAGAATAACTCACAAAATGAGCCATATAACAATTTAATCTATATAATGTCTATTGTAATGCTAACATTATTCGTTCTATTTATCACTCATTTGTAATAGTTCTCATTTTTTCTTGAAGTAATAGTAATTGAGACTTTGAATCTTCTAATTTTTGTTTTTCTCTTTTTTATTATACTTTCAGGAGCTTTGTTAATGAAAGAATCATTTTTTAAGCTTTTCTTCTATTTTACTTATAAATCCTTTGAAATATTCAATTCTGTCTATTATATTATCTAAAAGATTTTCATTTTGGCGATTTATATATCCTGTAATAAAAAAATTCACTTGAATATTCTATAAATGAATATGAATTTTCCACTAATTCATCAGTATATTCAACAAGTGATAAATTGCACATCTTTTTTATTATGTCAATTTTGAATGTACGCTGATTTGATCTAATAATCAACTTTAAAGATTCTTTGTGAGAAATCTTATAATCTGTCCTGAACTTTCTTATTTTTGAAATTATGCATTTTAATTGCTCGGATTGATCAATTATATATTTATCATATATCGGATTACAATCCCATTTTGATGTGGCTAGCAAACCAGAACTATTATATTTCATTCTAGCCCATATTTCTTCTGTCACAAATGGGATAAAAAGATGTGCAAATTTTAATATTGCCGAAAATATTATATTTGTTGATTCCATTGTTGTTTTATCAATCTTTTTAGAATCAACAGGCTTTATTATCTCTAAATAATATGGACAGAAATTATCCCATATCAACTCATAAACATTATGCAAAGCATCTGACATCCGACAATTTTCTATATTATGTTCTATTTCTAATTGAGTATAAGAAATGAGATTAGTAAACCATTCTATTGCTTGCTGAGAGTAAGTAGGCTGTTGCAAGTTGTTATCAACGGTCCAACTATTAATCAATTTATAAGCATTCCACAATTTATTTACAAAATTTCGTCCTTGCAAACATTGCTGTTCGTCAAAGATTATATCGGTACCTGCAGGTGCACACAAAAGCATTCCTACACGTACTCCGTCTGCTCCATATTTATTTATTAAATCAATCGGGTCCGGTGAATTACCCAAAGATTTAGACATTTTTCTTTTAGACTTATCTCTGACAAGACCTGTAAAGCAAACTTTTTCAAAAGGTATTTCATTTTTCCAATATAATCCAAACATAATCATTCGTGCTACCCAAAAAAAGATAATATCAGGTGCCGTTACTAAAACATTAATTGGATAGTAATATTTCAATTCTTCATTATTCTTATCATGAATTCCACCAAATGACGATATGGGCCATAACCAAGAAGAAAACCATGTATCCAAAACATCTTCGTCTTGCTTTAAATCAGTAATGCTTAAATCTGGATATTTTTGTTTGAATATGATATAAGCTTCCTCTATATCTTTGGCAACTACATATTCTCCGTTATCAATATAGTAAGCTGGTATTCTTTGTCCCCACCATAATTGCCGAGAAATACACCAATCTTTAATATTGTTCATCCAATGTAAATATATATTTTTGTATTTATCTGGATAAAACTTGATCTGATTATTTGTTACAACATTAATTGCAGGTTTTGCTAATTCATTCATTTTACAAAACCATTGTGTTGATAATTTAGGCTCTATTATGGAGTTTGTTCTTTCAGAATATCCTATATTATTAATATATGGAACTTCTTTAACTAATAATCCTAACTCCCTTAATTCTTTCAAAATATTAGCCCTGCATTCAAAACGATCTTGCCCTTGGAATTTCCCACCAAGTTCATTTACGGTCCCATCATTGTTAAGAATATTAATAATGTCAAGATTATATTTTAGGCCTATGCAATAATCATTAATATCATGTGCAGGTGTTATTTTGAGTACTCCAGAACCAAACTCTGAATCAACATAATCATCAAATATTATTGGTATTTTGCGTCCTATAATAGGTGTTATTACATATTTATTTCTTAAATGGATGTATCTCTGATCATTAGGATTAACGCATACAGCAGAATCCCCTAAAAGAGTTTCAGGTCTACTTGTAGCAATTTCTAAAAACTGGTTACTTCCTTCAATTAAGTATCTAATATAGTACAACGTAGATTCAGTTTCTTTGTATATAACTTCTTCATCAGAAAGAGCAGTTTGAGCTTTTGAATCCCAATTAACCATCCGAACACCACGATATATTACACCTTTCTTATAGAGATCAATAAATATGTCAATTACTGATTCGGACATATCATTATCCATTGTGAATTTAGTTCTTTTCCAATCACATGATGCTCCCAAATATCTTAATTGTTTTAAAATTATCCCTCCATGTTTTTCTTTCCAATCCCATACGTACTTCAGAAATTCTGTTCTTGAAAGATCATTTTTCTCTATTCCCTTTTTTTGTAATGCACTAACAACTTTATTTTCTGTTGCAATTGATGCATGATCCATTCCTGGAAGCCAACAGGCATTATAATTTTTCATTCTAGCATATCTTATAAATGCATCTTGAATTGTATTATTCAAAATATGTCCCATATGCAATACGCCTGTTACATTCGGAGGAGGCATGGTTATAGTGAAAGCTTTTTGTTTGTTAGGAATAGAATCAAATACGCCTGAGCATTCCCATTTTTTATACCATTTTGATTCAATTTCATTTGGATTATAATTGTTGTCATTCATAACTATTTATTTTGATAAAATATTTGCTCTTTATTATAAGTCAATTAATCAAAATATGATTATTTTCTGTCGATAATCTTTGATTATAAATAAGCAGAAGAACCATAGTGAATATACACGATACTAACCATGTCTCTTTAGCTTAAATAAACTTCGCCACCATCCACTAGAATTTCTGCTCCGGTTGTAAAACTAGAGTCTGAACTGGCCAGAAACAATACTGCTTTAGCCACTTCTTCAGGTGTTCCTAGTCGATTCATCGGTATAGTGCTTAATTTTTTTTCCCACTCCACTTGCTGAAGTGTGTTACCTTCGCCTTTCAATTTTCTATAAGCAGGTGTGTCAGTCGGGCCAGGACTAACAACATTCACTCGAATTCCTTTTGTAACAAAATCTGCAGCTAATGAACGTGCTAAAGAACGAACTCCAGCTTTGCTTGCTGCATAAACTGGTGACTCTGCTACTGCTAAACGTCCTGCAATCGACCCCATTAGTACAATAGAACTTGGATTACCCATTAATGGAAGCATACCCTGTATTGTAAAAAACATTCCTTTCAAATTTGTATCCATGAGCCAGTCCCAGTTCTCTTCTGTGACTGAATTGATTGAACCAGAAGAGTATTGGCCGGCACTAATAAATAGTACATCAATATAGCCAAACTCTAGTTCAACTTTCACAACTAAATCTTTGATTTGTTCCATATCAGTAACATCACATTGATAGGCTGATGTTCTGCCTCCAATTTCATCTGCTTTAGATGTTAAGGTTTCAACATTTCTTCCAGTTATAATAAGGTTAGCTCCTTCTTGGGAAAAAGCTTTGGCAGCAGCTAATCCTATTCCGCTATTGCCACCAACAACTAAAACATTTTTTCCTTCAAATAAATTACGTGTCATAATTAGTTCACCTCCTATTTAATTTGTTAAGTATCCAACACATAAGAATGAATAAGTTTTATGTGAGTGTGCACGATTATTTTTATATAGCTGCTATAAAAAGTGTTATTTATTTCTTCAATAGCAACTTAGAAATCTTATTCAGACTTGTCCTAGATACACAGAATCTTTATATTTTTTAATTTCCATTTTAGAGTATTGTAAATACATGTTCTTTATCAAACAGTAAGTCTGTGGTTTTACTCTACACTTGTAATTATTTAAGTAGAACCCACTCTTTGACTGGTCGATCATTTAAATATAATCACTTCTCTAAAATTATTAGATATATCACATTTTTCCATTTTTGAGGTATTCAAATCAACTACAGCTGTAAGATTTACACAGCTAATACTTACACCAAACTTTTTCTTACCTTTTATTTCAATTAATATCCCTTCATAACCACATAACGGTCCATCTATAATGCGAATTTTATCTCCAGAGCTAAATTCATTGTTTCTCAATATTTCCACATCCATCTCTTGCATTATTTTTAATGACATTATATCATTGCCTGAAATTACAGCAGGAACTCCGGCACAAGTAACACAGTAACAAATACCATAAATCCTGTTTATGTCAAAAATATCATTACGCGTAGCTAAAACAAAAATATAGCTTGGGAAGAGAGGTGACTTGATAAGTTTACGTTGTCTATTTCTCCAAATCTTAAATTCGCTTTTGAGTGGCAAAAAAGATTCATAGCCTAATGAAAGTAAATATTCATTCACTTTTTTTCTGCTCTTGGAGATGTATAAAATACATACCAATTCTTCTTTTTAATTTCCTTCATTTCGCAATAATAAAATAGGTACAAAAAAGTTGGTCAGTTAGCAACTAGGCTATCAGACACAATTTTATGGAGTGCAAAGAAAGTAAAAAATAAACAATACGTACTGTTTAATGATAAATAAATTCTATGTATTAAGAATAATTAATACTTTTCGAATTAATCGACGGCTACTAGTGCATGTTATTATACTAATAGTTTGCATAAATTATTATATAAAGATTACGCGAAACTGTAATTAGAGTTGGTAAATAGTCGATTTAAAGTAAGCTCCCGATAAAGTACCTGTATAAATTCATAGAATCACTATATGCATCTAATGTCTGGAAAGGATCACCGTTTAGGTGGTATCTTTCCTTGTTCAAGGCAGTTTTACCCGCCATGCTCTATTCATATTATATAGAACTTCAATTTTTGACTGCTGTTTCCGACAGAAAGAGGTGTGAAGCTCATGCCCGCACCCGTTCATCTTATTACTGCTCTTATTCGTATTTCATTCATTTTTTGGTTCTCCTTTCTTCCATTTTATGGGATTTTACTGTTTCTGTTCACGGCAGGGCATAGCTATCCCATGTTGCTGTCATGCCGCTTTTTTCCGGTGTATGTCGCAATGCTTCAGTACAACCGTATATGTGATGTCACTACTCGTTACTGTAGTGGGGCTGTAAACTCTCATCCGTCCGCAATGCTCGCAGAAATACAGATTTTCGTATTCACTTTCTGCCTGTTGCAACTCGGCTTCTTTTATTTCGCTTTCATCCCGTCCGAAGTATTCTTCCGGCAGGTTGCCTTTGTTGGAATAGAAGCCGTAGTACCTCACGATGCGGAAATAGCGCAGGGGAATGTGTCGCAACAACCGGGGAAGAACTCACGGTAATGCAGTGTCAGTTCCTTTTGAACCGGGTTTCTCCTGTCGGGTGAGTTTTTGTAATCACGGTATCGGAATGAAATGTTCTCACCGTCCATTGCCGTAATCTTGTACTCGCTCAGACACGCCCGCTTGGAATACCTGCCTACATATTGTATCACCTGCTCCGGCATCTGTAAGGGCTGTTCCAAATGCACTATTCAGTCCTTTTTCTTCTCCACCTTTTTGATGAAGCCCATAAACCATAAACTCCATGAGGTCGTGGAAATCATACTCCAGCCTACCCGTATCGAACAATCTAATCAACGCATTTTCAAACTTGTAACGGAACACCTTGCGGATAGAGGGATATGCACATAATCATGTTCGGGAACGACTATCTTATTGCCGTTGTCGATGCCGCCCCATGACATAATCATGTGCGTGTGTACATGAAGCTGCTTTGTTTCCCCATAGGTATGCAGTACGGCAATCACCCTGGTTTTCAACCCGAACTTGTGCATCATCCAGTCTTTCAGCGTATCTGCCGAAGTACGCATCAGGATATTCAGCATTTCTTTCTTGTTACGCCTCACAAAGTCCAATAGGATATGTGACAAGGTCATCACCACATGGCGGTGCGGCACTCGTAGTATCTTTTCTTTCATACGAGCCGCCCATTTCAGCGTGTCACGCCAGCCACATGACGGACAAAAGCGGTTCTTGCAGCTATGACTGATTTCCCATATCTCGCCACAATCGGGGCTGGCATATATGTCTATTCCCAAAGCAGTTGTACGGCACACACGGATAACATTCACCGCCTTATACTGTTCGAAGGTGATGTACTCAGTCGGGTGTTATGTGTACTCGTCCCACTACCGATTGAAGAAGTCGGATAAACGGTACTTTTTCGTTTTGCAACCGTCTGTGTATATATCGTTTAACAAATCTGTCATACTTGTGTCGTTATTCCCTTTATTTTTTTGTTAAATCCTTATAAGTCGATGATTTATAATTGCTTTAATTGCTTGGATAAGTTTATAGCGATTCTCTGTTTATGATATGTTTTTCATTAAAGTATTGTTAGATTCCTTTGGGGCTTCTCTATTTCCAATAATTGGGTGGTAACTTTTTTTAGTTTTTTCCCTTATCTTTTTGTAATCATGGTAACCAAGCAATTATATCGGTAAGCCATTCTCTGGGATTAACTTGAAATGCCTAGCATGATACTAACAATGAATATATAATAGTTGTGTTTTTCCATCGCCTTATAATTTCTGCAAAACAAGAAGTTTTTAGATGATAAAGTTATTGGCTAGACTGCATTTTATCGGGTCGAGAACTTACGAAATAGCAAAGAAAGAAAAACGAAAATCTAAATAAATGCCACTCTGACTATGCTTGAGCAATTAGAAAAAGATAAATGTACCCCTTTTTTGTAGACTGATTAGCTACGTAAGTGCGTAACTACTCAGGTATCTAAATCAACTTAATTACCTGATTATCAATGGTGATAATTTTATAATATTAAGCATTTTAAGGGTAAAACCTGCAAAATGAGTTTTTCTCAACGATTTAGTCGATTGATAATAAGATATTTAAGATACCTGAGTAGTTACCGTAAGTGCTATGTATTGTTAATGTATATTAAATGCTTACTCTAAAAACAAACAGTATAGACTGTTAATTAAAATAGTTGTATATTTGCACTCAGTGTGAAACATGCAGATAACTTATGTCTAATTTTAATAGTATAATTATGAAAAGTAAAATTTCAATGCTGTTATTTGTTGCTGCTTTCGCGGCAGCATGTACAAATGAAATGGAGGAATTCGCTAAAGATTCTTTTGAGAATGTTCCAGAAAATGCCTCTTTGACACGGTCATGCCTAAGTGATACGATTGATTTGGGAGAACTTGTGTCTCTTGAAGAAACAGAAGAACTTAAAGAGTTGAAGGCACGTTATGAGAAAATGTACTCTAACAATCGGAAAGTACAAGCTCTTGATGCAACTGTAGATGATTTCTTTTCATCTAACATCTATGCGATTCGAGAACTTCCGGTAACGATTAAGGTTCGTACTGTCGCAAGTGGTTCTACAACTTCAAATTCTTATCTTTTCTGTGATGGAGCAGGAAAAGAGGTTACATTGGGAAATTCATCGACATCATTAGGAAGCCGGTTTTATCTTAAAATTCTTCCGGCAACATCTGGCATTCCATATTTGATATATTCTAGTGCCTCAAACACACCATTATCTGTCGGTTATTACACAAATGCTCCAGATGATAAGATTCTGATGACAGCAAAAGATAATTCAGGGTCATTATATAGTGCAGGTTGGGATCTTATACCATCTACTTATAAGGGGTACTTTTCTATTCAAAGTGAATCATATTTAGGACAATCTGATCCGAATAATAGTTGGTCTGTTTTTTATCACGTACTTGAGGCTAAAGCTAACAATAAATTGGGATATGCCCAGAGAGTAAATTACCGCGCTCAACAAGAGTTTTTAATTACTCCTACAGCTTCATTTACTTTGCAAAATGTAACCTTTGATTTGGAAAATGCAACAATATCAAATGGCGCAGTAATATCTAAGGTAACTAGTTTGACAAACGTACATGAATATACTACAAACGAAAATCTTACAATAAATTTTAATGCAGAAGAAACATCCAATTTCTATGAAACGGCAGGTACTTTAAAAGTTAACATTTCTTCTCCGTCATCCATTAAATTTCCACGTCCTAGACCTATTGCAGGAAAAGCTGTATTAATGGGTGATGAGTCTAAAGATGCTATTTATTCAAGTGCTACGCAAAAATTATCTGCTCCAGTAGAATATTCTACGAGTATTGAAATGAAACCGAGATGTTTATTGCAACTGACTACTAAGTTTAAAACTTTTATACTTAATGTCCCTTATGTTGCTGTTGCAAAATACGGGGACCGTGAAATAAAAGTAAGAGGAACATGGAGAGGTTATTCTGTTGCCGATCCAGAACTTAACAAACCAATTAATGAACCTCACTATTTTGATTTGGAAACAGGTGAGGAATTAAATTATTCTCTATCATTTGATCCTGAACGTAAAATTTATGTAACAAAATAATATATAACTGATATGAACAAATTACACTTTACAGCATTGTCATTGTGTCTTATGGCAATAGGTTGCACGAATGACGAATCTTTTTATGAGCAATCAGAAATAGATGATAACGGTGTCGTAGTGCTACAAGAAAGAAACGCAGCACTTCCTAAGGAAATTCGTACACGTCCTGTGATTTTGGAGGATAAAACAGCTACAAGAGCTGTAAATGAGAGTGGAGGAATTATAGGTAATTCAGATGTGCTTTTGGGATACTCCTATTCTATTGGAAATTCCATTTTGGGTGACTATGAAAATGTTATATCGCCCGTCATTGATTTGATGAAAGTAAAAGAATATGGAAGTGACTATATAACAGGACGCTCTTTACAGGTGTATATGTCAGAACGCTTTTCTTATTCTGATTATAATAGTTATGAGTCAAAGTTATCGCAAACTAAAAAAGTGGCTTCTGGATTCCAACTTAATTTGGGCCTATTTAAATTAGGAAGAAAGAAAAAAACAGAAGAAACTTTCAAATCAGAATTAACATCATCACAAAAAGTTGTATATGGAGAACTGAACTTGATGTTGAAGAATTCTTCTTTTAACCTTCAAGCATCAGATGGAGCACGTAAATTTTATGCTCGTGAATGTTTATCTCCTGTATTTCTTAGAAATCTATATTCGTCCACTCTTGGAAATATATTAGACACGTATGGTGAGTGCATACTTACAGGATATATTACTGGAGGAAAAGCTTGTGCTCTTTATACAGGATTAAGTCGCAATGGTAGTAGTAGTACTTCTAAGGAAACAGGAATGGAGAAAAGTATAGATGCCTCTTTCTCTTGGAAAAAAAACTCAGTTAGCGGAGACTTTCAATTTGGAAAAGGAAACTTCAATTATGAATCTTCAGAGTATAACATGGAACAATTATATACAAAAATGTGGATTTACGGAGGTGACCCTGTAGGATTGAGCATGAATAGTGCAGAAAATCTTGTTAATATTAATTTTGATTTGGCTCCTTGGGTGGCATCATTGTCAGATAGTAAGAAACATACCATTATTGATATTACAGATAATGGGCTATATCCTTTGTCAGCATTTGTCATAGAAGAAAATTTTAAGAAGAGGTTAGATGCTACTACTTCTAATCTTCTAGAAAAATATCCAAGTTTTGTCGAACCTCACATTGAAATAATGCGTGTATTTGAAAGATACAGTTCTTCAAATGAGGCATTATATGATGTTGTTGCTGTGCTATTTACACGGCAAGGAGATAGAATAGTACTCCGCTCTGGTAATGCTTCTACAGCATCTGATGCTGAGTTGAGACAAAATGAGAATGCTACAGTGTTCAGTCAAAAAGCATTGAATATAAAAACACAAAAGCAGAATTTTTATGAATTGCGTATCAGTTCTAATTCTGTTACACGTTTAAACCCTAAAATTGGCAATCCATTGTGTATAGATCTTCCCAAAGTTAACGAAGCTAATATGTACACATATACAAATCCGCGTACCGGTATTCAATACATCTATGACACTGAAAATAAGATAGCGTTTTCACATTATACTGATGATTTGGATGGAGACTGGATTTTAGATGATTACGGAATACGTAGTTGGGTTGAGTCGTTGCCGACAAAATCTATTTCAATGGCTACTCTGGCAAATTCGTATAGAATTATAGGATTATAAAATAATGATTATGAAAAGGATATTATTATTTGTGGTAACAAGTCTATGTCTGTTTTTTGTTGGTTGCGATAATGATGATAAGGACGATGTAATATCACTTACACCTCAAGAATTAATACAAACAACTTGGGATGTTGAACTCAATAGATATACCGAGAACGGAAAAGTTGAACACAAGGAATATGGTATCATAGAGTTTAATTCAGCTGTAGAAGGAATGTATATCAATGGAGAAGGCAGTGGTGATCCGGCAACCGTAAATGCAGTATATTACCAGATTGATGGACGAAAGATTATTTTTAAAAATAGTGCTTTAGTTGGTAGTTGGACGATTATGGAAAAATCTAAAAACAGAATCGTTTTGCAAGCATATTTACCACAAGAATACAAGGTTATTCTTACTAAAAAGTATTGAGTTATGATTATAAGTCGACGATAATCACTACAGACCTCACTGTACAAAGGAGCGGATACCGAAAAGCTGATAGAGTAGGTTCATGGCATATATTAGACGACATTATGGCATATATTTGATTGAAACAATTAGAGCAATAAAAAATATTGCGATTGGATTAATGTGAAATTAAAATCTACTTATGTTAAATTTAAATTATGTAAAGATGAAAAAATGAGATTTTTATTAGTATTATTAGTGGGTATATCTATTGTATCATGTACTAATGACTTAGATGAAATGCTAGGGACTCAAAATTTGCAAACCCGTTCTGTTGAGCCTAGATTCACAGGAAATATATCAGAAAGTCAGGCGATTGCATTAATGAATAAATTTCTGGATGCACCCTCTTTTTTTTATTTTGAAGATGTCATAGGCTTCGATCCGACAACATCTATTTCCACAGGAAGTTTCACTGTCAACAGAAATGGGAAAACTATACATGTACGTTCTATTCAAGTTGGTGTAATAGGAAAGAACGGAAAATATGGAGTTTATGGAACTCCAGTAACGAGCAAAGAATTCTATTCATTGAGAAATGGGATGGTTTTGCATGGAGAACCTATTTATGAAGAGAATGATGTAGAAAGAGCCAACCCAGTAGGAATGCGTTATTACTATACAACTAATGATGTAAATCATAGTCAAAATTGCTGGATTGCTATCAATTGGGCTGATGCTTCTACATTTGAAAGTATAATTGGTTGGTGAGTGTTATGACTATTACATTTTTTAAGAAAGTTACCATCGTTTTGGTTGGTAACTTTCTTTATATTGCAAGTTTCCTGTACTGTTACAAGGGAATATCCTTTTATGAATCGTAGTTGTATGCACTGTGATTCTTTTCCTGTATACTATGCAGATAAATATGATCAATTGGTTTTCATGCAAAAATTTCAAGATGGTAGGCAATATTGCAATAACTTGGCCGCCGTTAAGAAGAATGGGAAATGGGGATTTATGGATAGAAATGGGAATATTATAATTTCTATGATGTATGATTGGGTGAGTTGTTTTGGAGAATATGGATTTCATAAATCCTTAGCAATGGCGAAGATAGGCACTGACCAAGATAAAATGCCTATTTTAACACCTTGTTCAACAGTGCTTATTAATCAAAAAGGGGATACTATAACTCCTGTATACTGTATAATATTTCCGATTGAAAAAAAATTATCTATTGTTAATAACGGACTGCAACTTCGATCTGTAGGGAAGTCATTTGCGATATCAGAAGGTAAATGGGGATGCATAAATAATAAAGGTAAGGAAGTTGTAAAATGCCAATATGATTTAATTTATCCGTTTCGTGAAAAGATAACATTTGTCCAAAAATCAGGCAAGTGGGGAATGATAGACGAAAAAGGCAAGGAGGTTATTCCGTGTATGTATGATGATGTATGTTACAAGAGCAATTATCAAACTATAGATACTCAATTTGACATGGCACCAACAACAGTTTTAAAGAAAACAATAATACCATATCAGCAATATGGGATAGTTATATGTTTCAACAAAATAAAATCTATTCTTTTTCAAGTAACGGAAGCATTTTAAGTATAAATAATCTATCAAATCATTAGATGTAAAAAAACAAGTACGCAAAAATTATTACTGAAATACATGAAGGAATATGGCATAAACATAATAAACATAAATGAGTAGAAAGAAAGTAAATCTATAACAGTATTATCAAAAGTTTTTCAAAAAGTTCTTTCTATAACAGAATATCCGTTCTCTCTGAATAAACTTTTGATAATACAAAACTTTAGATAGCTTTTTTCTTTTGAAAAATCTCGTTAATCATATCTTTCACATCTTTATTTACTTGAATAAAATTGGCATACAAGATACGCTCCCTCACATCCCTCGATTTGAACGTGTAGAACTTGGGCAATGGCACATATGCCGCTTCCTCTTTCTGAATGGTCACCATATTGAAGTCTGTCTTGCAGAAGAATTTGGAGGTCTTAAATTCCTCCGCTTCTTGTATGTTCAGCTGGTCTCGCATTCCGATTTTTGTTTTTGTGAAGTCGCGTGCCACCTGTCCGCATATCCAACCCGTAGCCATATCGGAAATCTTACTGGCAGGCACAAGGTTATCCATATTCTCGTTCAGGTTGATGCTTGTCTTGTCCCGGTCTATCGTCACGCCTTTCTTCAATTGCACCACCTTGCCGAAGATGTCATTACTCAGCCACTCCAAGGTTTCTTTCGCACGTGCTGAGCCCGATACTACATTGCCCACCGTTGTGATAATCTTCTGCATACCCACCTTGCCGTAGTCCGCTTCGAGTTGTGGAAGCTCTTGAAAGCCCAAAGCCACACTTACTTTGTTGCTTCGTGCTGTACCTATCAGCCGGTCTATTTTATGGAAGTATAGTGTAGGCAGCTCATCCACGATGATGCTCACCGGGATATTTTTCCCTTGGCCGGTATTCACTCTCGTTACTAGTCTGTTTAATATCAATGCGTTCAGTGCGCCGATTATTCCTTCCATTTCCGGGTCGTTGGCTATCAGCAGATAACTCGGGCTTTTCGGGTCACTTACCTTTAAGTCAAAATCATCACCGTCTTTGTGGAATATCCAATAGCTTTCTTTGGTGGCAAGTCGGGAGGTATAAACACGTAGTGTACCAATCATACCCTCTAATTGTTCCATTGCCTTGTTTTTCAAGGCTGTTTGAAACGGTCCCAACAGCGGAGCCACCTCATTGTCTGTTTCTAGTACCTCAAAAATGGTTTGGTAGCTCTCGTTCAGGAAGGATAGAATATGCGGCATATCCGAATATTTGCCCAACCAGTAGGCGGGTTCCACCTCATTTCCTTGTGCGTCAAACACCCTTCCGGTCGGTTTCAGCCGTTTGGTCTGTGGTTCTTCCGTCATTTCTGCACACAGTTTGTTCCCCTCCTTGTCGTAAGGTTCTTTCTTATAGTTTACAAAAAAATAGATGCAAGCGGCCAAGAAGTTTACCGCCGAGGTTTGGAAGAACTGGTCGCTACCGCCACCGCCTTCCTTCTTACCCTTTTGCAGAGATTCCAACAGGGTCTCGGCCGTCTCCGAAGCGGCTGCGAGATTATTGATATACTTCTGCTGAATAGGGTTTACCCGTCTGGAGTATTCCACATCCACAAAATTGATCACCGAGAATTTGCAGCCTTCGGGAAGATTGCCGAGCTGTTGGTTTTTAAGGTAATGATAGTAGAGTTTTGTGGCAAGTGTCGGCCATTTGTAATCATAGACCACCATCGCAAAACCCTTTGCCGAGTGCTGACGGATAAACGGCTCGATAATTGAGAATGTCTTACCCGAACCGGGTGTGCCGACCACCCATGTGCCACGAAAAGGATTGGTGATGTTGCACCAGCTTTGCGGAACTTGCCTTTATAATAGAACCGCATCGGGATATTTACCGAGTATTTGTTTTCCACCAGTTCCATACATTGCTCAAAGCTCTCATTCTCCAGATTGAATCGGTCTTTCAGCAACCCTTCCTTTAAGAACTTCGATATATTGTCCAACGCCACGTGTACCAATAGGGTTCCGATTACTGAGGACACCATATATAAAACAATGTTCAACCGAAGGGAATATAGTCGAAAGTCTATCGTAAAGCCGAATAGCCATACAGCAATAATCAGCAGTGCGATACCGCTGACCAATGGATAAAGCACCTGTTTCCGTGCATTAAATTCCAAATGCTTCTTGTTTCTCGTTCCTACGCAAGTGATGCATATTAATGCGAATGTGGCAATTTTACTGTACACCAAGTGCCCATCATGGTAAAGGAACCAACTTTTTATACGGCTGTGCACATCACACACCACACCGTTCCAATAGTCCAGTACCTCCGGGTCAATGGCATACATGAAGAACTCTATAAGTAAGGATACATAGATTGCCGTGCGGAATATCTTATATACTCCCTGTAATTCTTTACTTTCTTCCATAGTGATATGGTTGGATGATTATTCATTCAGTGTGATTATCGGACGCACTTTGTGTGCTTGCCATTTGGGAGTTTCTTGTATCGTACCGCTACCGGTCGAATACAACCATGCTTTGGCGGTTTCCTGTCCGGCCACTTCGGTCGAAGTCCAGTACCAACACTCGTTGGCACTGTCCGGGATAGGCATACCGCCGCATTGCTCGATATACGGATTCACCGCCTCACGGCTGGCATACAGCAAGCGCATTTGCGCTACCGAAGGCACGTAGGCACTCTGCCCATACTTCCATAAATCAAAAACCTGCTCAGCTATCGGCGAGGACGTCTCCGTCGTTTCATACAAGGCAAACGTATTCTCATTGCCGTCCAAAGCCGCCAAGTCAGCCGATGTGCCTTGTGCAATCCCGATGCTGTCCGCAAAGGCTTCCGGCGCAAGGTCGTGCAGATAGACCGCATATCCGTTTCCTGCCATCGCTTCATCCCGGTTCAGGTGGAACACCACGGCTATGGCCTCCTTTCCCGATAGGCTGTAGTCCTCATAGCTCATTACCTTACCGTCCGTACAAAGGATATGGCCCACCTTCATGCCGGTGTCTGGAAAATCCCGGTGTTCATCACACGCCACTAACCCCAATGCTGTAGCCGGAATCATCCCCAAAAACATTATTCCTAGTCTCATGCCTTTCCCTACCTTATTATGAATAACCCTTGCCATTTGTTCCATTCGTGTCTGCATTTCATTCATATCCTGTGTTTTATTTATCATTGTCTATGGTCCTTATTTACCCCTATTGTTATTTTTACTTCTTGCCGTATATTAGTTCAGCGGCAATTTTTTCATTTAATAGGCAATTTCACCCCGATAACCACTCCTGTGCGGAACAAGTCATTCCCACCAATCATCAGGTCGCTTTTCACCTGCCAATATACCTGCCAACCCTTACGCAAAGAGTAACTATGCTCATATCCGGCGTGTACGCTGCCCACCACATTGTGCCGGTCAGAGCCGAGCGAACCGCCTATGCGCAGGTTGCCATGGTGGTTGCGTCCTCGTGTCACGCAAGGCTTGTAGGCTACGCCCAAGCCCCACGTGTTGTAGTTGCTCCAAAAACGACTTCGGGCATACGTGACCGCACGAAGCGCATTCGTCCCATTTCAGATACACGTTCCCGAAATACTCCCAAGCGTTATGATAACGTGTCTCATGTTCGTAAGCCACCGTCAAGTCCATGCCTCGCTCATACAGGAGTCCGGTGCCAATCTGCAACCTCCCCCTATGGTTGTCCGCAAATCCCGGAACACAAGTGGTAAACAGGATTACCGCCAATACAAACATCTTGTTCAAATAAAAATTCTTCATGCCTGATTCCTCATTCTTCATTAAGTAAGACTTCATTAAAGTTGTCCGCATTCAGCACATCTTCATAGTCGATGTTCAGCGAGATATTGCGCCCCGAAATTTGCTTTTCGCTTAGTTCTATGGTCAGCACCTTGTCATTGGGGAAAGTCATTTTCCGTATCACCACGATGTTACGGTAGCCGTGCAGGAACGACTTACCCTGTTCCAACATCATTTCTGGCTGTAACTCAATCACCTGCGCATTGGTAGCTTTCGACACCTTCTTGTCAGCGAGTTTCACTCGCATCTCATCTATATCGAAGCGGATGCGTGTACGGTTCTCTATCGAGAAGTCAATGAAAAAGTAGTCGCCCACGGCATAAATGTTGTTCAGCCGCATGGTCATACGGTGTTGTTTGCAGCTTACGTTCCGGTATCTAGCCGGAGAAGTCCATACCCTACGGGCAAACCGGTATATGTCCTCTGTGGAGAGCGACACCGCCGGGTTATGGTAAGCTGTGGTCTCTACAGCGTGTATTTCCTTGTCCGTCACCGCCTCTTGCAGCCGGGTGGTGTAAACCAGTGCGTATTGCGTTCGGTAGCGTTCCGTCACGATGGTCACAATGGCAAGCACCTCGCCGTCTTCGTGTCCCGCCTCTTTGGGTTTCAGCCGGATAGTATTGTTGATAGGCTGGTCTCCGGCAACCTTATCCGTGGAAATATCCACGAAGCGCACCGGCTCGGTAGCTGTTATCACCGTTGTCACCTGTTCATTCACCGTCAGTTGCTCCATTTCCTCATACGTGGTCTGTGCCGCCAGCGGACAAACCGCCAATACCTCGGCCACCAGACTCAAGATTTTAATTCGTGCATTCATTCTATTTTCTTGTTTATTACATTATCATTCATTGTATATGCTTCCGCTATGCTTCTATTTCCTTTTCTCCCTGCCATTTACCAGATACACAAATGTGCCGTACTTCAGTTTGGCCTTGTTTTTCTTCACCGCCTTCGATAGAGCGTTGCTCGTTCGCTGGTAGGCATTCTGTATAGCCTGCATTCCCCATTGGGAGAAAGCGTTTCCCGATGTACCGTTATTGATGTTCATCGTGCTGTTCATGGCGTTGGAAGCCACATCCTGTGCCGTCTCCCGGAAAGCGCTGCCCGGTACGTACAGCCCTTCCAGTCCGTCCGTGTCATAGAGCGACAGGTTTACTTTCACCAGTTCATCGTCCACCAATATGCTTTTCACGCTGCCTTTCACACGCTGGTTGCCGAAGCCGCTCATCGTAGCATAGAGGTATGAGCCTTTGGGTACCACCGTCTCATTGATTTCCACATCATCGAGCAGGCGGAGCCGCACACGTGAGCCGTCCACCGCCTTAATGTTCTCGTCAATGATTGCCTTTATCAGCTTGGGTTCAGGCGCGTTCTCCGCAAGGGTGTGAAAGTAGTCGGAGGAAGTCTTGATTTTCTTCACCACCTGACCGGTCTCCGCATCATCGGCAATCTCATGCACGATGTTGTCGTTCACTTCCACATTTCTGTCCGTCACCGTTCCTGTCGTCATCGGTCTGGAAACGGATGTGTCAGTATTATCCGGTGTAGGTTCCAATCCTTTTCGACCCTGCAACCTCGCTTCGGCAAGAGCCTTGTCCAGTTCCGCCAACGCTTCCTTGCGCCGTTGTTCGCTTCGGGCAATGCGCCCGTCCTCGTCGGGCAAGGGTAGAGAAACGGTGTCATTGTTCATTGCCTCGCCTTTTTCGGCGCTTTTTCGCAAGCGTTCCTGCATCTCACGCAGCCGCTCCAGTTCTTCCGTCCGCTTGTCCGCTTCCATGTCGAGCAGGGCGAGGTCGTCTTCCGTATATTTGGATTCGTATGCTTCTTTGTCATCTTCATTGTTGTTGCGTTCTATATTCTCCACGCGGAAAAGTCCTGTATCCTGCCGTATGATTTCACCATGCTCTCATATTTGCCATCGATGCCACCGTTGTTATCCACACGTGCTTGCGGAAGTTCCGGATTCAGGAACTCCGTCGTTTGCAGGGCATTCTCCGTTCTCGCCGGTTCAGTGTCGAAAATATCAAATATCAGATAACCGCTAATCAGCAGTAGCGGATAGAGAATGGCAGGCAGCACATACTTCGGCTGTTTGAAATTAATTTTGTCTGTTATCATCATGTGTCTTGTGTCTTTGTTTCAATAATTGTTCCTGGTGTTCCGTGGCGGTTATGCGTTCTTCTGTTTGGTGGATTTGATATACCGCTACCATCCGGTAGATGTTATGCCCCAAGCAGGTCAGCACAATGCCGAACACAATGGCAAGAAACCACCGGGGATGTTTGCAGGCAAAGCGTTGTACGCCCCCTGCCGCCTTGTCGAGTTTCAATAGCCGGGCAGCCTTGCGGCCGGCCGCCACCTCTTTCTTATACCTTTCTTTGTACTTCGGATCGTCCTTGTCAGGCATCTTTTCTCCGAAAACCATTTTCTTCCAGCTCATATCAGAAATTGTTTTTATACTTTTGTTCAATGTCTTTGTTCAGCAGGGTGCGCCAATCCACTATCAACAGCCCATGCGGATTATTATCCGTCCGGGGCACTCGCTTCAGTTTGCCGGCCGTCACCAGCTCACGGGTGAGAATGGAAGTCCTTCGCTCGATGCGTTGTCTCCCGTAATAGGTAAACTCCATTTTTTCCTCGTTGAAGTTGATACTGTCACAAAATATCGAGAATACCGCACTCGTTCCCATGATGTTGTTATAAAATCCCTTTTCTTTCAGCGTGTTGTATTGCGCCAGTCCGGTCTCATCCACCAGGTACATCGCCTTATCCATAGTGTAGCGGATATACTTGTCATCCGGTGCCAACGTGAAGAAAAAGTGGTGGAACATTTCTACATGGCTTTTCGCTTCCACGTCAAGCGTTTCCTCCATCGTGGTCCGTTGTACCAAAATGGGTACATTGCCGTCCAGTACATACACTTTCTGCTGGGCATCTGTCACCATCATCCTTGCCGTCCAGATGCTCGACAGGCTGATGAGCACACATCCGGCAAGAAAAAATCCGCAGAATATCGTCACCAGCTTGATTTTGTTCTCTAAGTTTTTGATTACCATACTGTTTTTCGTGTTTTATTCAATTTATTCCTTATCTTCCGAAATTTTTCATTCAGCATTCTCAATTTTTCATTATTCCTTATTTCGTCATGTGTGCTATAGCCCCCGTAGTGGACATTTTCACCTGTTGTGCCACGCCTTCACCGAAGTTTCGGGTAGAGAATGCCGTATCACCTTCAGGTATCATCCACGCCGCCAAGTCCGGCACGAGATTCAGGCATTTTAAAGCCACAATGCTGGCTGCCATGAGGTAGCCGGCCGAGAAGAACGAGTTTTGCAGGTATGCCGCCATTGTCTGTTCACTGGCGGTTATCGCTGTCAGGTTCTCCACCTGTATGCAAAGGACAATGTCAAACAACAGCAGTACGTAGAAACCGACGAAGTACAACATGGCACCATAGAAATGCACCGTCAGATACCTTGTCATCCATTTCGCCCACGCACCTTCCCACTTGGGCAGCAGACTGAAAGCCCACTGTATCGGCCCGAAAATGGTGAGCATTCCCAAAAGAATTTGCTGACAGTAAATCGTTGCCCACCAGCCTATTCGAAAGACTATCAGCGCAATGCACATCACGATTTTATCAATGCACACCGTTGCACCGCTTACCAGCGAAGTAAACCAAAGCCGGCTTGCATCCACTTCCATGTTCGTCACTTCATCCACCCCGGTCTGTTCCATGGTCGATTCTATCAGGTTAGGGTCACTCACCCCCGAATGGGCGACATCCGCTTGTGCCTGCAAGCTTGTGTACATTGTGTCCCGCACATATATCAGTTCTTGTACCTCTTGGAATTTGTCGCTTATCTGTGTGGCTTCCGCTTGGTACAGGTCATGCGTGTATGAGCCAATGGCGTTCGGTATATAAGAAAGGAAGTCCAGCACACACCAACTGCTTCCGCTTCGGTTCATGCCGGTATCTGCTGGAGGGTACCACCACGACAGGATAATGGCAATAGCCAGCGGCTTGAATAGCTTCATCACGTCCAGCGGTTCATGCTTCACCATCATTTTATAGGCCATGTTCGCTGCCACGATAATGGAAAAGAGTGCCGCTAATGCCATGCACATTTGAAGAATCCACCAAAAAGGGCCTTGTGAGCCGGTGAATGTGGCGTCACACAGGAACTCGTTGGTTTGGAATATCACATCGTCTATTTCTTCTTCGAGGATGTCAATGCCAAAGTCCGATAAGATATTGTCTGCCATACGCTACTGGATATTAGAGGAAATTTTCGTTTGTTCCGTCTTAGGTTCAATCTCATGTACCGGCAATAGGCCGTCCGCTTTCAGCAGGGCATGGATAAGCAACCTGTCTTTCTGTGTCCACCGGGTACGTCCCACAGTCTTACCGTTTTCCGGCAGTGCAATGTCGCTGCCTGCATGCCCTAAATACCTGGCTGCATTTCTTGCTTTGAACAGCACCTTGCCGTCCTCCCGTTGAGTGGTACAAATCTCCCGCGGATGATTGAACATTTGATTTTGATGATTCATGTTTGTTGCTATTTATAAAGTTAATAATTTTTTCCCTTTCCTTTTTCATTTCCTGCCACCCACGGTAGTCCACCCGGCAGAACGCCACCGCCCCATAGCGGTAGCCGCCACTTGCGCCTTCCTGTTTTCTATTTGGTTGGTCGAAGCAAGCAGTTCCGAGGTCTTGCGTGCGTTATACAGTCGGACAAGGTAGCGGATAAGTTCTTCATTCTTCCTTGCCACGTCCGTATAGATGCGCAGGTATTGCTTTTTGCGCTGGGCATTGGGCATATAGGCATCCTGCGTGGCTTTTATGGCGCATTGGAACATCTGGTAATGCTCTTTCCAATAGCTTTGGTCGTCACCGTTACCGCCTGTTTGCAGGATACGGTTGATATTCCGCTCAAAGTCTCTCATTTTGTCGGTTATCTTTCCTCCCTCTGCCGCCCACGCCACATCGAGCGCACCGCCACTGCGGTCAGCCACGTTCAAGGTTCTATCTTCGCCCGTGCCAGCATTGCCGAGTCCAACGCTTCCGCTTCGTCCACTTGGTTATACAGGCTCACCCCGGCAAGGGTACGGTACGATAGTTTGTTCTTGCTCGCCGCACTCTTGCTGTACGACTTGTGCAGTGTTTGGTAATAGAGGCTGGGAGTCAGTGAACCGGAGCCTGTTTCACCCACCGTTATCTGGTTCATTTTGGCGGCATCATGGTTATAGGTCACACTTTGCGCCCCCACATTCATAGCCTTGCAGAGCATAAGTCCTACTGCCACTGCAATTCCTTTCCCTATTGTTTTCAGATGCTTCATATTCAGTTCCTTCATCACTTCTTTTTCAATTTTCGACTTTCAATTTACCATAGCCTTCCGGCTTCTCTCCACCGCCCAAATGCTCCTTCAATGATTTCTGCCTTGCCCCGTTGTCGATAGACACTCTCTTTCCAATAGCCGATTCGCAATTGGATATACCGCCATGTCTCAAAGTATGCCTTGTTCAGATGCGCCTCGATGTTATCCAGCCCGATATGGATACCCTCCAATATCAACAGCAGGTCAGAGGTCGAGCAGGCGGCAGCACCGGTGGCATACAGCACAAGGTCAGTCACCGAACGGTACAGCGATTTTCCTTCATCGGTTATCTTCCGTATGCAGCGCAGGTTCACGCTGATAAGCAAGGTGTCGGCCGGAGAGATTTTTCCCCGTTCCAACACCTTTTTTCGATAATCTCCTAACAGATTCTTGTAATCTCCGATACGGTCACTCACTGTGTTATAGGTAGAATAGACATTCAGCGAGGTACGGAGCGATTGGTACAGTACGTCAATCACATCAAATGCCCTCGTGTACTTGTCAAAGTCGATATTCAGTTCCTTGTATCCCACGGCAGCATCGCTGCTGTATTCATGCAACAGTTGGTTGCTTAGTTCCAGAGTGGAGCGTGCCAGCAACAGGCTCCGCTGCTGCTTGTGGTCGTTGATGTAGGCTTCCACCACAGGTATGTCGAAATTCCATTGCGCCTTCACATGGGTGTCCAGCACCGCCAACAGGAGCAGGAGCAGGTATCGTGTCCGGTTATTCATTTTCGTTCCTCCTTTCTTTATCTTCGTATTTGCCGTTATAGTCCACGGAGTGCAGGCTTTCAGCCGCCCCGCGCAACCACCGTCTCCGGCATTGCTCTACCAGAGTCAGCCGCCGTCCTCGTTCCTCATTGATATAGGGAGCCGCATCACGCAACACATCTACAATGGAGAGCTTGTAGTGCATCATTTTCTCCAGCGATACCAAGTCGGCATAGATATGGCTCAGTCTCGTATGCACCTGACGGGCGATTTCCAGTCGGTCTGATGACCACAGCAGATGAAAGGTGTCCCCGGTGTTATCTGTTTCCGGCGGTTCGCTCCGGAAGTATTCCGTGCTTATCTCACAGGAGGGGTATTCACGGGCGATTTCCGACAGGCGGCTATTCACTTCGTTCTTCTTCTCAGTCTCGCTTTTCTCCGAATCTAATTGAATGATGTCCACCACCTCCGTGTCGCTGTATTCGGCGGTCAGTTCCCAACTGATTTCCATAATGGCGCGGTGTATCTTGATACCGAGAAAGTATTTCGGCTTCCGGGCAATCCGCAACGAGGCACGGAATGTAATCACCCCGTTGATGTTCGGGGCGGCGGACTCACGCAGGTAGGTATAGCCCGACCACCGACCTTCGCCTTTCCATGTCAGATCGTAGGCCGCCTTGCAGTTCTGCATGATTGCCGGAATACGGTAGTAATCATCGGTAGGCACGTCGTTGTCGGCAGCGGCTTCCTCTTTGGCTTGTGCCAATTCCGCCTGCTTCCGACACACGGCGGAAAGTTCCGTCTCTATCCGGTCTATTTCGTTCTTATTGTTGTTATAGGCTTGCCGAAGGGCGGCGGCTTCCTCCACGGTGGCGGAAGCTATCTGCTTGACTAGTTCCGCATTCTCAACCTTCAGCTCGTCTATCAGGGCTTGCAGTGCGGCGGCCTCCCCATTGTATTCCTGCTCCAGTTCGTCCAAACCGGACAGGTCCAGTGTTTCGTCTCCCGGCACGGTTGTCCGCATCACGCACTCCTTCGAGTGGGCGTTCAGGCTGCCTTCGCAACTGCGGCATTTGTATTGGGTGGTGCCGGAAATCAGGCTTACCCCCTCATGGCAGGTCACGCTTATCATCACGCTCTCGCAGCCCTTCAACTTTGCTTCATCCGTAGCTTGGTAGTAGTTTTTCGCATCGGAGCCGATGTAATATACGAGGCCTTCCTCGTTCTCGTTGTATTCCGACAGCCGGGCTTGAAGTTGCCTCTTAAAAGTGTTCAAGTCCATGGTATATGAGTCGAACACGTCCTCATACACTTCTTCCGTATGGTTCCAGCTTTTCGTCACTCTGATACTGTATGCGTAGGCTTTCTTGGTTTGCTTGCCCTTTTGCGAAATGATATAGCTGGAGCGGTAGTAGCTGATAGCGTAGGTATTGCCGTCATTCTGCCTGTTCAGTTGCTCCACCTGGATCCTTGACCATCCGGCATGGCGCTCCGAGTTGCGGAGTATCTGCTCGGTCTGGGCGGCATTCGGGTAGAAGTTGGCATCGGAGGTGCTGAATCGTGTCCATTCCCCGCCGTTAATTATGCTGTTGTCGTCCGTGGCAGGAGAATAGTCGCAAAGCACCTCCTGCCCGGCATCCCTGCGGTAAATGTACCACCGTTGGGTGTAATATTGCCCCATTGTCTCGCGCAGGTAGTCGGTCATCCATGCCGTCAGGTTGTAATTGTCAAGTTGGAACAGCCCTGCCACATTCTCCGTTCCTCCGACTAAGGAGAGCAACGTGCCACCTACTGACCGGTCAAGGCTCTGATACAAGTCATAGCTGCTTTCCACGGCGTGGGCTATGGTGGCTATGTTCCCTTGCAGCAGGCCATGGAAACTGCTCTCTCCCAAGATACGTCCGCTTAAGTTCTCCGTACCGGCAGTGGCGATACTCACCCCCATGTTATAGAGCTTGTCCAAGTCAGCCTTTAGGTTCTCTTTGGTGAAGTGGTGCGGAACGTCGCCCAAATCGTCAAGGAAGGTTTCCCAGTCGATACCGCCGTTCTCCGACAGGGTGAACAGCGAGGCCACCTGCGGATTCAGTTGCAGGAAAGCGATGTTGCTGAACGACAGGCTGCCATTGGTCACTACCGACTCAAACTGCATACAGAGCGTTTTCACTTCCGTGCAGATTTTCATCAGGTAGCTTCCCCAATAAAGGGCGGTCTGGGGTGAGCGGAGCATCATCCCGGCTACCGTCCATATCTTCGGCATGATTTTGACACTTACCAGGTGGTAAATCCTCCGGTAGTATTGGTTCTCCGTGTGGCTGCTCCAGATACCTAGTTCCGTCAATCCCTTGCGGTCAAGGAATTTGGATGTAAAAATTCCGGCGGCGGCGATTTCGGCGGCGTTATACCGTTCCAGTATGGCTTTCACCTGCTCATTGTAATAGGCTTCGGCCATCGCCTCCGTGCCGTAGGCGGCAACCATGGCGGCTACCGTTTTCTTGTCGTAGTTCACATGCTGTGCCCTTGCCGAAAGGACAAAGGTGCAGGCTACGGTCAGAAGCAACAGGATTCTATACATGGCAGAGCGGGCGTTTAAAGGATTATTTACTGTCAACCGCTATCTCTTTCCCTTGCCCGGCACGCTCCATGCACAGGCTGTATTCTCCCGAACACCAGTCCTTTTCCGGCGCCGTAAAGCGGATGTAGTTCCGCTCTTGCAGTTCCTTGCTGGCTGATAGCACGTCCTTTACGGTAAATCCGCGCACTTTGCAAAGCAGGCTTGCCGGATGCACATAGAATTTTTCGGGTTTGCCCTCGTTCTTCCAGATATAAATAAGGTAGAAGAACAGCACCGTCGCTTCTTTGGAGAAATTGCTGCGTTCGTTGGATTTCCAGAACTCGTTGATAAATTTTTCTTCTTGCATGATAATATGTTTTTAGGATTGTGTTTCTTTCAGGTTCAATACTTTACCTGCCTTGTTTACCATTTGGGCAAAAGGCAACGATTTTTCGATGCCCGACAGCTCCCAGTCCCGGCAATAGGCTTTCGTGGCTTCTTGGTGGCTGCATTTCAGCTCTGCCTTGTAGAGTTTCAGGGCCTCTTTTTCCGCCCGTTCGGTGGTGTAGGTCATGTAGCATTCCCTTGACTCTTCCACGCCATACACTCCGCTGGTTGCACCACGTCGGATGAATACCTCCCGGAAGAAACTGCGTCCTTCCTTGTTTTCCAGCCGGTTGACCGTAAATATCTTCCTGCACTCCACATCGGTCAGCCCGAGAATGGTCTTGATGTTGCCGAAGCGTTCCTTGAACTTGCTTTGGTCAAGCAGCATCACCACATCGGAGTTGTTGATAATGGCCTCTTTCACGATTTCGCTGCCTATAATGTCCTGTATTTCCTGGGTCACTACACCGACACTTGCCCAAAACTTTCTTGCCGTCTTATACATAAACTTGATGTATTCCGCCATGAGTGGTGAGGCGATAGCCTTCCACGCTTCCTCTATCACAAGGACTTTCCGGTTCTTTTTCAGACGCATTTTTTGCAGGAACACGTCCATGATGATAAGCGTGACAATAGGAAAAAGTTTCTTATTTTCTTTGATTGCATCCACTTCAAAAACAATAAAGGTCTCCGAGAACAGCGTGGTGTCCACATTTTCGTTAAGTATCTTATCGTAGTTGCCACCCTTATAGAAAGGCTGGATCATGTACGAGTATTTGTCGTAGTCGATTTCGGTGATGTTGTTCTCCAGACAAATAAGTTCCAACCGTTCACAGGAGTATTCGTAGAAGGTATTGAACGACAGCAAAGCCACCGTCAAAGCTTTCCGCCGTTCCTCCAACAGTTTGATTTTTGCATCAATCTTCTCACCGAGTGTCTCCATTTCCTCTACACTCCACGTGCCTCTGCGCTTTTCGGCGGCGGTCAGTGTCTTGCGCAGTGTTTCGCGCTGCACCGGGTCATACCCCCCGAAGCCGTGGAAATAGGCATCGTAGTAGTCTGTCACAATCTGCTCGATGATACGGAACTCCAATTCCGAAATTTTACCGTCCGAACCTTTCCATATCAGCAGTATCAGGTTCTTCAGAAAGTCTATCTTCTCAATGTTCAGTTCCGCTTGCGTGATGTTGAAAGGGTTCATCGTAATGGGCTTTTCTTCGGTGTAACTGATATATTTTCCACCGAGGTACTCACACAACCCCTCGTATGAATTACCCGTATCTACCATCACCACATCGGTTCCTTGTTCGTGCAGTTGGCGCACTACACTATTCATGTGGAACGACTTCCCGCTTCCCGAAGGTCCCAAGCAGAAGAAGTTGGAGTTGTCTGTCAGCTTGTTCTTTCCCTCTTTTCCTGTGATGTCTATGGCCACCGGCACGCCCTGCCTGTCCGTATAGTATATTTTTAGCGGAGTTTCCTCGCTGTGCTGTATCTTTTCTTTATACATCAGGCATGTGGCGGCATCACCCAACGTCAGGAAGCGGTCATACTCCGCACTCATGCCGTAGCAGTTGCCTGGGAACGAATTGACAAACAGCTCCAGTTGGTTGTAAGCCCTCTTGGAAATATGGATTCCCATGCGCCCGAATGTATTCTCCAGATGATTGGTCGGCTTCTGCAAATCGGTATCATTGTTGCAGCACACTACAAGGTTGTAATGCGTATATACCAGTTGCTTTCCCTCCCTGGCCATGACTTCCTGCACTTGCTTGATGTCCTCTACGGCCATTTGGTTGCCCGGATTGGGAATACTGGCGTGGCGGTTTTTCTTCTTTTCCAGTAGTGCAAGCTCCCTCTTTTGGTTAGGAATGAAAATCATCTGGTTGTAAATGACCGTCCTCGCTTCGGGGATTTGGTCAATGGCTGCCATTAAATCAACAGGCATCCGCGTGTTGTTTACCTCGATATTGGCAAAGGGACGTACCAAGCCGGGCAGGTTGATGCTGTCTACATCCACGAGTGAGAATATTTTACATTTCTGGTCACCCATGCGCACACATTCCTCATCCACCTTGAAGTTGTTCATTGAGAGTGTCTTGTGGGTAAAGTCCATGGCAAAATAGCGGTCGATATACTCGCAGGCGGCTTCCTTTGTCAGAAACTCGGCACGTACGCCGGTATCCTTCAATTGGTCTTGTACTTTGCGGATTTTCACCAGAAAGTCACGCCACCTCTTGTTGTCGAAAGAAAAGAGGCGGCTCTTTTGCGCTTCCTGTGTCACGGTCAGGTAAGTCAGGCTGTCTGTATATTCCCTGCCATCAAAGTAGCGAAAATAGGATTCTGACAGATATTCACGCTTGCCTCCATTCTCCTCACGGAACGGCTTGCGTACGAATATGTCTTGCTTGTGCAGCGCGTATCCTTCACCAAGTGTCTGGACAATGGCGGTGAACAGTCGGGTGTATTCATAGTATCCGTCTATGTCGGCAGAGTATTTATCCACCGGATTCTCCATGCGCAGGATAGCCGCATACTCCCCGTTTTTGGTATAGACCACGCCGACACCCTTGTTGTCTTCCACGGAGAAGTAGATGTCCTGGAAGATACGCTTGCGCTTTCCTCCTGTGCCAAAAGTGTATACCGATATGGCCATACCCGTACCGATAGCCGAAAGAATCAATAGAATATAAATAGTCATGGGCGTTATTGTTTGGGGCTTCCGTCACGTCGGGCGTAATAAATCTTTCGGATACCGAAGGCTAAATCATTCTCCCATTTATCCGAAAACTTGAACAGGTCAAACGTAGGATGTTCATTGCAACATTCGTAAGGCACGATGCCATGTCCTACAAACAGGGCGATGTCCGCCGCAATACAGCGTGCCACTTCCCTACCAATATAGAGCCTTTCCCTGTCGGTAAACTCTACATCGGTGAACTCCTTCCGGTTCGTTCCAATGCACACGGATGCAAAATCCTCTCTACCGCCAATGTCTGTAATCGTCACAGTGGCATCGGTGTCGGAGTCCATAGCTACTTTTACTTTGAATAAAGGTGGAAGCACACAGATTTCCACTGAATTGATTTCCGCTTCGTTGTATATTACCAGGTTGTTCATTTGTGTTGTTTTTTAGGTGAATCAAAATAGATAGAATAACCGCAGTCGTAAGCCTGCGTATTGTTTCGACAAGGTGCCGGTCACAATGCCGTTCTCCATGTCAATCAGGTAAAAGGTCTTGTCTGAACTTTCGCTGACGGTCAGGTATTCTCCCTGCATCAGTTCACAGTCGGTCACTTCTCCGAGTTGTCGGCGATAATAGAACTGTGCCAGCTCTGCAAGTGACGGTACATAGCTTCCCGGATGCCGTTCCACTTCGGAAAGCATCTCTTTCCGGGCGAACAGACCTCCGTTTTTTCCGTGGACATACTCCGTTTGGCGATACTTGTCAATCAGCCTTTGGGTAAGGCCGGCACCGTCTGTAAAACCGAAAGCGCATTGCTCGCCATAGGGTATTTCCGCAGTAAAGATGAGTCTGTTCTCGTCACTGATTTCATCCGTTTGTCGGGGATTGATGACTCCCTCTTTGCGTTTACCGTCAATGGTCTGAAAGCTCTTTCCGACAGTTAAAGCCTTTCTGGAATGGCAATACCGGCCCTCGCAGTCGCGCAACGCCACCGCTTTGCCCTGTCTTCCGTCTGTTTCCACCACCACGGCAATGGAATTGCTGTCACGCTCGGTGCATATCCCGCCGTCCCTTTGCAGATAGTGGCCTACTTCCACGGAATCCACACGTTGCATAGGTCGGTAGCGGAGTTTGCGCCGGGTTTCCACCCAACTGCCACTCACCGCCAGCCCCTCCTTGCTTTTGCGCAGGTTCAGCCTCACAAGGCTTCCTGCCTGCATGGGCGGCAATGTTGTCCGTACAGTGTATGGGTGTCCGTCAATAGTGGCGACAACCGTCACTGCACCTTCCGTATCGGTAGGCACCAGATAGAAGTCATGTCTCCGGCCATTGTTCAGCAGACAGTCTGCATCCGTGGCGTTCAGCGTGCCACCTTTGCTCACAGGTTGCCATTTGCCCAAGTAAGGCTGATAGGTGGCCCGTTCGCAAAGGTTTTCACCCATAAGCGCAAGTCCGTCCAGCCGTTCTTGCAGCCGGTCACTCTCGCAGCCGATACCGAGCAGCACCATCGAACTGCGCCAATCCATTTCCACGGAAATCTCCTTGCCGATATGTCGGGCAGTCTCCACGCCGTACAGGTTCTCCCCGAAAGGGGCCGCCAGCACAAGACTATCATCTGCGGCCAGTCCTCTATGATAAGGGAAGCAGGCATACACGACAGCGAGCGTGTCAGCGGTTACAGTATGATGTCTCTTCGCCACATAACGCCCATTCTCGTAAACAAACGGTACACCGTGAAAGGCGTTCCGTTCCGTGTCTGTGGCATCCGCAAGGTGCAGGTACACACCGATATCCGGCAGCTTGGCTTCCATTCCCTCTAAAGTGATTGCCAACGGACGGCAAGCGGTTGTCCAGTTTTGCCGGATTTTACCGGCTGTCTGTTGCGCTTCCACCGTAACGGATTTTGTTGCCTGCCGTTCTCCGCAAGAAACGAATAGCAGAACACTTGAAATAAGCAACCAAACGGTTTTACCTTTTTTATAAACTTCGGTCATTATCATTTCCTTTTTGAATAAGCATAGATGAATACTCCCTTATTGTTCTTCTTGCTGTGCAGCCCTTTGCGCTGTTTTAGCAGGATAAATCCTGCACCTACGGCGAGGGATGCCACCAAAGTGAGCAGCCCGGCAAGGAATCCTATCAGGCAGTAGATCAAGATGAAGCCGAGAATGGCCCCACCGATAGCTCCCGCTGCCCAATAGATATATCTGCCTTGAAGCCCCATCAGTTCAAGAGGCCGTTGAAGCCCCTTGAACAGTGGGTATCCCGTGTAGCGGCTGTTGTCCGTTCCGGTTCCCATGCGCTGTCAAGCGGAGATACCAAAGAACAACGGAAGTGCCTGTGCCGCGGCCACAAGGAAGATACAGGCGCCCACAATCATCATGATGGACTTCTTAACATCCTGTTCCTCGTTGTTCATTTTTATATACACACTGATTGCTCCCACAACGGCTACAATACCGGCAATGGCGTAACACAGTTTCACCACATACGGCACGTACTTGGCGATTTCGTCCGTCACCGTGCCGAGGGCAGTCGTTCCGGCGGAGTAATCACCGGCCGCATTCTGGGCGAAGGCGGTCACCGTTCCGACCAGCAACATAAGTGAAAGCATCTTGATTCTTTCGGAAGAGCAGATGCCCTTCATCATTTTCTTGATTTTTTGCAACATTCGTTTTTTTGTTTTTAATTAGACATTATGCTACTCTCTGCGCAGATGAGTGTTTTCTATACTTGATATCCAAAGAAAGCCGGAAATACGATAGAGGCTCCGATCATGAACATACAGGCTCCCACAACCATGAGTATCTCCTTGACTATACCTTCCTCACCGGCATTCATCTTGATGAAGATTTGCAGGCTGGCGTAAATGGTGACAAGGGCGGCAATGGCATAGGTCAGATATAGCACATACAGCATCATGGTCACTACATAGTCGTGCATCAGTGCCAGCGCATCGGCTCCCCAACTGTAATCTACGCCGCCGCATTTGGCGGAAACGGACTGTGCCGAAAGAAGGCACAACACCGGTAGGTTATGGCGGATAATCTTCTTACAATACATTTCGGATGACATTGATTTCTGGTTTGAACAGCGAAGTTTTCTTGCCTTCCAGCAATTCATGGAGTTCCGGGGCTGTGATGCCGTATTCGCTCACTACATCCGCTTTGTCCAGGTTCTCTTGCAGCGAAGCGATGCGTCTCTCTGTCTCGGCAGTTTCTTTCTTTTCGCTTTCCTTTTCCGGGTCAAGCACTTCCGCAGTTTCTTCCGGTTCAGCATCGCCAATAAAAAAGCCGTCTCCCTGTTCATTCACAGAAACGGCGGTTTCAACTGGAACGTCTTCAATCTCAAACACTTCCTCGTTGGAAGTAAGTTGCTTTCCGGTAGCGTATAAATCCTTGCCGATGTTGGCACCGTAGTAAAGGAGGTAGGCGATGCTCAGGCAAATGGCAAATGTCAAAAATGGACTCATTTCGTATTGTGTTTATGCGTTGATTGTTCGATTGATGCCGCAAAGGAATAATGAAATAGAGGTACACGATGAAAGACAAAGCAACAAAACCTCCTTTTTTAACCGGGTTTATGATTGCGACGGAAAATCAGACTGTCAATCATACTCCGACATCACGCTTACAGGCATTCCACTCTCTACCATTTATATGCAAGAGGGTGTGAATCGTATATACCCATGCCCTCATTGGGCGGAGATATTTCCGGTGCAAAGTTCTGGCAGGTTTGCTTTGATTGACCCAAACTTTTGGGGCAGGAAGCGGCGGATTTTCAGATAGTGAGTGCCCCGATGATTGAAATCTTCCTTTTTCCACACGCGTAAAAAGCATATTTCAACCAAAAAGTTTGTGCCATACGCACCTGCTAGGTCGGAGCACCATAAATAACTTCCTCACAATAAGGGGCAAAGGCTCCCGACGATAGGGAAACAAATCAAATCCGATATGAGATTTACTATTTTAGCAGCAGAATGGAACGCCAAGTTAGTTGCCTTGGCAAAAGTAATGAACAGTAAAGTGGCATTGCCTATCTATTCTACGTTCCTGTTGGAACTCAAAGACGGTGTGCTGAGAATAACAGCATCCGACATGGATTGCAGCCGATGCAGTACGCTCCCTGTCATGGATATGGACAGAGCCAACGAGCACAATGGAAGTTTATGTGTCACAGCGAGTTTTCTGCTTGATTCGTTGAAAAACTTAGGCGACCAGCCTGTCACTTTTGAAGCGGACGAGGAAAATTTGTCGGTAGTTATCCGCTACAACAACGGTCAGTTCGACATGGTGGGATTTCCGGCAAAAGATTACGCCCTTCCCGGCACAATGGGGAAAAGCGTACAGGTCACTATCGAGGCATCTGTCTTGAATGATAGTATCGGCAAGTCTTTATATGCCGTTGGCAACGATGACCTTCGCCCTATATTTTCCGGCATCTATTTTACCAAGAAAGGTGATGAATTGCAATGTGCCACGACCAATGGCTCCATGTTAGTACGGAACACTTACAAGGTAGAGAATGACGGACAAGAGTACAGTTTCCTGCTACATTCAAGAGCAGCAAAGATTGTGCGCAGCATGACAAGCAAGTCGGACGAGAAAGTACAGGTATTCATTACTGAACGTGAAGTGGCTTTCCAAACAGAAACAGACTATTTCCGCACACGGTTGATAGAGGGAAAATACCCCAACTACAATGCCATTATCCCCACAGACAGCGACAAAACCGCCATTCTCGACAAAAACGAACTGTTGGCGGCCGTCAGACGGGTAAGCGTATTTGCGGATAAGGCACGTTGCGAGGTGGTCATGAACTTTTCGGGATTGTCGTTGGTGCTTTCAGGAAAGGATATTGATTATTCCACCCATGCCGAGGAAATGGTATTTTGTGCCTATCAAGGCGGCAATTTGCGCATCAGCTTCAAAGCGGAGTTTTTGAAACAAACGCTGGAAAATATCACCACCAAAGAGGTACAGTTCCAGTTAAGCACGCAAGAACGTGCAGGTGTTATCACCCTTGTAACCGACGATGACCAGATGGCAACCGTAGCATTGATTATGCCCATATTGCTATCTGCCTGATTTATAATTCAACCATCCCAGTAGACTATCATTTGTGCGACCGACAGGGATTTGTTTTTATTTGCTTCCCTTTCATAATAATATTTCCTATTTTACGTTTACCTCCTTCTAATATCCAACAAATCCAAAATATCTTTTGTTAGCTTTGAAAGAGGTCTATCCTCGTATTCAGCTTCCATTAAATGCCTGCCCCATACAAAATCATACACCTGACGTGGATGATATCCTGTACCTTGAAAACTTTCTACCAAGGCTTTCCTGGCATTAGCATCGTAAGCCATAGATTTGTCTATCAGTTCTTTTACATAATCAGTATGCTTATTATATACATTTTTTAGTCCTAATACACTCACATTCGCTTCTTCTGCAACATCATTACCATTAAAATTCAATCTGATTTCTTTCTCTGTCAGTTTGTAAATTTGGGATTTTGTTAATATATTCCCTGATTTATCCGTTATAACAAATTTTCTTTTAAAAGCTCTATAATAAGGATTTATACCTATTTCCTCTTCAGATTTTACATGGTTGCAAGAATGACAGGCTGGAATAAGATTGTAGAATGACAAACAGAAAAGTGGATAATCAGCTTTCGGATAAAAATGATCCAGTTCTGGACGTTCTGGTGCTCTTCCATTGAAAGTATATATAAATTGCCGATTACAATACGGGCATGTCTTGATATTTAATTTGTCGACTAAATCTCGGCCATATTTTTTTGATACATTGTCATAATAGCTCACGAGTACAGGTGATAGTACTTTCAATAACATAATATCCCCAATTTTTTTCTTCTTCCATTTTTTTATTTGTGTGTCCATAACATTGGGATTCGCTAATATGATGCCATCAATGTGTTTCCACCAATAGTCAAGTTTTGCCATATATGCTTTTTTAAGCCTTCTATCCTTGGCATAATCAAACACCACACGCAAACATTCATACTTTAACTTTTGGGCGTATGAATTGAAATATCGCCTCTTTCTTAATGACAACTCGATATAAGGACGACAAGAATCATTAAAGAACTTTTTTACCATATCAAGCCATTCTTCTGCAATTTGATTTACATATCGACTTCGTTTAATATCTATCATTGTCGTAAGTTGGATAATGCATATTATATAATTTCATTAACTGCTCTCTTAGATATGGTTCTCCTATTCTCATAATGTTAGAATAGAACCATTCTTTTTGTTTTTGACTTCTTGAATCTAGTTTGTAACCATTAAGCCTTTCAAAAAGTCTGTTAATCTTATCGTGAGCAAACTCCCCGATTGGTAGTGACGGTAGGAAGAAGCCATTCCTTAACATTCCGTGGATATTGGCTCCGAACGTGTTCTCTTGCATCTTTTCCGTTACTGGTTTACCTCCCTTTAGAAATAATACATTACACAGGGGAATGTCCGATAAGATAAATGGAGAATGTGTAACAAACGTAATGTTAATCCTTTTGATATGGTGGAAATCTATCGCATGTAACTTTTCCACTAACATTTTCACCACTATCCTCTGATATTCTGGATGAAAATATAATTCTATTTCTTCAAAAAAACATTGATATTCTCGTATAGTCTTTTATTGTCTGTTACAGAATCCAAGTTCCTTAGATGATAAATTAGTGCACCAAAATTATTCAATAACTGCTTCTCTCCAGAACTCAGATACTTATATGGGATATAGGTGTTCTCATAGCGTTCTGACTGATATAGAATATCTGTTTTATAAATAGGTGGCGGTAACAAGTCTAATGGGAAAGGGCTTTTTTTATAATACGATTTTAAATTATCGAATCTCACTAATAAACAGCCTTTAAAATCATTTCCTAATTTATACTGCAAATTTGCATCAGAAAGAAATTCGAAAATATTACAATCTTCTTTTTGTCGTTGATCAATAAAATTCAAACATTGACGTAACTTTAAGGTAACGTGTGTCGTATCTATCTTGATTTGTTCTACTACTTCAGTGATAACAGAAGTATTGAATACTAGTCCAGTATTATTCCATCCATTATCTTTTTTATCAAGATAGTCGCGATATTCGGGATAGACTGCACAGATATTTATTGTTTTATAAACTATATAGTGCTGGCAACGTTCAATGTCGGTTAACTTTTCATATTCTACCATGAAAATATTAGTTGAAAAATTCCAACTTTTCATAGTCTCGTAGAGTAATCTGAGTCTTGTCAATTGCCTAATATTAAGTTTGTCATATCTCTTATATTTTTTAGCAAATCTATTAAATGGTAGACTGTCGTTTACATTATTTACATATTTCATTAGGGCATTCAACAACTGCCTCAAGTCACTTTTGCTTGAATACATACTACGTCTCTTGCCAATCCATTCATAACAATGATTTAGAAACTTTTTATATGATGGTTCTTTCTCGCCAGTCAGTAAGTCAAGACAATTTTCTATTATCTCCAGCGTATTGTCATGTAGATTTTCTACAACCATATCATCATACTTCTTGATAACTTCTTCTATTTGGTTGATACATCCTGATAATGATGAATTGGATTTGTTATCTTTAAAGTATTGAACAATGGTTACCTCCTGAAGTTTTGAATATCCCAAATCTGTCAACTGCAAAATTTCAGCATCTTTATCACCTATTCTTCTGAACGAATGGTCATTCTCCCTAAGATTAGGTTCTTGGATGTACAAAGCCATTAGTCTTTGCATTGTTAACTCGATTTCCCTATTGATATTTATATTACCTTCGTATCTGTAAGGATGAATCGTTATGGGTGTCCTATAACCATCATTTTTATGGAACAAATAATGCAACCAGCATTTCTCGCTTTCTTCTTGCGATTGTATGTTGTCATTCCATTCAGCCCTAAAATCTTTTGTATTGTATGCGTAATGAGAGTAGTTCGATACAATGGTATAAAATAGTTCATTCATTTTACTAACACTCTTGACCGGAGTCATCTGTTTATTCCATTGTCGGGCATTAGAATCACTCACATCTGCATATTTCAATAGGCTTGTATAATTGTTTTCCTCAACTTCTCTTATACAGTAAACTGCGTCATCAAGCAGATAATACAATTCAGCCTTCACTCCATCTATCCGCAATAAGTTATCTTTGTCTGTTAATCTATAGTGCTTTGCACAATTGTTAATTAAACGCATTACTAATTCTATTAGGGTACTCTTACCGTCACCGTTCATTCCAACCACAGCAGAAATATTTATTTGCAATTTGGAATTAGTGTCTAGCGAGAAGAAATCATTGGGTAACGGTTTTACGTACTCGTCACGCAAACATATGCCATTTTCTGTAATGTAATAATCATTGCAAAAATAGTACATTTTTCCTGTTTTCAGACATTTACAGACTGAGTCACGACATCCTTTTAGTGGTTTGACTGCTATTAACTTAAACATTCTTTAGTGTTAAAATTAGTTTATCTTTATCGAAATCCATTTTATTCTTATTTTAGGTGAAAATAGATAACTGCAAGTTGGTCAATTCATTCCATTTCCTTCCTAAAAGAATAAATCATAATTGCCATAACAAAGATACATTTTTTTGCGAAGAACATCCAAATATCATAGTTATAAATGATTTGACTAACAATCTCCTAAATTCTCATTCTTAATTTGGTTATCAATAAGCAATAGAAAATACCATATCAACAGGATTTTGTCAGTGCGGTATTCTCTTTTTCCCGAAAATATTGGGATAGTTTGTTTCTTGGTTACTTATGTTTCTGTCTTATAAAGATATATTAATTTTCCATGCACCTGTTTTTCTGGCACCGATTCTCGATATAACTCTTTTTTCCGCAAGGCTCTTGATACGTCTGGCAACCGTAGCACGATGCAAATTCAACTGTTCGGACAATTCCGTATAGGTGATGTCAGGCTTGGCTTGAATAAGTCTCAACATCTGCAAATCCTCTTCACTTATAGTCGCGTTTATAGTCGCATCAGTATCACTTATAGTCGCATTTATAGTCGCATCTGCCACTTTTATAGTCTCACTTTCAAACTCAACACTTGTACGGAAAACATCTTGTTCAAAAAAATGGGGATGCCCACCTTGATAATACTTGGCGTATTTGAAAATATTACGCACACCGGAACCGAGTTTGTCGGCCAATCCGATATTGCGGAAAAAGGAGGCGATGATTGGATTTTTGGGATTCGGTTCAAAATTTTCTAGGGTTATCTCACCCGACCACGAGGCACGGTTAGCATTTTCCGTGTATATACGGTTATTCTCGATAACGAATTTGGCAGGATAAGAACTTGAAAATTCTCTGTGGATGAGTATGTTTGATACCATTTCCCTGCATATTACTCCACGCAGGCTTATCCGTTGTTCATTTTCAAGATAAAACGGATCCGGCAAATGTTTTTGGGCAAATTCCATCAACAGGTCGTAGCTTTCCACAAGGTTGGTACATACAATCTCCCTGTCGTCATACCGGTCTATATTGATTCGGCGAAGCAAAGCATCCGTTTCATAAGCCGGTGCCACATCTTTTATAACGTCGTCACGACCTAACAGTAATACAGCTGCAAGATTCAGTCCATGCTTTCCTGTCTCATGATTCGTACCGAACAGACCGGCAGAGCGTAACAACTCCATATCATCCGTCTTTTGCCAAATATGCCGACCGTTAGCGGAATTAGCAGCCATTTGTCTGATAGTCGGCAAAAGGTCGAGTCGCAAATCTTCCACTTTTATATATGGAAATACCTTCCGTTCTGTAAAGATACTTTGCTTACGGATATACATCATCGCTATTTGTGAGGTGCTGGTCACGTGTACGTCCGCATCATCCACCCGGTCGAATATCTCCTTTTTATAGGAATGGACTTCTGCACTTGGATTGACATGAATGTGTATCACGGTTTTACCCTCATAGAGAAGCGGTCTGGGCTCCAAATAAACAGTAGGAGTTATCAAATCCGAATTGCTGACACAACTGATAAAATTCTTAATCATTGAAGATACGGAATTTTCAGGTACGCCGACAACACGACCGGAATCCGTCACGCCTAAAAATATATCACCGCCAAAACGGTTGAGAAAAGAGCATACCGTTTCATAGGTATCGCTTTCAATGCCATTTCCACAGCGTTTAAACTCCACCCGAATGGTTTCTCCTATTTCCAGTATTTCTTTAAATCGTTCTTGTTCCATTGTTCTAATTGTTAGGCAAAAATACAAAATATCCAGCACATAAACTTGTGTAGGATATGATTCTTTTGTTTAAAGTCAATTCACGGCATCCTTTTCTTATCGCGCAACAGGTCATTGACATCCTTATAATAAGAAACGCTCCATCATATTATATACCGTAGCCGTATTCATTTCCCGAAGCAGATCCACCGCCTTTCGTCCGGCATCGTCATTGTCGAGGAAGCAATAGATTTTCTTGTATGCTTTCAAGCGGGACAGAGTTTTGGACAGGTTGTTCACCGAGTTCAGCACAATTAAATCCGGCTGTCTGCATGGAGGTAGCAACTTTCCTTGTTTTACTAGTGTCAAATAAGAAAGAAAGTCCATAAAGCCTTCAAACAGGCAACATGCCAAAGTGGTCTTTGTGGTGTTGGTCACTGATATGTCTTTAGGTGCAATGCACCCTTTGTAGTACGGACTGCGCATTTCATATCCACCGGCTATATTAGGAAAACCGATAGCGAAGTAGGCTCTTCCACGGCAGGTATAGTGTATTTCCCTGCATTCCCTGATTCCGATTTCCATATCAATGCCCCGTGAAGCCAGATAGGACTTCAAGGCTACCGAAGTCAGCGTACCGATTTGGATGTTCCGCAAGGTTTCATTCCTTTCCTCAGAAGAGGGCAGGAACGTTCTTGCCTTGACAGGTACTCCCGGAGTGGCGTTTTCTATCAGTTTCAGTACACGGGATATATCATTGGTACGATAGATAAGAATACCCAAGTCTATGATGTCGCCACTTCGGGCAAGTCGTAGGCTCGGTACAGAACGCCTTACTGCCTTTCGGCAGTAGGTTTTCCCGTACCTGCCCCCAAACCGTACTTGCATGTCTCCACGCATACGGCTCTCCGTTGATAACATGACTTTATTTAGCATGGCTGTGTATTTTGGCATAACACTTTTCACAGACAACCAATGTCTTCCTATGCTTTTCAAGCATCAGCCTGTCGCATTCAGTTTTTCCTTTAAGCTGATTTAGCTTTCTGACATGACGCATGACTACAGGTCCGACTTTTCCACATAATTCACATGTTCTCGCATCCAATCGCTCAGTAAGTGTCGGCTGTGGAATTGCGATTGTGTAGGATAAGTCGTTTACCTCCGTATAGTACATTGGTGGTTTACGTTTGAATCCCTCATTATAGAATTTCCTGTACCGTAATTTACCTTTTGCATCCTGATATGGCACTATAATGTCATTCCCAACCTTATATTTGTCAATGACTTTGCTTACAGTGCTATTGGTTTTTCCTGCAATGGTATGGTACATACTGTACTCCATGATGTATCCAAACTTTGAGAGCGCGTATGCCACGTTGTTGGCAATGCAGTAGTAGTTGTAGAACCCTCTGATTTCAGAGTTATATGCCGCCACTATGTCCTCGATTTTCTTCTTCATAAGATTGCCTCTGAACTTTGCAAACCAAACTTGTCGGCCATTTTCTACCTTGTATCTGATGGCGCTGTATTCTTCCAGTTTGTTCCGCACCGTTTCTATGGCGACCTTTAGGACTATCTTACCGTTGTAATAACGGGCTGGCACATTGTTCTTGTCTCGCTTGATAGCATCAGACTTACGGACTGAAACATCGAAGCCAAGAAATTTCGCGGGCTTTTGTGCGTTTGTTATCAATGTCTTTTCCTGTGACAGTTCCAGCTTGAGGTTTTCTTCCATATACTTGGTAATGTCCGACTTGATTTTAACGCACTCTGCCTTGCTTCCGATAACACCAATGAGGAAATCATCTGCGTATCTTACGTATCGAAGCCTTCTGTATGTTTCATCCATACTGTCTCTGCTCTCAATCTTTTGCCTTTCACGTCTCAGTTTCTCATACTCATCCCTAAGCTGTAATCTGACATCTGCATCCTGTATGTTCTTGATGCTTTTAAGGATGCGTTGCATCTTATCGCTAAGTTGCTTGTATTCTTTGGTGATGTGTCTTTCTTTTCCCTTATTGAAGCGTAGGGCGTATTCTTCCATATACTTGTCAAAATTATCAAGATAAATGTTTGCCAGTATAGGACTGATATTACCGCCTTGTGGAGTTCCCTTGTTTGTATTATGAAACTTCCAGTCTTCAATATATCCCGCATTCAACAACTTGCGGATAAGCCTTAGAAATCTATCATCGGCAATCCGTTTCCGCAAAGTTGCAATCAATACATTGTGGTCTATGTTGTCGAAGAATCCTTTAATGTCTCCTTCCACAAACCATTTTGTACCTGTAAATGTCTTTTGGATATGGGTCAATGCGGTATGGCAGCTTCTGTTTGGTCTGAATCCATGTGAGGTGTTTGCAAACACCTCTTCATAGACGGCTTCAAGAATCATGCGCACCACCTCCTGTACAAGTTTGTCCTCAAAGGAAGGAATTCCAAGCGGTCTTTTCTTACCGTTTTTCTTGGGTATGTATATCCTTTTTGCCGGATTAGGCTTGTAAGACTCATCTCTCAAAGATGCAATGACTTTGTTTATTCTTTGAAGACTCATCCGATTGATGGTTTTCCCATCCGTACCGGGTGTCATATTGCCTGGTTTGGCGTAAATACGCTGGTAAGCAACATGAAACATCTCCTCATTGAATAAGATACGGTACAGCCTTTCGAACTTGTAATCCGAAACTTTACCATGCTTGTTTAAAGCTTTTAATACTTGCTCAGGACTTCTCATAATGTCTCACACATTTTCCATTATTTGTATTAAGTTATCTAACTGCTTCCCTTCGCCATGTACAAGACTTTCCCTTGCTCGGACTACTACGGAAGCTCCGTTCCCATGTCAGATATTCAGGGTCCTATGCCCATAGCCTTACGGCATTCTGATTTAGGGAATCCCCATTTGCTTTCACAATAACTGTTTGGCTCGGCAGACTGTCGGATGCGACTTACGTTCCTATTCCACTTATTGTGGTTGCTCTGAAGCCAGCTCCTGCTCCATTGTAATTTCGGTTTACATGGGGTGCTTCAGCCCGACGTGAATCAAATACCTTTCGTCGGGGCTGGTACGTGTGCAGCAGAACTATCGTTCAACCAATCAGGCTTCATCCTTGTGTCTGTCTTTTCCTCTCGCCATGCAGTCGCAGCTTGGTATTTAGCTGACTAATGACTTTACCGACATGCTTTTGTCACCTTTGGATTTCTCCTCCAGCTAAGTCGTTGAGGATAGGTCTGTTGAACTCTAACCTAATCTCTTGCCATAGAGATATTTATTGTGTAGCCTATATGGGCGCATCGAAATCATACCAGATATTCCGATTTTTATTGACTTTGAATGAAGGTGTCATATCTTCCCTATACGGGGCACGGAACCATGCCGCACAAGCGGTTTCCCTTGCAGGGAAACAACCGATTGCTTTCAAGAAGTCCACAATATCTATTTGTTTGGTCTGGGCTATGTTCATAATAACTTTTGTGTTTCTATTCGGGTTTAATAAAGTTTATCTTATATATACACCGACGTTAAACTAAACCTCTTTATCGGAGGTACAGCCGCTATACTCCAGCACCTTCGGATTGTAATGGTAGCTCTTATCCTGTTTCACGATAATGCCACGTCCCATCAGGTACTTGTTCAGTTCAATGCAGATGTTCCGGCCACGCTTGAAGCCGATTTCGATATATCCCTGTTGGAGCGCTTTGATAAGCGGCCTGTATCCGGTTATGTCCCCCTCGCTGAATGCCAGCCTGAGAGCCTGGGCGTGTTGTGCATCGGAAATGGATTCGCAGAAGCCCTTACGCTCTTGTGTAAACGAGTATTCTCCCACCAGTCAGGCAAGGCATCGTTATTGATGCGGAAAGCGAACGGCTCAAACTCCTTTTCACGAATGTGCATGGCTTTTACTTCACTGATATTACCGTCAAACTGGCTCTTGGTGATTTGCAGAATGGTTTCCGCCTTGTTGTTCAGTTCCGTGCCGATATGCCCTCTTGTATTGTCATCTCCCTTGTTCAGATGTAATACTGTATGAATATGGAGGTCGTGCATACTTGACCAGCGCATGAGGTCGTTTATCAAATCAACGGACTCACTGGGGCTGTTGATGTCATACAGGAGGTCACGGATACCGTCAATGACGACAAAGCCGATACCTGGGTCGGAAGCCAACGCATGGTTGATAATCTGTCGGCGTTGTTTGGGGCTGTATTCCCGCAGCATGAAAAATTCAAGGTTGTCCGCTTCACAGTCAGTAGGCAGCCCGGCCAGCCGTAGGATGCGTTCCAGCACCTTGTGGCAGTGGCATTTGCTCTGTTCCGTATCTACATAAAGCACCTTGTGTTTACCCTCCGGCAAATGCGCATTGTAGCGCAATACGTTTTTGCCCGATAAGGCCGAAGCCACGATAGCTGTGATGTTGAAGGTCTTTTTGCTCTTGGGCTTTCCCACTGAGGCACTGAAATTTCCGAGCGTTGCAATGGTGATGTCATCGACACGCACGATTTCCGGTGGAAAGGCGTATGTTTCGGTAACACGCAGACGGATGAATTGCAATATCTGTTCATAAACCGAACGGTCAATGTCGTTTCCTATCTGGAGCAGGTTGGTCGGTGTCATGGTCTTCTCCCTTTCTTTTTATGGTTAGACTTATCGGTGTGGTCATGGACGGTCATTATCGCCACCTGCCTCTCCAGTTCTCTTTGTGAAGGAACCGGGTTGCGCCGTTTCCATTCGTCCAGTTCCTTTCTTTCAAAGAAGATGTTCTTGCATTCGGCTTGGTATAGGATATGTCACGGTTGGAGGTAAGCCGGTACATATGCCCTTTGGAGATATTCAGGTATTTGGCGGCTTCATCAATGTTCAGCATATCTTTCAAGTAATAAAGCTGATTCTCTACACTTTCAAAACGCTCAATCAAGGCTTCAAGTGTCCCAAAACGGTCAATGAAGGCTTCGATGGTAGTTATCTTGCCTAATACTACGTTTATATCTTCCATTCGGGTTAGAATGACGGCCACATCTTCTACCCGTTTAAGTGTTTCAAGGAATCCGGTTTCTGTCATGATGCAAATTGTTTATTGGGTTCAACATATTCATTCATGTTGTCCGGCATCTCCTTTGGACTGCTTTTTTCGGTTTCTTCCACCTGGTTTCGGCAGAGCCATTCGTCCAATTCCTGCTTGTTAAAATATAGCAGTTTGCCGGACGGTCTGTAGTGAGGGATATGCCCGTTCTTGGCAAGTTTGTACAACTGGCTTTTTGACAGCCCCATATACAGGCAGGCTTCTTTGAAATTGAGTGTTTTCTTGATGCAAAACAGCATATTTTCAATCTTCTCCGTTTGTTTCTGGAGCATACTAAGCTTCAGGAAACACGATGAACAGGACACCGCTACACAGTTTCTTTCTTCTTGTTGGTTCATTTCGTATTCTTTTTTGAGTTAGACATGGGGGGAGTGATACCCCGAAACTTTATCGCTTCGGGGCAAAGGTAGATATGTGTTTTTCAATGCTTGTAAAAAGGAGAGTAACAGTTCGGAAGTGTTATCCGAACTGTTATCCTTTTCTGTGTCACTTGTTATCCGTTGTGTTTCTTTCTGTCATTTCTCTGACAGCTTGTACGCATTGGCTGATTACCTCCTGCATACTGTTTGGATTGCTCTTGGCAAGACTAAGTGCACTGGAATACTGGCCGTGTTTGAGCGGACGGCCGTCTCTGGAACCCAATATGGAACCGGCCTGTTCCAACAGATGTTCCCAACGTCCGAGAATGAGACGGTGGTGACATAACCGGTCGAAAAAAAAGCTACCAACCGGTTATTGGCAGACTTCAACGGCTGATGCAACGTGCCTTCCAAAAGAGAACGCAATATGCCTGCATTCACAGGGGTAGTGAAAAGTTGAGCCTCATTAGCACAATGCGCAATGAGGCTCAGTTGATTGTCATTCAAAAAGCTACCCAAAGACAAGGCAGGAAGGTTCGTTTCAGGGCGTGGCTTATCCGGTTCTTCTTTCAGACCGGAGGATGCTTTCGTCGTGTTGAACAGACGAAGCAACTCATCCATGCGGTTAGGAGCAAAAAGTATATTGGAGAAGAATTGCTCCACAAGGTCTTTACGTTTTGTCAGTATTCCTCTGAGAATACCGATGTTTTTCCAATGTCGGTTTTTCCCGGCGGCATCCCGGTGGTCACTATAATAATGACCGTTCAGAAAATCCTCCACATACAGTTCATACAATTTACTCTCACCGATAACTTCCTTCCGATAAGTAAAAGAGGCTTCCTTCAGCAAGGCAAAAAGTTCATCACGTTCATTTCCGACACTTTTGTGCGGTTTGTTTGCCAATCTCTTGTTTTAAAAAAAGGCAATCATTTCTACGGTTACGCTTCATAAATCTATTGTTTTAAGTTATTGGATAAATGCGTCATCCAAAAGGGAGACGGCATGGTCTTTCTTAGAATTGATGATTTGTGCGTACCTCTGAGTGTGTCTGATATTGGCATGACCCAATAATTGACTTGTCGTATAGATGTCAACCCCTGCGGTCAAGGCCAGCGTTGCGAACGTATGCCTCGCCACGTGGAATGAGAATTTTTTTTCTATTCCGGCATCTGTGGCCCAATCGCGAAGTATGCTTTTATACCAAATACTCAACTTGGGAAATACGCGGTCTTCAGAAGAAGCATCCCCTTGTTCCGGCATCCATTTCCGGGCATTCATGTTCAATGGCAAATACAACAATGCGCCGGTTTTATACTGGCGTATCTCTACCTGCCACCTATTCCCGTTTTTACTGATATGTTTCCAACACAAGTTTTTGATGTCCATGATGCGCAAACCGCAGAAACAGGAAAACAAGAATGCAGCCTTCATATCATCCCGGCGGCAAGGAGTTGCAATAAGGCGTTTTACTTCCTCTACTGTAAGATATTCACGTTTGGCTTCCGAATCTGAAAGCATATCCCGTTTGATTTTCTTGAATGGGCTTGACTGGAGCAGGTTCTCCTTAACTGCATAATTCAGTGCAGCCCGTATATAAGCGAGGTAGAGGAAAACCGTATTTTTGGCCAGTTGGTTATGGTCACGTGTGAGTGCAGGTCTATCTAGTAAATGGCTGAGAAATCTCATAATATAATCCCTATCTATTTCTGCAAGGGTAACACTGTTGTCGTACTTCTCCAATTCATTAGTTACCCGATCTACCCAAATAAGTGCAGATGCCGAAGCCCGTTTTTCCACATCTTGCCGATAAACTTTCATCCAGTCCGTGAAAAGCATATTCGCTTTATACGAACGGTCTGTGATACCTGCTATCTTGTTGGTCAGGTCCAAAATTTTTTTCGGTCTTAATGGCATTGGCTATTGCGAGTGTGTTGGCATTTTGGATTTGCGCCGACACATCCGTTTCTGGTACAAGATAGAGTTTCAATGACTGGTAAGTTCTCCGGCCATTGTAGTAAATATCCAAATAGATGGACTTCCTGCCATCTTTGAGTTCATTAAAACGTAAACGGACAGGTTCCTTTACTTTAACTTGCTTTTTCGTACGTGCCATATACCTTTGTTGTACTATTATTCATGAAAAGATTAATTGCATTTTGTTATCTTGATTAATGTTACTATACAATAATGGATAACATAGCTTTCTGAGAAACAGACATAAAGAGGCTGTTTCTACAAAATGCAAATATACACAGTATTTTTAATTAAACAATACATACTGTGTAATTTAAAAATAGAAATAAGATTGTTGTGGTCAAACAGAATTGAATTACGAAAAATTTCTTTCTGCTATGACTGATACACAGATAATTGCGACATGCAAAATTTGCAATATATTTCTGTTTGACTATAAATATTAGAATAGAGAATCTATTAGTAATACAGCGGCTTCTTTTTTAGCATCTATGATTTTCGCATAAACTTGTGTTGTTTCCACATCGGCATGACCAAGTAACTGACTAGTTGTGTATAAATCTGCCCCCATGGTAAGCTCCATTGTTGCAAAAGTATGCCGACTCATGTGATAGGTCAGTTTTTTATTGATTCCTGCATTTTTGGCCCACTTCTTCAACTGTAAATCAATGGTAGAAGTGCAAGGCAGAGAAAATACATAATCTTCAGCACTTCTCTTAGTGTGAGGCAGATAGGCTTGCGCTTGCTTGTTGAGTGGCAAGTACAGCATCCGACCAGTTTTCTTTTGTCGCAACTCCATATGAATATTCCCGTTATCTTCAATGATTTTTTTCCATTGCAAGGCACGGACATCACTTAACCGTAATCCACAGAAACAGGAAAACAAAAATGCAATTTTCACATCTGCTCTTGGTGCATCCGCCTCTATGAGCTTGCGGACTTCATCAATAGTCAGATACTCGCGTGGAGTTTCTTCACCGCAAATGGCTTTCCTGTCAATAGCCAATCCGGGATTTACAGACAACACATCATCATCAACTGCCATATTCAAGGCTGTAATGATAACCCCAAGATAATTGGATATGGTCTTTTTGGCAAAAGGAGCTTTGGTACGTCTTGCTTTTTGCCCTTTCATAAATTCAACAAAGCCATCCAAGAAATCCTTATCCACATCGCACAAACGAGCTTTGGCATTGTATTTCCGCAATTGTTTTAAGGCTGAATGCACATGGTTTTCTGATGATGTCTTTCCTTGTTGAATACTTCTGTTCTTATACTCGTTTACCCAATCAACCAGTAAAACCTTTGCCTTTTCTGAAATGGTTACGGGTGTTCTGTTGTTCGATATTTCAAGAATACGTTGTGCCCTTATTGCATCAGCAGCTTTCATTGTATGCTTGTTTTGCTTTCTTGCTTCCGAGGAATTCTCTGGGATAAGGTACAATTTCAGAAACTCATACCGCCTCTTCTTCTCGTAGTAAATATCGAGATAGATAGACTTGTTTCCATTTTCCAGTTCCTTGAACCGGATGCGTACAGGGGTTGATTCTATTTTCTTGGTACGAGCCATATACTTGAATTGCTTATTTTCTTCTTCTACAAAGATAGTGATTTTAATCGAAAACAGGTGCTTTTTTGCACAACAAAATAGTAACATAAAAACTGTAAATAAGACTATCGATGGCTAAAATCAACAATAAATGCAATTCTACATTCTTTTTATAAAAACCTGATATACATTGATATATTGTGCAATAATTGCATTTTTCTTGTGTTTTGTTTTTATATTCTATATATCTCGGCATTCATGGGCTACATTGGCAGCGGAACTTGATATACCTAAAGAAACTATATCTGCCGGTTTAGGACATGAGATTGGTTCTGATGTTACTAGTATCTATATCAAATTCGATCAGAAGAAGGTGGATGATGCCAATAGGAGAGTGATTGACTATCTGTTTGGAAAAGAAAAAGCCGGGGAATGATGCCCGGCTTATATCGTTGGTTTGAGATACAGATGAGGAGAGTAATTCTTGCCATTACTCGAAGTATTCATATTGGTCAATAAAGAAGTTTTCTATTTGTTTTACCAAATTAGGATTTTCAGTTAAAGCTATATTATTGATAAGCATATAAGCACTCTTTTCTATATTTTCTTTATGGTAAAAGTATTTATCGCTAAAGTAAGTTGCTATAATCCTTGAGTAGACTCTGTATCTTTTGGTACAACATACATTCTCGTTGAATCCATTAGCTCCAATAAAACCAAAAGAAGCTTTAGGATTATTTTGGTAAATTGATAGCATGATGTTAATGCATGTGTTTATTATTCTCCTTGGTTCATTTGTATTGGTCATTATCCTATATTTATCTTTTGATAATGAATGGTTCTTCTGATAGAATTTTACAGCATAAATATTGTGTTTGTATTCCTCTACTCGTACAATATATACTAACTTTGATTTGTTGATTTGAATCTGTATAATAAAATATGAAGGAGACCGCTTGAGTCTCCCTTATATTTTTGGATGAAGTAAAAATGGATACGCACTTTGAAGCATTATAATAAATATGAATACACAGGTATTCTTCTTTTTTTAAGCTCTTCTTTGGAAACATCAGACAAAACGAACTTCTTACTTGGATTCAGTTGCTTTGAGTCAAGTTTGTTCTTTTTTGAAGAATCTGTTTGTTGCTTTAATCTAATATCGCCCATAATATTTGTATATTATTGATTTGATGATGCAAATATAGTGAGAAAGCAAGAAAGTAACAAATAAACAAAGTCGCAAATCATTAACTGGATATAAATTTAACATAGCTTTCATCTATATGATGTAGATACTGTGTCTTTTTTATAGTTACGTGCTCGGAGAATAATTTGTAAAACTCCGAATATTAGGAGTATGATTTAGGTGTAGTTGTAACAAGCAGTGCATATTTATTTTTTATGCACTGCTTGTTTGATTAAAGCTTTTCGTTTTTTAATAATTCTGGATGGTCATATGTGTAATATACCTTGAAAATAAAAGTATATTCATTAATAACATCTCTAATCTGGATGGGCAGCATTAATCTGATTTCGCCAGCTTCTTTTCCTATATATTTTTCAGGAAGCATGGAACGCTTTTTCCATCCATTTCCGATTGTGTTATAACCTATTTTTATACCATCGTCATAATAAACATTAGATGTCGGGGTTGCTAAATCTTCAATTTTGGCACCTTTTATGATTGTGGTAGCTGGTTGGTCTCCTTCTCGTTCGGAGAATTTTGTTCCAACATGCATAATTTTTGAGGATAAACCATCTAATCCTACAAATGCTGCTTCATTCCAAATGATTTTAAGAGAATGATCGGATACATTTTTTAGCATAAAGTTAAACTGCTCTGAAGTACCAAAAATTACAATGTCTATTATGCTGTCGTTATATGAATATTTATCAATCCCATTGTCTTGTATGATTTTTGTATTACCATATCGATTTGTTGCTTTTTCTGGCTTTTCAACTTTCAATAAAGCTGTCTTATAGCTTCCTTTGAGTGCCTTTTGAAAAGGCGTAGTTTTAACCATTGAATACGGACATTCTATAATTTCCCCAGTTCGTTTATTTTTAACTTTTACATTTATTTCTGCTGTCGCATAATCTTTACCAACTCCCTTCCCTATAAATAGATCAACAATTTCATATTGATCTTTGACCATATCGTGTTGTATTGTTTTTCCCATATGAAGTTGTTTGTATTCTTCAAAAGGTTCAGTGAAAACAATGGGCATATACGAAATGAGTGGCCATTGTTTAACTCCGCTCCATATACTAACTTTTACGGAAACTTCTTCATATCCTTTAAATTTAATCTTTCTTTTAGACCCGTTTTCGATAGCAATGATGGAAATTTCTTTATTAGGCTTGTCGTTAAGAGTTATATTTTTAACTGTGACTTTTGATATAGTGTAAGTCTTGCCAATGTAAGATTCATTAAATTTAAATCCAGATTTATCCCATGTTTCTAATTGCCCATATGCGGGGCGCACCATAAAGCATTTTCCTACATACTGTTGGTATTCTTCTTCTGTCTTTTGTTGATTAAAGCCAAAGTTGGTACTAGTGTTAAAGGCGAAGGATGTAATATGGCTTACTAGTAGTCCAAACAAAAATAAAATCTTCTTCATAATCTTAATATATTTAGTTTCTAAAATCTCTTTACAGCTCCCAATACTTGAAATATAGTTCTAATCATTCTTGCAGGAAGTTGTTGTGGGGAATACTCTGGTGATTTATTGGATGGAATGAGCGTATATGAATCGTCAGTTTTCCCAGCTCCCAATCTTTTTATAGTGCGCATATCGTTTGTTGTAACGATGGCATACACTTCTCCAAGTGGAAGAAATGATTTATCTTCTATTTTCTTCAATGCTATTATATCTCCGTGATTGATTTCCGGTTCCATAGAATGACCTGTAACATTGCACCAGCAATCCGCATTATTGTATTTTTGAAAATCTATCATATATTCTGGATTTATAGTTTGGTCGTTTAGAATCAGGTCAAAGCCACCTATAAAATCTACATTATAATAGGGAACGCCTTTTGTATAGTTGATTTTAGGTTGTTCAGTACCATATTCCAAAATTGGCTCCATTGCAATATTCTCGTTATTTTCTTTACGAGACAACATCTCTCCTTCACCAGTAAGAAGCCAGTTTGCATTTACATCTGGGAATTTTGATAAAATTTTGTTGAGTACATTTTTACCAGCGCCACGAGATACCCAATTACTTATTGTTTGTGGGCTTTCTTCCATTTTTCTTGCAAAATCAGCTTTTGATTCGCAAAAATGAGAAATAATATCAGAAATTCTTTCACCTTCTGTTTTCATATAAACAATTTTGTGTATATTTATATCGAAATCAAGTTGCGGATGATTTCGACTAATAAGTTTAACTGTTCCCGTAAGGGACTATATAGGCGACTTAACTTCAAACCGCAACTTTGGAGTTGGTCGCTTTACTATTTGCTATGGAAAAGAAAGTTCCTGAAGGTTTCTCTACAGAATTTTTGGACAGTGATGAGGGTGAGAATTTATATTCTCAAATTCAATCTTCATTTACGAATTGTCATTTTTCTACCTCACATTCACCAAAGCTATCCTATTTAATAATTCAAGGTATCCTTCTATTTTATCGGTATGTTTCACACCGGATAAAAGTTTGAGTATTTCGTTTTTCCCGCTTTTTGTAATAGTTATGGATTTGGGATTTACAATACATTCAAGTAATCCTTTTACTACGGCATTGCATGTGATTATATCCGAAAATTGCGAAGTGTGAAATAAACACGCAACTCCATGATATAAAAACCTATATTCTAATCCTAATGGGTCTTTCTCTAACAGTAAGTAATGGTATATCATCCAATTAGTGTTTTCAGAAACAGCCATGTTTTTTTGTACCATGAATGATGCTCCAGTTGATATTTCATCAATCTTATCTCTTGTGCTTTTTATGTCAATTATCGTATATATGTTCCATCCTATCAAGGTTGTTACAAGCAATGATAGAACCCCAACCAATACGCCTTGATAGTCAAAGCCCAACTCTGCCTTGTGAGGGTGTGCAACACAGATTGATACGATGCTTATTACTACTGCAATGCCACTCAATCCTAAAGCCCAATTCTCTTTCTTCTTCATATTATAATAAGGTATAACCTGCTTTAATAGTTAAATAATGTTTATATACACATATTTGTTTATATATTATTTGAGATGTACACAAAAACGTTTATATTTGCATTATCAAATTAAACTGATACAAAGAAACGAAGATTAATTCAGATTTCAAATAGTATAAACATATTAAAATACACGATTATGAGAACAAGAGAATTTTTACACGAAGTAATGAGCCTTGCTTGGCAGTTCGTTAAGCGTAATGGCTACACCATGAGCGAAGCAATGAAGGTCGCTTGGGCTAACTTGAAGTTGAAAGGTGAGATGAAAAAGAAGATAGTGAAGTTCTACTTCAAAAAAGTGGACGGTTCCGTTCGTGAGGCATACGGTACACTAAATGAAAAGCTGATGCCTGCCATCACTGGTACTGACAACAGAAAAAAGAATGATACCGTCCAGACTTACTATGATACTGAACGCCAAGAATTCAGATGCTTCAAAAAAGCTAATCTGATGTCAATCGCATAAAAGATATGGATATGAATGCTTACACGATTAACCAGCAGTTGGATAGCCTTTATAAAGATTTAGAGGCTGCCCATAACAACGATGAAAGGACTGTTTGCCTGATGTTCAATGCTGATAGCAAAAAAGAAGTTATCCAGTTGATAACGGATGAGATAGACAGTTTGGAAGATGCCTTAAAAGGTTTTGAAACTTGTGAAGATGATGGCATGGACTACGATGCTCTATGCCGGGTACAAGGTATCAGCCGATACGCATAATACACGATTATGCAACGCACGACAGCCCTACAGACGGATTGAACGGCAACCGATAGCGAGAATCGGGTAGGGTACTATTGATTAGTTCTTTGAAATTCTGTAAAAGCAATTACGGTGTAATTCATAAGCCGTTTTTGCCAACCAAAGATAACAAACGCACATAAGCAAGTTGGAGCTTGTGAGCTGTGCAATGTTTAACAATTAATAGATGTGTAACCATAGTCACTGAGGTGTAAGTAATGACGGATTTGGCGACCGACACGCACATCGAAACATATAGCTAACAGAAAGGCGTGATGCTTGGAATCGAATTCCTCTGTTAGCACTAATTTAAAATATTATGGAAGAGATTTGGAAAGATATATTAGGTTATGAAGGCATATATCAAGTTTCAAATTTAGGACGTATAAGAAGTGTTGACAGAGTTGTATTATATTCATCTGGAAAGAAGGTTTTTATGCGTGGGAATAACTTGAAATTGAGATATAACAATTCAGGGTATTTATATGTGGTTTTGAGCAAGAATCAGACGAAATCTTTCTTCTTGGTTCATAGGTTAGTTGCAAACGCATTTATTTCAAACATAAGTAACAAATCAGAAATTGACCATATAAATGCTGTTCGTGATGATAATCGGGTGTGTAATTTGAGATGGGTTACAAAAATAGAAAATAGGAATAATATTCACACCAAAATTGCGAACAAAGAAGCTAATAAATTAGCAAATAGAAGTGTTGGACTTCTTGAAAAGAAAGTCGTGCAAATGGACTTAGAAGAAACTACCATAAGAGTATTTAATAGCCTTCATTCTATTGAAAAAGAATTAGGTTATAGCAGAGCTAATATTGCAAGATGTTGTAAAGGGGAAAAGAAAACGTGTTATGGATTCAAATGGAAGTTTTTATAATGAATATAGTTAGGCGTCTGTACTATCTTCGACAATATAGCCTGTACAGAACTGAAATACGGTTCTACTATTCGATTAGGGTACAGGCACAAACTTTAATTTACACGATTATGAACGGAGAAAACAAAATGGAAACAGTAGAAGTGAAACATGAAAATTTGCAGGAATTATACAAGGTATTGACGAATTATCCTGCAATCTCGAAAGAACAGGTGATTCACGAACTTCACAAATGCTTCGGTAAAGAGGCTTTTAAGCTGAAAGATGTAACGGAACGTATAAAGACATTCGAGGATGCTTGCAAGGAACTCGGAGAAAATAATCCGCTTATACACGCATGGAAATCATGGGACCTTTTTGGATTAAGAAATCAGCCCGATGTAGATGCTTACCTTAAACTCCGCATCATGCTGCCGCACTTAATGAGGGTTGGAAGCCACAATTTACAACGGATGAATTACGATACTTCCCTTGTTTTGTCCTTTACCTCCCAATAGACGAAATGGGTAATGAACCGAAGTACCGTGTAGTGAGTCGGTCGCCATTCTATGCGAATGCGAATGGCGGAATTGCGTATGCAGGTACGAGTATCGGTGTTTCTAATCCGATTGCGTACATTGGTTCTCGGATTTTCTTTAAAACAAGAGAACTTTCGGAATACGCAGGCGTGCAATTCATTGACATTTGGGGTGATTACGTATTCAATTCATAGAGAGTTTAAGTAAAAGGCAGTAGGATATTTAAATATTTGCTTTTGGCGAAATAATGAAATAGATAGATATGGGAATAGTCGAAAAGAAACTTCGCACGATGGCTATCCGGGCTTTGTGTCAGGGAGGATTTATGAAAGTGAACTGGTGTATGCGCAACGAAGTGAAATACACTATTGAATCAATTAATGTAGAGGTGTTGATTGGAACTCCTGATGAAGATTTCAAGAAATATCGCGGAGTTGGCGATAAAGTTCTTGTAGAGATACTTAAAATAAGGGATAAGGTTAAATCACTTTATAATTATGATTAAATAAAAACTGTTATGAAACATAGGCGAAAAAGCAGATTTACCGATATGGATGTAAATGCTATCTGTAAATTGAAAGACGAGCTTATCCAATATAAGCAAGCATACAGATTTCTGTTTTATTCAATTATTAATGCTGAAGCAGGCAAAGATATGCCGGATATCTTAGTATCTGACTTACCGGATGATAGTATAGTCCATTATGTGAATAGGACTATAAGAGAGTGGAGCGAGAAGTTATATTCAACCAATAAAGAGAAGAAAGATGATTAAAAGATTAATTCAGTATTTCAGAAAGAGAAAAGAACAGAAGTTACGCAAAGAGCTTCTTCTGAAAGTAGGCACACACTCAACTACCCAAGCCGTTCAAGCCTGGGTAGAGTTCATCCTTGACGGTAAGACCTCTAAAGAGCTTCTTCTATCAGCTGGCGAAGATGAGAGATTGAAAACTTGGATTGGATTATTAGGCATCCAGTCTCAGCAACCCAACCATCCCGTTGATGGGGAGTAGATACATAAATTTTACATAGTTGTTTTTCTCCGAATGTGACAGTCTCAATGGCTGAAATGTGATTTACATTAATCAATACAATCTCTTCCCCTTGGGGAATTTCAATAAACTGTTTCATATTTCTTGATTTTTAGATTTGACACCTCAAAATTAAGAAAATCCCCTGACAATAACGTGATGTTGCCAATCGAATTGGTTCAGGGGAGCCAACTAATTTATACGATTATGAAAACAATCCAATTCATTTTATCCATATTGGTTAGTATATGCGCTGCCGGTATGCTTTACGGGGCTATCACTACTTACAGTCCTATGAAAATATTCTCTGTCACTATAATGGGTGTTATATGTGCCGGATGTGCTTTTCTAATAAGAATCTCTTATAAAGAGTTGAAATAAATGACAAATTGTAATACCGCTAAAAGGTAGACCTCAAATCCGGCACAAGGCGCATGGGTATGAGTGCACAATAACCTTGTAAACCAGCCGGGCGGTAATTTATGAAGTAGCATTGTTGGAATGCGTGTAAGCAATTAATTGTTGGTATTAACTCATATTCTGATTTCTATATTCATCTGGCTTACAAGAAGTAGGTTCGACTCCTACCTTTTTAACGATGTTTTAAACTTATACGATTATGACAGTGGAAGAATTAAGAGGCATGACGCATGAAGATTTAGTAAGGCGTGTGCAAGAACTGGAAGAGGCTAACGAAAAATTAGCTGAAGAGAAAAAAACATGGTATAAATCTTGGAGTGATTTGCAACAGAAGTTTGATCATTTCAAGAATGCGGTTAAAAGCATTGTTCTGATAATAGATTAGATATTCGTGTTTTATTTTGATGTTTGTACTGGGTGTGCCGTCCGTGAGGATAGTGCACCTTTTTTTAATCGGATGGTTAGCTTATCGGTTAGAGCTTCGTGCTGTGCAACCAATTGGCACGATTGAGAGGGGTTCGATTCCCTTACCATCCACGAATCATTAATTAAATTTTATTCTTATGGCAAAAGAACTGAAAGAAAGAACAGAAATCAAGAAAAAGCTGAAAAAGAAGAATGACAGAATCAGCTTTGACTTTAGCGACAAGCTTGCCGGACAGCTTCGCAGGTGTACCGCTGATCTTAACAGGTTGGCAAGGATTGACCGGATAATAGACAAGGAGCAAACGTTGTATTCGGTGGACACTAACAGGGAAGCCGGATATATTGAGGTTATCCGCAATTATTAATCAGCCGACTTACACGATTATGAGGAGAGTTTTTAATGAACTTACACCTGAATGCGAGATTACGGCACGAATGTATGCACAAGGGTATGAGAAGAAGGAGATAGCCGATTTGAAATGCAGGGCTGTGAGCACAATAAACAACCAGTTGCAGAAGGCTTTCGAGATTCTTCATGTAAGAAATGGAAGAGAACTGGCGACCATGCTATATGAGCGTTTGGCTGGCATGAAATTCACTATGGATTTCCCACCAATAGCCCGTTCTGTTATCGCCTGTTGTTTATTATGTGTGTTTTCAATTACGTTTTATCAGGATTTCCATTCGGATATGCGTAGGGCAAGACGGATTAGAGAAGAGAAAATAGAATTTCTGAAAGATATGATATGAAAAGAGGAAAGGTTGAATCCGTACAGAAACTTTGGCTTAATAAGGATGAAGCGATGGCTTATTTGGGGTGTAGCGTTGATTACCTTGATAAACTTAGGAATAACGCCCAGGTTTCATTTGCCAAAGATGGAAAAATGATTTGGTACAATTTGGAGTCGATCAATAGATTTTTGAATAGAATGAAAGTAATATAAACCCTTTAAATTTTACGATTATGAGTCTTATTAAAAAATCAAATGAATTAGTAATTCCTACCACTGTAAAGATGATGATTTACGGTCAGGCTGGTATGGGAAAATCAACAGTGGCATTGAGCGCACCGAAACCGTTATTATTGGATTTCGATAATGGCGTTAAGCGTATGAATATGGCGCATTTGGAAAACATAGATACTGTACAGGTCACTTCATGGAGTGATGTTCAACAGGTCTTGCAGGAGGATTTGTCTGCTTATCAGACCATTGTAGTTGATACAATCGGTAAGATGATGGATTTCATCATTACTTATAAATGTGGCAGCCGCCAACCGTCTATCAGGGATTGGAGCGGTATCAATGCGGAGTTTTCATGGATGACACGAACACTCTCGGGGCTTAACAAGCACATCATTTTCGTTGCCCATCGCGACACAAGAAAAGAAGGTGATGATACGGTGTTTATCCCTGCCTTGCGTGAAAAATCCTACAACTCTATCGTTACTGAACTGGATTTGCTCGGTTATCTTGAAATGAAAAGCGAAAGAGGCGTCCAAAGACGTACCATCACTTTTGACCCAACTTCAAGAAATGATGGTAAGAATACCTGCAACCTTCCTTCAGTAATGGAGGTTCCTACCATCCTAGACAAAAACGGTAATCCAACCGCCAAGAACGACTTTATCACTACCAAGATAATCAATTCGTATTTGGGTATGCTTGCAGCGAAGAAAGCGGCACAGGAAAAGTATGATAAGGTGATAGGGGAAATCAAAGAAAGTATCGAATTTATAACTGATGCCAAGTCCGCTAATGAGTTCGCTGCCCAGATTAATGAGTTTGAACATGTTGGTAGTTCTTTGATGATGGCGAGAAGTTTGTTTGCTGCAAAGGTAAAGGCTTTGGGACTGATATTCAATAAGGAAACTAAAATATACTCAGATGCAGCCTAATGAGATTTGGAAAGACATTCAAGGTTATGAAGGACTCTATCAAGTAAGTACCCTTGGTAGAGTTCGCTCTTTAGATAGGCTTATTAAAAGCAGGTATGGTAATTTTAGAAAGATAACAGGAAAGATAATTAAGCCTAATAAAATATGGAGTGGATATTTACGAATATCACTATGGAAACAACAACAAGTTGAATATAAATCTCTTCATAGACTTGTTGCCGAAACGTTTATTCCTAATCCGCAAAATTTACCATGTGTAAATCATAAAGATGAGGTTAAAAGCAATAACTCTGTTTCTAACTTAGAATGGTGCACATGGAGATACAATGCTAATTACGGAACAAGAAACGAACGGTTTAGCAAAAAGAAAATAAATCACCCGAAGATGTCAAAAGCCGTTGTTCAGTGTCGAGAGGATGGTACGTTAATAAGTACATTTGAAAGTGCTAAAGAGGCTGAAAGACAAACGGGTATTAACAATGCTAATATTATCAGTTGCTGTATAGGTAGAAGAAGCTTCCTTACAGCAGGTGGTTACAAATGGAGGTATAAGAATGAGTAAAATATCTTACAAAATATACCCAACGTTGCTGGATTCTTATCAAAATTATATAGATAGTGATAAGATATATCAAAAATATTACGCTTTTTCTGATAATCCCCCATGCGATGAGGATGAGTTTAGGGAAAAACAATTCCAATCTCTTATTGATAGGATAAATAGAGTACCTTTCGATAGTGAAGCTGCTGATAGAGGAACGTGTTTTGGGGAAATCATTGATTGTATGATTGAGAACCGTAAATCTTCTATAATGGAAATTAGCAAGGCATATCACGATGACGGAAAACTTTACGGGATAAAAACTGTTTACAACAATCGCACTTTCACTTTTCACATTGACCTTTGCCGCGAGTTTGCCAACTACTACAAAGGCGCATTAACCCAACAAAGAGTAGAAGCGATTCTTCCAACCGCATACGGCAATGTTTTGGTTTATGGGGTAATTGACGAGCTGATGCCGGCCAGCGTCCACGACATCAAAACAACCGGAAGCTATACCGTAGGGAAGTTCAAAGACCACCATCAACACCTTGTTTATCCTTATGCTTTGATGCAGAACGGTTCGGATGTACGGACATTTGAGTATAACATTGTAGAGTTCAACAAAGGCGGTTATGTGGTAGATACCTATACGGAAACATACGTTTTCAATCCTGAACGTGATATTCCTATTCTTACTAATCATTGTGAGGAATTTATCCGGTTTTTGGAAGAAAACAGAGAACTTATAACCGATACCAAAATTATATCAAATAATGAGTAGTGAAATTTGGAAGCCTATTAAAGATTATGAAGGTCTTTATGAGGTATCATCTTTAGGCAGAATAAAATCTATGCCTAAAAAATTTATAAGAAACGGAGCTGTAACACATTTTGAAGAAAAGATATTAACGCCTTCTGATAGTCATGGGTATCGTTCTGTTGTTCTAACAAAGAATGGCATTCATAAAACGCATAGCGTTCACAGATTGGTGGCTTTAGCTTTCATTCAAAATCCAAATAACTATACTCAAATAAATCATAAAGACGAAAATAAATCCAATAACAGAGTTGAAAATCTTGAATGGTGTACACATTCATACAATATGAATTATGGAACGCTCCAAGAGCGTAAGGGGAAAGCTAATGGTGTGCCAGTCTATCAATATACCAAATCTGGTGACTTCGTTAAGAAATATCCTTCGTTGAAATCAGCAGCGGTAAGTAACGGATTCCAAAGTTCACCTATTCAAAATTGTTGCTGTGGAAGAAGTAAGACTTCGTATGGATTTATATGGAAATATTAATTAAAAGATTTTTGGAGGAGAAAATTAATGGCAAACCAAATAACCGGACGGATAATCGAAATTGGACAAACTGTTCAAATACCATCCAAAAACGGTGGTTCCTCATTTACAAAACGGGAGTTTATTTTAGATGCTACCACTTACGACCCTTATACGGGAGAGCGTAGCGAGTATGAGAACATTATTCCCTTAGAGTTTTCGGGTGACAAGTGTACAGAACTTGACCGCTTTAATCAGGGTGATGTTGTTACTGTATCATTTGTCTTACAAGGGCGTTCTTGGACGAATCAAGACGGAGAATTCAAACGTATGGTATCCATTCGATGCTATAAAATAGAAGCGCGTGGCGGTGTATCTCAATCCCAACAGACAACATCGATACAACAGCCAGCGCCACAACCGACTTATCAGCAACAGCCGCAGAACTTTCCGCCTCCGGTTGATGCTAATGGCAATGTAAAGGATGATTTGCCTTTTTAGCGTATGCTGTTCGACTTGAAGAATGAATATCAAATACCCAAGTTCAAGGAGTATGTAAACAAGCTGTTTAGTGAACGTGCGGTGGTGGAAGTGAAAAAGAAACTACCTAACCGCACGCTTGCCCAAAACAGCTACTTGCATCTTCTTTTAGGGTATTTCGGTAGTGAGTACGGTTGCAGTCTCGACGAAGCAAAAATTGATTTTTATAAGAGGACTTGCAACCGTGATTTGTTTGAACGTAAGACGGTCAACAAGAAAGGCAATGAAGTAACCTATCTGAGAAGCTCTGCCGAACTGACAACGGGGGAAATGACCCTGAGTATTGACCGTTTCCGTAATTGGAGCGCATCGGTGGCTGGTATCTATCTGCCGGCTGCAAATGAACATCAAATGCTGATATACGCCCAGCAGGAAATACAAAGAAATCAAGAATTTATTTAGTTATGATAGAAACAAGAAAAACAGAAATCAGGTATGTGACATCTGATCCGAAAAAGATGCTCAACATGTACCTTGCAAAACGTGTCCTCAAAACATGGGAGGAATCTTTCATTGATGAAGATACAGGTGAAACAGTAACCATCGAACGGAATGAAATTCTTTTTGACCGTGGCACGCTGATAGACCAAGACACTTTGGCGAAAATTCGTTTCAGTATGGAAGCTGACGGCATTAAGGAAGTGGAAGTCAGCAACCAGAACCGCTTGGCATTCGAGAACGAGAACAGTGTTTTATATCCGTACATCGCTCAAGCGCAAATAGGTGACAAGAAACATAAGTTCCTGCTGTATGCCACCGGATTGGAGAATACTTGTAGTATCTTGAAAGATTACATCGAACTAAACTATATGTTCGGATTCACCTTGACAATGGTCAAGGAGTTCGATTCTTGCGTGATTCTTACTGACAACTTGAAAGAACGTAAGGTTGACGATGCTTCGCTTGCCTATCTCAAAAATGAAATCACTATGGCAGAATACGTTGACAAAATGGACGATGAGACGGAAGATAGTGACGAAGAATCTAAACCGAATGAAAAGAAATTCTACCAGATTGAGACGAAAATCACATTCACGGATGGGGAGAATGAAGACGAGAGAGTTCAGACTTTTGTCGTGAACACCTTCAACGTTGACAGAGCGATGATGCTTATTACTCACTACCTCAAAAATAAAGAGGAAGAATGTGAGAAACAAGCCAAAGAAAAGGGGCATGAGTTCAAAAAGAGAGAAATCCATACAGCTATTGAATCCGCCAAACCTATACCGGTCGGGCGGTTTATTCCGAAAGAATTTTCAATGGCTTATATGGAATAACTTTGTTAACCTGCCTGCTCGGTCTGTGAAGATAGGACGGGCGAATATGGGGCGTTTGGCTGGTGTGACTATTGTGATGCGCAGCAATGTAGAGGAGGGCAGTTCGATTCTGCCACGCCCCTCATAAATGTGAGCCACACATAAATGGCAAGGGTTAGTGAATAATGGTTGTGCCCCGGAGAATACGCTTCGGGGGCTTTAATTGGTAAACAAATAAAATCATACATTATGGAAATGGAAATAAAAATAGCAGTACCCGAAACCGGAAACATATTCGATGCAGAGTTCTCATTGTCAATTGTAGGCATGAAAGTTAAAAACCGGGAAGCACTAAAAATGCTTCCCGATAAAATAAAGCAATCCTTAATTGATTGTGTTGAACTCGAAAGAAATACTTGCTTGGAGGATAAAATCAAACAAGTACTTTAATCAACGTATGTGTCAAGGTAGTGAATGAAAAAGTCTATTTTGGAGATTACTTTATCGAAATCTTTTTGCACAAAATCAATGCGCCCTCCAACGGCAGCGGATTTAAATCTAAGATTGCTTAGACTTTCGAGTTCCTTGTTTAAAGGAAGTCCGGGATTAAAAGCAAATACAAGATGAACAAACTCCCTAATAGCATCATATATTCCCGGATACGAATTGAAAGGGTCTTCTATATTAAAGATTTCTCCTTTTTTCTGTATCTCCAATACGTCATTTTTTATTGCTTCCGCCTTTTCTTTATAAAATGATTTATCTCTCATATACTTTAAAGTTTAAAATTAGACAAAGCAAAGATAACAATAAAAGGGCATATCATATTTCCCAAGATGAGTTTAAAATTAGACACTTTATCCTCTCTATCAGATATGCCCTTATATTATAAATAATAGTATGCCATACTACATAAAAAGAACCAAGGCTAAGAAAAAAGACAAGCCTTTACCTCTGTTTGATAAAGCAGGGATAACAGTAAAGAAGAAGCCGGATTTGAAAGCTAAGCTCGACAAAGTTTTCAGCTTATATATTCGTCTAAGAGATAGTAAACCATTTGGCTACAAATATTTCAAATGTATAAGTTGTGGTGAAATTAAACCATTTGAAAAAGGTGATTGTGGTCATTTTTGGTCAAGAAGGAATATGAGTTTACGGTATTCTGAATTGAATTGTTCGTGCGAATGTTCCTTTTGCAACAGATTTAAGGCTGACCACTTGATTGGTTATGAAAAGAATTTGATTGCTAAGATTGGTAAACAAAAGTTTGATATGTTGGCGGTTCAAGCTCATCAAATAAAAAAGTATTCGGATTTTGAACTTCAAGAACTTATCAGATACTACCAAGCATTAAACAAGAAGATGTTGGCAGAAAAATAAGTTATTTTACTTGGCATTTCAGAAATTTGAGCTATCTTTGCAATGTTCACGCCAAGAACAAGACATACGAAAGTGATTAATGAGCATATTTTTATGTTCGTTTGTAAGCGTATATTTGCAAAGATATAAGGCTATCAAATCCCATTGGATGCTCGTTATCACTAACGGTGTCGGTTCTTGGCGGAACGGGAGGCGATAGCCTTTCTTCGTTTAATAACTCAAATTTCGTTCAATGCCAAGAACCAACGAAATTAGAGCGAACATGAATAATAGTAGTGCTCAATCTACGTCCAGCCACGAAACGGCTTATTCTGTCATCAACGGCAATGTGCTTAACTTGCTTATCTCTTTAAGGACAATCGAACAATCTTTTTATAAAGAGTTCAAGCAGCTTGAATCTGATAATGAAGATGCAAACTACGATTCTCTTTGTGATAGTTTCTACGATTCTTACAATGGTATGCAGGAAGCATTGAAAACTCTTCTTGCCGAAACAACCGAGATAAATATTATTCATTCTTTATGAACCCTTGGCGGTTACTTGTGTAGCCGCTTTAAATCATATATCCTTATGAAAGAGGTTTGGAAAGATATACCCCAATTCGAGGGGCTATATCAAGTTTCTAATATGGGTAATGTTAGAAGCATTGAAAGAGTTGTACCTTTTGGTTCTCAACAGAGAATTATAAAACCATCTAAATTAAGGTTCTTCAAAAAATCTAACGGTTACTTATCCGTGAAAATATACAAGGATGGCAGACAATGCACAATGTATGTTCACAGATTAGTGGCAATGGCTTTTTGTAATGGATATTTTGATAAAGCCGATGTAAATCATAAAGATGGAAATAAATCTAATAACATATCAAGTAATCTTGAATGGTGTACACGTTCTGAGAATCAGATACATTCCATCAAAGTATTACGTAATAAAATTGGGAACTTTACGACTGGTAGAAAATGGCAAAAACCAATAGTTCAACTTTCTTTAAGTGGTGAGAAAATAAGAGATTGGGAGTCTGCCTATGAAGCCCAAAGAATTTTGGGCATATCTGAATCAGGTATAAGGCATTGTCTTAAAGGTGTAGGCTACGATGGAAGAAAACGTTATCAATCCCACGGATATAAATGGGTATATGCAGAAGACTATTATAAAACTGATTATTATGGCAATAATACTTAGGGATTATCAAAAGGCTGCCTCTGATAAAGCGGTAGCCTTTTTCAAAGACAAGAATAAAAAAAGTAACGGTGTTATGATACTGCCAACAGGGGCTGGCAAATCAATTGTAATTGCAGATATAGCGCATAGATTAAACGACTATGTGCTAATTTTTTGTCCGTCACGTGAAATCGTTGAGCAAAATTTCAAGAAGCTCTGTTCATACGGTATTCTTGATTGCAGTATCTATTCGGCTTCCTTTAATTCAAAGGAGATAAGCCGGATAACATTTGCCACCATCGGCAGTGTGAAGAATCATCCCGAACTGTTTACCCACTTCAAGAACATCATTGTGGATGAATGTCATCTTGTAAACCCCAAAGAGGGAATGTACAAGGATTTTTTTGATGCAGTGAAGTGTAAGGTTCTTGGACTGACAGCAACGCCATACCGTTTAAGCTCCAGCCGTGATTTCGGCTCCATGCTGAAATTTATCACTCGGACAAAACCTCATGTCTTTTCAGAGGTCATTTATCATGTACAGGTATCAACCTTATTAGATATGGGCTACTTGGCGAAGTTGGATTACTATTCAATGAATCCTTCAGGGTGGAATGAACTTAACTTGAAAGTAAATACTACTGGTGCCGACTATACGGATAGGTCAGTTCAAAAAGAATATGAACGGATAGACTTCTACGGTTATCTCGTTCATATCGTCCAAAGGCTGATGAACCCCAAAGCCGGAGGAAAACGGAAAGGCATTTTGGTATTTACCCGCTTCTTGAAAGAAGCGGAACGGCTTACATGGTCTATACCCGAAATCGCAATTGTTTCGGGTGATACTCCTAAGAAAGAACGCGAACATATTCTTGAAGCGTTCAAAGCTGGTGAAATTCCGGTAGTGGCGAATGTGGGTGTACTTACGACCGGCTTTGACTATCCTGAACTTGATACGGTCGTTATGGCACGTCCTACAATGTCTTTAGCTATGTGGTATCAGATAGTCGGTCGGGCTATCCGTCCGCATCCCTCTAAGGAATGTGGGTGGATTGTTGACCTCTGTGGAAATATCAAGCGTTTCGGGGAGGTGTCAGACTTGCGATTGCACGACAGTGGCAACGGTAAATGGGCTGTATTTTCTAACGGAAGGCAATTAACTAACGTGAGATTTTAAGATATGAGTTTTAAACCTAAATAATATGGCTGGCAGACCTACAAAACAGGGAATAGATTACTTTCCTTTGGATGTAGGTTTCTTTTCGGACGTGAAGGTCAGGAAAATCGCAAGGGCTTGTGGCCCACAATCGACTTCCATACTTATTTGCCTGCTGTGTAATATCTACAAGGATGAAGGGTATTACATTTTGTGGGACGAAGATTTGCCTTTTGTTATTGCTGACACTGTTGGGGTTTCCGAGGGCGCAGTAAAAGAAGTATTGACTAAGGCCGTACAGGTTGGATTCTTTGACGCGGAAATGTTCTCCGTGCATAGAGTGCTGACATCGGCCGGAATACAAAGGCGATTTTTACTTGCCACATATCAAAGAAAAGAAACTGAAATTATCCCTGAATATATGATTAATTGCACAAATAATCCGATTAATCATGCAAATAATTCAATTAATACTGTTGATAATAGACAAAGTAAAGTAAAAGTAAAAAGAAAGAAAACTAAAGAAACCTCTACTAGCGTAGAGGCAAAGAAAGTCGAGCAAGCGAAGAAACTTGCCGCGGCTAAAGCCGCTACACTCAAACGAAGAGATGCTTTCTATCAGTCTTTAGTTCCGTATGTCGAAAGATACGGGAAAGAGATGATACGTGCTTTCTTCGACTATTGGTCTGAACTGAATAAGTCAGAAACTAAAATGAAATTTGAAACTAATCAAACATGGGAGGTTGCTAAACGACTTGCCACGTGGGCTAACAGGGAAAAATTTAATGGAAAATCAAGTAATTCAATACAATCCACAGGAACTTATACCACCGGAAGAGTTGCCCAAGACAAGGCAGCAAGCCGTCAATCTCTTGAAGACCTCGCCGATGCTATATTGGGACAGCATTAGGCCGAGAACAGTTCTTGATGTATTCAATGCTCCACAGGTTTCGATAACAGATATATCAAAAGAATTTGGAGAAATAAAATTGCAAGCCTTGATGGTGAAATGGATGAATAGCTTTCTTCGGTTTTATTCAGTGAATGGGGCGATGGACGCAATACAGGTTGCTGATACTATAAATCTAATCATTGAAACTTATCCACACTACACACAAGATGATTTTAAATTATTTTTCAATATGGCTAAAAAAGGAATGTTTGGGCAAATATTCGGCCGTATGGATGGAGAGGTTATTATGAATTGGCTAACAAAATATGATATTCACCGTGATACTGTTGGTTCTGCAGAAAGTATTAAGGAGGCTGATAAATTTAAACCTTTATCTCAAGCACAAGTTAACAGTGGGATCTATTATTCCGAATACCTTGAGATCAAGCGGCGTGCTGATGCCGGAGATAAAGAAGCCAAGAAAATGTTGATGCCACCATGAGAATAACCGTTTACTGGGTAACAAGAAATCCGGATGTTATCGTAAGAATCCGGAAAAAGTTCAATATCCCAAGTTATACTTCCGTGAACTACGAAACAGAATGTGAAATCAAGGATGAAGACTTTTCACTGTTAGAAGAAACAGAACGAAGGGGATTTATTCAAATTAGAAATAAGAATACACGATTATGCAAGGAACAGACAAACTGAATACGATAACCAACATCGTATTTGTCCTCACGGACGTTTTAGAAACCAACCTTCTAGAAATGCAGCAGCAATATAAGAAAGAAGGCTTTGAATTGCGGCACGATTCAAAAAGAAACTTCAACACAGCCATAGCCGCAATAAAGAGATTGAAAAGTGATGTGAATCATTGCAGCGAATCCACTCAGGAAAACTTCGGCAATGATTCTGACATGGTGAACGCCATGTTGCTCACACTGATTGATAGGTGCGGTGATGATGACAACCTCGCTTATAAGATGTACGAATACATTAAATCTTTCCCGTCCAAACTGAATCTGGACTTGGATTTGGATAATGCGTTCAGCCACCTGTTTAGAAAGGAGAAATCAACAAAAGAATAGCATAATGAAAGATTATATAGAATTTTTGAAAGACAAGATGGCAATCAGCCATCAGACTGGGTTTGAAGTCAGACCGGAAGAAATTTCCCCGTATTTATACCCTCATGTGAAAGATACAGTACGTTGGGCTATTTCCGGCGGTTGCAGGGCGATATTCTCCAGCTTCGGTATGCAGAAAACCGTAACCCAGTTGGAGATACTGCGGGTGATCCTGAACCGCACAGGAGGCAAAGGGTTGATAGTTTGCCCCAAGCGTGTAGTAGTGGAGTTCCTGACACAGGCCGAAAAGCATCTGGGTATGAAAGTGACCTATGTACGTACTATGCAGGAGGTGAAGCAATGTCCGACCAATATCATGGTGACAAACTATGAACGTGTCCGTGACGGCGAGGACGGAATAAGAATAGAACCTTCCTACTTTACCGTTACCTCATTGGATGAAGCGAGCGTGTTACGTGGATTCGGAACCAAGACCTATCAGGAGTTTCTTCCTCTGTTTGCAGAAGTTCCGTACAGGTTTGTTGCCACTGCCACGCCATCACCCAACAGATACAAGGAACTGATACACTATGCCGGCTACCTTGGAGTGATGGATACCGGGCAGGCACTTACAAGGTTCTTCCAGCGTGACAGCACGAAGGCGAACAATCTTACCCTCTATCCCCACAAGGAGAAGGAATTCTGGTTATGGGTAAGTACATGGGCGTTGTTCCTCACCAAACCGTCTGATTTAGGTTATCCCGATACAGGATATGAGTTACCAGAGTTACGGGTACATGAAGAAGTCGTGAGTGTGGACAACTCCACTGCCGGCACCGACCGTGACGGACAGGTGAAAATGTTCCGTGAGGCTGCTCTAGGCCTTGCTGATGCAGCTAAGGAACGTCGGGACAACATGCAGGAAAAGATTGCCCGTGTGGTAAAGATTATCAATCGCCCGGAAAACAAAGACGACCATTTCCTTTTATGGCATGACTTGGAGGCTGAACGTGAGGCACTCTGCAAGGCAATTCCCGGATGTAAGGCTGTGTATGGCTCGCAAGATGATGAGGAAGCCGACAGAGTGATAGCGGATTTCAAAGACGGCCGTCTGAAATATCTGGCCGCCAAACCTGAAATGCTTGGTGAGGGTTTGAACTTCCAGTACCACTGCCACAAGGCAATCATGTTTATTGACTACCGTTTCAATGACAAGTTTCAGGCAATAGCCCGTATCTACCGGTTTATGCAGCAGCATCCCGTAGACCTTTACTTGGTGTATGCCGAAAGCGAAGGTGAAATATTCAAATCATTCATGCAGAAGTGGGCGCAGCACCGCCAGATGGTAGCCAAGATGACCGATATAGTCCGCAAGAACGGTTTGTTCGGCTTGCAGGCAGAGGAAAAGATGATGCGCTGGATGTTCGCCAGTCGGGAAGAGAAGTCCGGCAAACTGTGGAAAGCTATCAATAATGACAATGTACTTGAATGTCAGAAGATGGAAGATAATTCGGTAGACCTGATTGTAACCAGTATTCCGTTCTCCAACCACTACGAATATACGCCTACCTATAATGATTTCGGGCATAATGAAGACAACGGCAAGTTCTTTGAGCAGATGGACTATCTCACCCCGGAGCTTATGCGTATTTTAAAGCCCGGCCGGTTGGCCTGCATCCATGTAAAGGACCGTGTACTGTTCGGCAACGTTACGGGTGACGGTATGCCCACCATCGACCCGTTCAGCGAAATGACAGTGTTCCATTATCTGAAGCACGGGTTCCGCTACATGGGGCGTATTACAGTGGATACGGATGTGGTGAGGGAGAACAACCAGACTTATCGGCTTGGATATACAGAGATGTGCAAGGACGGTTCAAAGATGGGTATCGGTTGCCCGGAATATGTTCTTCTCTTCCGAAAGTTGCCTTCTGATACCTCACGAGCCTATGCTGATTTGCCGGTGACAAAGAATAAGAGTGAATACTCGCTTGCCCGTTGGCAGATAGATGCCCATGCAAGTTGGAAATCTTCTGGTAACTCTCTATTGAGCTGTGAGGACATGAAAGGAGCCGGAATAGATAAGATACGCCATCTGTTCAGGAACTACGAACGTGAACATATATATAACTACGAGGAACATGTATCATTCGCTGAAGAATTGGAAATATACGGAAAGCTGCCTAAAACATTTATGGCCGTTGACCCTGTAAGCAAGAAAGATTGGATATGGGATGATGTCACCCGTATGCGCACGCTCAATACCAAGCAGTCACAGAAGAAACGGCAGAACCACATCTGCCCTTTACAGCTCGATATCGTTGAAAGACTGATTGAACGGTATTCAAACAAGGGTGAGTTGGTGTTTGACCCCTTCGGAGGTATCGGCACAGTACCTTATTGTGCCATCAGACTGAAACGTAAGGGATTATCTACTGAACTAAATTATGACTATTGGAAAGACAGTCTTTCATATCTGTATGAGGCGGAGATGGAAGTTAGCGCACCCACATTGTTTGATTTGATGGACAGTGCCGTATGAACATCTATCATACAGAACCCAGATTCGACTGCGAGAAATTCGCTCCATGCGGGCGCATCTCCCTGCACAAATGCCGGAAGTACAAAGGCAGACTGGATGAATGCAGGGGATGTACGCTTGTACGCCGTAAAACTAAGACGGTTGCAGGTACGGAAGCCGGAAGAAAGGTTTGTCCACATTGCGGACGTTCCCTTCCGCTTCACCGGTTCTATAACAGGACTGTCAGATATGAGGATAAGGAATACCGATGTCTCACCTCCTGGTGCAAGATGTGTATGAGCGAAGTCGCAGCGGAAAGGAATCGTAATAATTAATTTAAAAATCTAATGAAAAACGTAACGAAAATAGCCAAGAAATCAGCCGGACTTAGCCAAAAATGTTCTGTATGTCCGATTATGAAAAGGTGTACTTTAGAGATCCATAGAGCTTGTTTTGACAGCTTTGTGGAGGGGTTCAAAAAAGATGTTAAAGCTACGGAAAAAGAAATGAATAAAAAATTCAAAGCGGAACAGAAATGAACAAGAAAGAGCAGCAAGCAATCGACTTTCTTCGCAGTATGGAACGTGACGATCTGCTATCACTCGGATTCTCCGGAGGTAAGGATAGTGTAGTTATACTTGACCTTGCTGAACGTGCAGGCATTAAGTATAATGCGATCTACGCTAACACCACAGTAGATCCACCGGGCACGATTAGCTTTATAAAGAAAAACTATCCGCAAGTGAGGATAATACACCCGGAAAAATCTTTTTTCAGTTAATCGAAGAAAAAGGTTTCCCTTCCCGATTACGTAGGTTCTGTTGTGAGAAGCTGAAAGAGCGATACGGAATTGGTAAGCGAAGTATTGAAGGAATGAGAGCTTCCGAGAGCAGGAACCGAAGAGATTATGAGCCGGAGCAGTGTGATACAAGAAAATGGATGAAAGGAGCGAAGCATATTCTTCCTATTCTCACATGGTCGGAAGAAGATGTTTGGAATTACATTCGTGAACGCGGTTTACCGTATTCAAAGTATTACGACGCTCCGTATAACCTTTCTCGGCATGGTTGTGTAGGTTGTCCGCTCTGCAATTACAGGCAGATGCAGTTGGAGTTTAAGATGTTTCCCGGATATGCAAAACGAGTGATTGTAGCCGTTGAAAGATATATGAACACTCACCCCAATAATTTCCTTTCTCGCAATTTTGCAGATGAATATGAAGCTTTCTATTACTACATTAATGAGATATCTATTGCGGATTTTCAGGAACAAAAGAAAGGGTTGTTTAGATTTAGCTCAAGGGAAGTTATCAAAAGAGAAATTTTAAATCAATTAACGTAAAACAATATAGAAAGGAATTAATATGAAAAGTCAATTTATTCAAGACGTAGAGGCATTTGCTAAAGAAATGGCAGTACGCCTACCTAAGACTCATGAAGGTGGAATTATAATAATGGCTACCGATAACAATGACATAGCGAAGTGTATTATAGCCAGACCATCGCATCTAAAAGAATTAGTTGAGCACATGCTAACTGATGAAAAAATACAAAGCGATATTTTGGAAATCATATCAGAATACGATAGTGAATAACCCTCAAAACAGGAACAGAAATGAAAAAGACTTTTAAACAATGAGCTAAACAGGATAAAGATTTGGATGTTTTTTGTGCCCAGGTGATTATATTGACGAAAGGTTATACAACTACATAGCGGATATCATACCTCCTGCATATTGCTCAAGAGACCTTATGCAAAGATGCGATGCCATTAAAAATGAAGGCGATGTATTATATTACATCACAGTGTACAGAACCGATGATAATCAGTACTTATATCTCGGTGTTTTACCAGAATTTAAACAGATTAGAAAATAGTAATTATTGCATGGACATAATGATTCTATTCTGAGACAACCTATGAGTATCTGTTGAAACACATACAAAACATTTTTTTTGTGTCGTTTAGTACTCAAGTGCCCCACAGAATGATTATCTTTAAATAATATCCCTTCCCTGTTAGTATAAGCAGATAGAATCCTAATGGATATACTATTGATATCTAAGTCTTTAAAATCTGGTAATCGATAAGATATCGTTATGCTTTTTGCCCTTTTTCAAAAAGGGTAAATGGAGTTATCCCATCACAAATGGATGCATGGTTTTCCTTACTATAATGTCCCAGACTATTTGTATCTAATAAAATAGATGCATTGGTGATAGTAGCAGTTTGATTTCCTATGTTTGTATAAAGAAGACAAAACTTTTAATTCGTTATTTTCAATTAGAGCACCAGATATAGTTAAAGCAATCCCTTCCGTTTTCTTAAAATATTGTCTATAGCAATTATAGACAGTAACCGATACAGCGATGATAGATAAAAATAAAGATACAATATCCATAATTACGAGTTTTTGCAAACTTACTAATAAAAACTAACATTCTAATAATAAAATGCAAAAGAATAAGTGGAATAAAGAAGAAAGGAGAATAACCATGACCGAAGAACTTGTAACATTAGAAACAGCGGAACTGTTGAAAGAGAAAGGATTTTCAGGAAGAAAATATATTATAGATGTTTCCACTTTGCCCCATTGTTACAAATTTTTATCCGTTCCTCCGCAATCCATCGCTCAAAAGTGGTTACGTGAAACTAAGAACCTGCATATCGAAATACCCTATATGTATGGAAATTATTGGATATATGATATATTAACAATTCCGAATCACGACTTAGTAGGATTGTCTAACAGACCTATTATCCATTATAATACCTACGAAGAAGCACTTGAAGCAGGATTACAGGAAGCATTAAAACTTATATGATTATGAAAACAATATTATTTACAATTATATGTATTATCGCCCTATTATGGGTTGGAGATCTCACAATTACATTTAAGCCGTTTTCTATATCACTTCCCGGTTGGTATAAGCCTGTAGGTATCCTTCTATTTTTCTGTCAATGACGATATATACTATAGGGGAATATACTAGATGCTATAAACAGGGTTTCGATGATGGGATAAAAAAAAAAATGTGTTGAAATACTTAAAAAGAAAAAATCCATGAGCAAACTATACAAAGTAACCATTTTCGGGGAATCATTCTTAATCGGGTGGTTCCCTTTTTTCTTCACGCTGGTATAACAAACTAAAGATAATCAAATGATAGTACGCCATTTTATAAGAGTTCCGGTTGGAAGTATAGTCTATTGCAACAATCAGCCGGTTAAAATACTGGAGAGAGGATATGCCCTTGCTCTATGTGATGTCAATGGGAAACGGGTATATATCACCTGCTATGATTTGGAAAAGAAACCATTCGTCAGTACGAATGAAGAAGAATGAAAAAGAGCCAACCCACGCACGACCATGAATCAGCTCTTCCTTACACGATTATGATGCAAATATACTATTTACTTTTAAAATAATCGTGTTATGAAACTGGATTTTAACAAAATAATTCGTCTTAAAAAGATTCGTATCGAGAAATCAGAACTTTCAGAGGAAGAAAATACCTTGACTTCCCCGATTTTGAAAGACAAAAGCCTTATCCATGAAATCTACAAAATTTTCGTTGAGTTGCTGAATGAGAGGGGATGTCCACCGAATATTGACAGTGTTACCCAGCGGAAGAAGTTCATTTTCATTATCCTATACCTGTTTTCTCCAAGCTCGCTTGCTGGTGGAAAAATGACAGCAGGGTTACGTGAAGAGATGTCAAGGGTATTGGGTGTTCAGTCCAAGAGTACAATTTCCGACAATTGTGCTGATGTCGTGTTTCTGTATCAGAATTATGGGGACTTTAGTGGAGATATAGAGTATCTTTACACCGAAATCGTAAATCGGTTAAGAATTAAAGGGCTAATCAATTAACAAAGCGATAAGAATTACTTACCGCTTTGTTTTTTTAACTCAATTTTGAGCCATCGAATTATAATTATTCATATATTTACGATGTTTTTCTGCACAAAATTCTTTGTATTATGTGTATAACTCCGTTTTTAAGCATACATAAAGGTTGATATATTAGTATTAACTTTAAAAAAGGAGGTTTTATGTCTGATGATAAAGACTATTATGAAAAAGAAGAACGAAGAATAGTGAAAAATGCCACAGAAAAAGGAGTACCTTTTGAAACAGCTGCAATCATTAGCAGAAATATAAGGCAGGAGGGATTAAGAGATTATGAATATCTTCAAATGCTCAAAGGTAAATTGAGTGATGAAATTAATCGTAAAAAGTAAATCAACAGGCCGGAGTTCAGTGCTCCGGCTCAATTTTATACAACTAACAGAATTAATATTCTAATAAAAAAGTAGAGAGATATTATAATTCCTACCCCTATAATGCTTTTTGTTACCCAGTCATGTTTAAATACATCATACTTAAACATTCCACCAGGTACAAATTCGTGGGCTACATATTTTGCTTTCCAATACCCAATGCCAATAAACGTCATTCCTAATCCAAGTCCTAAAACATATCTTCTTTCAATAAATTGTATATCAAATATCATTGCTGCTGCGGAAAGAAGGATGCCACATAAAAGTACTAATTTCCACCAATAATCGACTTTAAATAATTGTCCTAAATCCATAATTCTATCTTTATTTATAGTATTCTTTTCCTTGTATATTTTCATGGTCCGGCATACGTGGTTCTCCGTCAAAATGGATTTTACCTCCGCAATGGGGGCAGACGATAACGTTTTCTTCCTCTTCCTTATCTTCCCCTATCAGTGTTGTAATAGACACATTGAGAGCATCAGCTATTTTTAGAAGATTATCCAATGAGGGGGATGATTTTCCAGTCACGATATTGCTAACTGCAACCTTTGAAATGCCAACCTTTTCCGCAAGCCAAGCGGAAGTGACGTTTCGCTCGCTCATTATTTCTTTTATTCTCAAATCCATAAACTATACTTTATTTCAATTACTCCGCAAAGTAACGCAAACTTTATCAAATAACCTAATTAGGATAAAGTTTGCTTTATTAAATAATGTTAAGTAATAAATAAAACTTTATCAAACTTGTTGTGTTTAATAAAGTTTGCTTTATCTTTGCATCATCAGAAACGAAGTAATAACAATTAAAACATATAAGATATGAAAGCAACAGAATTTAAGAAAGGTCAATCAGTAGTCGTAACTACTAAAAATGGTAAGGTAGAAGGTACTATTTCAGGTGTTGATATGAATGTTTGCACTTTTGAAGTTGAATACTCTGTGGATTACCTAAAAGAGGGCAAAACATGGACTATGATTTGTGTGCCTGCAAGAGCGATAGAATTAGCATAAGTTTAATCAGCAGGGCGAAAGCCCTGCGCAATATAGAAGAATATGAAAGAAAATATATTTTTAAAAGCAGTTATAGAAAAACCGTTATTGAATAATGAACCAGAAGTTTTACACCTTTTCGTTCAAATAATCAATGAAATAACTTCTTGTATGTCAGAAGACGAGTTAAAGGGCTGTATGAACTCTTTAACAGTACAATACCCTTACTTTAAACTGTTTTTCGATTATGATTTCGGACATAATCATATGTGGGTGAAAGCATCAGGTTCTTTAGAAAGATTGATATTGGTTGAGTTCTAATCCGGTAGCTTTCGAGCTACCACAATATACACGATTATGAAAGCAGATTTAGTTTTAGTTATCAGCCCTGAAGCCCCACTGATGAAGCAATTGGGCAAAGTATTAGGTAGGTTGTGCTCTATGTGTGACTTTTCTACCATAGAAAGAGGCGAAAAGTATGTCACGATACGGCATGATGAAACCGGGATTGTCGTGGCTTATACGAGTGAAGAAAGATTGAACGTGAGACATTAAATATAGATTGATTATGAACAAAGAACTTTTAAAATTAGCATACCAATCTCTCAAACGTCAATTAGACGGTATCAGCAAAGATAGTTGGATATGGTTGGATTTCTTTGAAGATGAAAAGGTAGGATTTGAATACTTCAAAGAACAGATAGAACGGGACGAAGATTTCGCCTGCCTGCAAGACGAGACATATTACTTAGGCGAAGATTTAGACGAGCTGGCGTATGATATAGCTTATGAAATTGCTTCAAAGTTGAGAAGAAATGATTTCTTTCATCAATGCGAGCAATGTATGTTAGAGAACTTATAAAATAAATGATTATGGATGAACATTTCAAGAAGAAGTACGGTGTCTATGACGGTATAGATACAAGTATATTCAAGCATATACCCGAAATAAGCTGCTATAATCTAAACTATTTCATAGGCTTAAAGAGAGGTAACAGCGTAACACATGACTTGCTTTTTGCGCGTGGGGACGATGATAATCAAGTAGATTGGTACATTATAAACGGCAAATCGGCTACATACATAGGGTATGAGTTTACTGATAAAGGTGTGCTTAATCTTAGTGATGTTGAATTTACTTAAAAATGAATGATTATGGATATAGTAAAAGAAAAAATAGTGACTAATAGAAAGGCGAATACACCGCTTTCGATAGGAGATAAGCTGTATAAGTATATAACATTACGAGGTATCGGTGTTTATGAAGTGTGTGGATTTATAGATGATTTTATCCTTGTAAAATCCACATTTTGCAAGAATTTCGGTGTAGAATCCAAGCATCCATGTATAGTTAAAATAAACAAGGTCGATGGATTGAAAGACGTTTACAAGTATGTAGAAATGATGCAGACTTGCGGTTTTGACACATTCACCTCGACAGATGATGATGGCGAAGAAATAGAGATTGACAGATCGTATATGTGGCACACCGATGATGATGGTTATTACTATGTAAGCAAGAAAAAGTGTGCAGAAAACAAAGGACAGAGAATAATATCTGATTATCGAAAGAAGATTGAAAACAAAAAGCAAGAGATAAAAAATATTCAGTCTGCTATTGAAAATATGGAGAACCATATAAAAGACATAGAAAATTGGATAAATGGTGTTGAATTAAAATAGAGATTGGCTTATGAACTCAATTAACGACGAAAGAGGTTGCAGCGTATGCCAGCCCGGTAAGGAGAATTACACTACCTACAACACCAAGTTGAAAGGTAAGAGAGTAAGAATGTACCAATATGACTATCGCACTGAAAGTGGCGAACTGTTTGCTTGTTGTGCACCTACCTTAGAGGCGTGTAGAGAAAGACGGGATAAATGGCTTAGTTCACGACAATAAACCGATTGTCGTGTATAACGATTGAAGATATTTCGTTATCTTTGGTTGTGGTAGTACCTTTGGGGTACAACCTTTTATGGTATAATTTTTTATAACGATATAGTAATATGAAGATTAGTTATAATGGGCAAGAGATAGAAGCGTATTCGCTTGTAATGACAAAAGAAAATGCCTTGGCTATTTTAAATGGCAAAAAAGACATAGAAACACGTATGCTTAGTACAAAATACGAAAAAATGTTCACGGATTTTGCGCAAGTTGACGAGAATGAGAAATTAAGAAAATCGGGGCATGAAGATGAATGCAAGCCTGTCTTAAGAACTGATATAGAGGCTATCCATTTTTATAGTACTGGTGCACCATGGACACTTGATGTTGCCATTGATGAAATTGGTATAGGTGAAGTAACAGAAGAAGGTATAAAATTCATGCACGATGAATTTGATTTTCACGATTTTGATGAACAATTAAAAGAGTTCAAGAAGAATCCACCGAAAGAGCTACCATTATTTTACTATTTACATATTTGTGAAATCATAAGTCATTCAGGTTTGAAATAATATAAGCCATTTCGGTGGCTTTGTTTGTTGGTAAAAAGATTGTTTAATTAAAAAATTAAGATTATGCCAGAAACGTATGCAACGGATGCAAGTGGTCGAAAGTATCGTACTCGAAAAGATTATGAAGCAGGTCGTTTTCAGTCTACCGGTAGAAATGCAGCTCAAAGAGCAAGAATTAACCGCCGTATAGGAGGCAGAGTTGTCTAATGAAGAAAGCGATAGATATAATTAAAGCTGTCGCAAAGAAGACTGACAGGGTTATATTGTTTCACTCGGCATCGGGCAAGGACAGTATAGCCCTTTTAGACCTAATATCACCTTATTTCAAAGAGATCGTTTGCGTCTATATGTATGTCGTTAAAGACTTATCTCACATTAATCGGTATATAAATTACGCTTGTAAGAAGTACCCTAATATGAAATATATTCAAATTCCGCACTTTGCTCTTTATTCATACAGGCGCATTGGATATATGGGATGTGTCAAAAATGAGAAGCAAAAGTTGTACAATATGGCTCAACTTACCGATATAGTAAGGGAGAAATATAATATTGAATGGGCTTTCTTTGGTTTCAAGCAATCTGATTCGATGAATCGACGTTTAATGTTACGCACATACGATATGAATGGAATCAATGAAGCACAAAAGAAGTGCTATCCATTATCGGAATATCGGAATAAAGATGTATTGGAGTACATTAGTCGAAAAAGTCTAATCAACCCCGAATCATACGGAGGGAAACATCAGTCATCTGGTACTGACATAACGGATATTAATTACTTGTTATTTCTTCGTTATAAATATCCATGTGATTTAAAAAAAGTTATAAATGAATATCCATTGGTAGAACGGAAATTGTTTGAATATGACTATGAAAGAATTAAAACAAAGTGAAACAAGGGTTATAAAACGCTTCCAAATAAACCTTAATCCGATTAATCCTAAAAGGCATTCGGACGAGAAGGTAAAACTGCAAAAGAAAAATTTGCAGAAAGTTGGTTTTCTTGGTGGTATTGTATGGAATGAGAAATCAGGAAATCTGATTGACGGGCATCGGAGAATTAAAGCAATGGATTTGTTTAACTAAGTTACGAAAAGAGTGTAATTTATTGGAAATGAGCGTAGGTTAATTGCTCATGATAGTAATAGGTTACGATTTAGTTAGTTATCTACTGCATCATCCTTCTGCGCATTGCGTAACCTTCAAAGAACTCTTCGTATGCAAAAGTAACAATAAAAACGGGAGATTTTGAAATGAATCTCCCTAATTTTTTTCTTCTCATACAAGTTTTTCCGTAAAAGCGGTTTTATCCGTCGGTACACCATCGCCCAAAAGGATTTTGAACGGACGTATGCCGACTGCCGCATAAGCGGCGAAAAGGGCTTTGCCTCACGCCTAAACAACAGTTTAGACTGATGATGCAAGGCCCATTTCTTTTGTGCTTATGCCAAAGAGGTGCTTTTACGGGTTCGCAGATGATTTCTTTTTCCGCTGTTCCTTTGAGCCGTTAAGCGGAAAGCCGTGTCTGACCGCCCGATCCATAAATGGAACAAGCCGTCATGCACGGCAGGCAAACCGGGAAGAATGATTTTATCCGTCAGACCGGACACGCTCGGACAGACATAT
>OIFH01000006.1_pt1 | contig 159759 bp, 111 predicted proteins | sample 1581951 | NCBI WGS metagenome assembly OIFH01 (sample SAMN04414075, study PRJEB24778) | human gut metagenome | material: faecal | host: Homo sapiens | reverse complement strand
ATCTTTTCCTTCCGTGAGCCTGGCCAGCGGGTAGAAAGAAAGATAACAAAGAAGCCGTTCCGTTTCCCTATCATGGAAACAGCCCGCCGATGCTTCCCGGCGGGCTGTCTGCTGGCATTTACGCTTTGCGTATCATTAAACGAATATCACAGCTACAAATCCTTATAATGAATAAATTTTACACCAAGTATGCACACGGTTTCTTCTTCCTCGATGTCGTATTTCCAAGTCCGCTTATTGACAAGCATTTCCGTGTCGTTATCAAACCATTCCATAACGGGCATATCTTCTTCTTCGTCCACCCATTTGAAAACCTGATTGGACGGTATTTTCCACAATTCAGCCCTGTCACGTGCGGAAATGCAGTCCTTATCCACGATAATGATGTCACCTACTGCTGGAACCATATCTGTTTCCATCGTGGTTTCTATATACCACGAGATACCTTTTATATCCAATTCTATTTTTACCATGTCATTTTATTGTTAGGGGGTTATTGTTTCCGTTTCTTCTTCGCTGTTGTCATTATTGAACGAGAACGAAAGTTGCTGCATCTGTCCGAAGCTGTCGATAATATAAATGTCAATCGTCTGCTGGTCGGTCGATGCCGATGTGTAATAGAGCCGGAATGTTTCTTTCTCCAGCGGGTAAAGGTCATTGGGCAGGAACACCGTGCCGTTATCCATTTCCAGCTTCCCTTTGCCGTCCGGCTGGAAGTACCTTATCTGATAGGTTGTCGGCTGGTAATAGCCGCCACGCACCAGTGGCAGCGTATTTCGGCGGTTTCCCCGACTTTCAGCCTTTTGGGTACGGGCAGCGTTTCAATGCTGAACGGGTACGCCTGCTGAATATCCAAATTGTCATTACAGGCGGTGACAAGTACAAGGGCGGCCACGATGTAGCAGCCCATGATGATTTTATACATTACATTCTTCATATACATTATTATATAGCGGTCAGTTGATAATGAATTTCAGTCCTAAAGATACCTGCGAGTGGAACTTGCCTATGTCCGAGCCGAACAACGCCCGTTCCCTTGCGTTCAGCAGCAGAGCCACCCGGTCGGTCAGGTAGGCTTCCAGTTCCAGCGTGAGCGCACCGCCGTAAATAAAGCAGTCCTTATCCAATAAGGTAGAACCGTCCGGCAGCAGTTTTTCGCTTTTGTTGCTCACCTCATACCCGGCGAGTGCTGACAGTCCCAGCGAGAGGAAAAAAGTCTTTCGCCTGTCCGAAAGGAATTTCAGGTAATAGCCACCCTCTGCGGTGAACTGTTCTACGGGTATCTGCATATCCTTGTAGTCATACTTCTTGTGCAGGTATTCCCCGCCGATAACCCAGCGGTTTGCGTTTTTGGTGTAAACGCTGTATGCCGCCCCGATATGGTAGGCGAAATCCGTGTTGTCATTCCAGTGTACACCGTCCGTCATGCCCGCCGTGACCTGCAAGCCTTTCATACCCGGCAGGTATCTTTGTGCGTGTGCCTGAAACGAGGTCAGGCACAGCGCAAAGAGCATCATTATAAAGATGTGTTTCTTCATTCCCTATTTGATTTTGAGTTCGTTAATCACTTCCGCATTCACGATGTCGGCGTTCTCCACCCGTATGGTCTGATGCCGCCCGCCGTTTTTCTCGTAGAGTTCCACCAATAGTAGTTTATCGTCAGGAATGGTAACTTCGGCAGGGCGTACACCGTGCGGACGGTCGATTTCCCGGCAATCTCTATCACTTCGTTGTAGCTTCTGACTGCATCCAACACCGTTTCCTGAATAGCCGTGCGTTTGGGTACTTTCTTATCGACTATCTTAAACTTGATGAAATCGGTATCGAAAGGCACGTTGGAACTGTTCTTCGTCTGCGTATGCACGTAGAGCATCCCGTTATAGGTGTAAATCCCCTTGATTAAGAACTGTATTCCGAAACGCTTGCTACCCAAGTGGCGCACTTTCCGGTCATTGTTCTTGTATATGCTCTGCATTATCAGCTTCACCAACAGCGGGCTTTCATTACCCAGTTCCCGAAAATAGATATTCATGCGTGTATGCGAAAAGTCGCTGGTGTCCTCGTTCTCCAAGAAGTCTTTCATTTCGATATTGAGCATTTCCGGTTCACGGGCGTACTTGGCGTTGAACGAAAAGAAACTGCCGTCCTCGCAAATGACGGAGAAGTTCGTTTCGCCCGGAAAGCCTCTGTCGTGGCTTTCACCCGGATTACGTTCTCCGCACCGTCCGCCTTACCCGCTATGATGTGGTTGCTTCCCAAATCCACATAGCGGACGGCGGCGGGGAAGATGATATGTACCGTCTTGGCAAAGGTCACTTCCACGCCGTAGGGCGTTACCATTTGGCGGTACGGGAGTTTCCGGGTAATCCCCCAGTATAAATCGTTGCCCGCTACATACTTCACGGTATCGGTTTCCTGTGCGTTTGCCGCACACACACCCAGCAAGAGGGCGAACATTACAAAAATCTGTTTCATTGTTAATTAAAATTTTAACGGTTGATAAAATAGTTATTGTTGTTTGGCGTAAAGCATCACCTTGTACCCGGCTTTCAGCTTCACTTTCACGGTTCGGAACTTCTTGGCAAGGTAGCCGGATGTTCCTTGCAGCAAACCCCTTGTCACGTCCATAGCCACCTGCTGCCCGGCACTTTGGGCAAAGGATATGCTTGTACCCAGCCCGCTGCCGATGTTCGCCATAGCTTCGTTGAACGCTTCCTGCTCCATTGAGGACGGGACGGAAAGCCCCTTTTGCCCGTCCGTGTCGAACACGGCAAGCTCCACCGGGATGATGTTGCCAGCGTACTCAATCGAAGACACCAGTATGTCGAGCCGTTCGCCCTGCACCTTTGCCGTACCCGCTACAAGGGTATTCTTCGGCACGACTATGTTCCCCGCCTGCATAGGTTCGAGCAGCCGGAGTTTCACCGCCTGCCCGTCCGTCAGTGTTTGGTCTTGGTGGATGCAGGCGGCTACCGTGTTCTTTCCCATAGCGTAGCCCGTGCCTACCGCCGTGTTGAAGCCGTAGTTTCGTGGTTGGCTGTAAGCACGGATGAAGTCGGAATCGCTCATGGGCTGCTGCAATCCCGATACGGTCGTTTCTCGGATTGCCTGCACCGCCACCGCATTCGGCTTGCGTTCAATGCCGCCCGTTACGGGTACTTGCGCCACTTGCCTGCCGTCATTCATATACCTTGCCGCCAGTTCGTAGGACTTTTCAAGTAAAGCCATTTGGTCGTCAGTGGTGGGCGTGGCGTTCTGCTGTTGTTGCAGTCGGTCGGTCAGTTCCGCCACCTGCCGTTTCAAGTCCTCTTTTTCCTCGTCCACCGCCGGGGTTTCGTAGAACGTGCTTAACTGGCGGTTGATGTCCCGGTAGGCGTTTGCCGAAGAAGAAGCACCGCCGCCCCGCCGGGATTGCGCATCCTCTTCCGGCATCAGTTCGATTTCCGCTTGTGGTTCTTCCATTTCATTGTCCCCCGTGAAACCGAAGTCCTGCAAGGATTGTATCTTGTCCTGCTGCTTGCGGTTCATCATCGCCTGCTCGTATGCCTTTTGCTTGTCGGCTATAATCCCGTCCTCTGCGGGCAGGGGGATGTCGGCGTTGAAGCCGCCCACGCTTTCCACATTCACGTCCTCTTTGTCGGAGGGGGCGAATATCAGGTACATGCACCCGGCAAAGACGAGGAACATCAGCGGGAAGACTATCATTTTCCTGCGTTGCTGTATCTGTTGGGGTGTCAGTTCCCGTTTGGGCATCTTTTCCTTTTCGGGCTTCCCGCCCGTCTGCGGTACGGTCGTGCCGTTCTCATTCTTCTGTACTTCTTCCATATTCCGGTCTGTTTAATAAGTTGATACTATCGCTATCGTGTAGCGGAATTTGTTTGATATGTTCTATTTGTAGGCGTTGCCCGTCCCGTTTCCCAATGTTGTAGATTGATGAAACGGTGATGTAGATAGACAAGCCGCCGAAAAAGAAGAACATCACGAGGATAACCGCCAGCCTTTTGCCCGGCGTAATCCGTCCGCACATTCGGCGCAAGCGGTCGTCCGCCCAGTCCTGCACCTTTTCGATATAGTTTCGTTTCCTTTCCATACGGCTATCTTTTGACGGTTTGTAAATCCTTGTTTTCGGTAATGGTGAACGCTTCGATGATGAAGCCGTGCGGGTTGTTGTCGCTGCGTGTGGCGTTGAGCAGGCGGCACGAGGTCACAAGACTTCGCACCGTCAGGCTGCTTTCCCGGACAATCAACTGGCGGGCGTAGGTGTTCACCTTGTAGGGGTACTGGTCGAAGTCGCACTTCACGCTATCAATCTCCACCGTCTGCGTGACGTTCCCCGAAATCACCCGGTTGTAGTAACCCTTTTCCGCCAAGTCCTTGTAATAGTTGAAAGCGGTCTTGTCGGCAAGGAACAGCGAGCGTTTGATATTACTTTCGATAGCCCCCTTGTCGGGCGATAAGGTGAAAAACAGTTCGTGGAAACGCCGCACGTGTGATTTGGCTTCCACTGGTCTGTTCTGTGCCATGTCCTGCGAGAGTGCGAGCATCAGGCTCTTGCCGTTGTCGAGGACGTATATCTTCTGCCGCTGCTTCTCGGCGAAGCTGTACGAGTTCCACACGCAAAGCCCGTCACCAGTGCGCACAGGCAGATGAATACCAGCGCAAAGAGCCGGATTTGCCGGAAACTCGTTTCGATGTTGTTCAATGACTTAAATTCCATATCCTTAAAAATTTTGATGTTGTTTATTTGAGTAGTTTTCCCGATACCTTTCCACCGACTGCGCCAACCGCAGCCCCGGCGACTGACCCGGCTTTCGACACGTTGCGGTTATAGGCGGACATACCGCCAGCCGACACAATCCAGCTTGCCACCGTTGGAATGGTGAAGTAGCCCACGATGCCGATAATCATAAAGATTACATACACGGTGCTGCTCCCGTCAGGAATGAAATTCGGGTCTGAAAGTTCCTGAATGTCCTTTTGGAGCATCAGCGTTTGTATGCGAGCCAGCACACTGCTGAACAAGTCAGACACGGGTAACCACAGGTAAATGGAGATATAGCGTGAAATCCACTGGGTCAGCGTGCTTTGGAAACCGTCATAGACGGAAATCGCAAACGCCAGCGGACCCAGTATGCTTAACACAATCAGGAAGAACGTCCGCAGCGTGTCTATAATCAGCCCCGCCGCCTGAAAGAGCATTTCCAGCAATTCCCTGAACCAGTCCCGGACGGACTTCTTGATGTTGTAAGCCGCCCTGTCCATATACATACCCGTCATAGTCACCATGTCGGAGGGCGACCAGCCCAGCTCCTCCAGTTGTCGGTCAAATTCCTCGTCCGATACGAGGTAAGCCGTTTCGGGGCTTCGCATCAGGGCTTCATATTCCAGTCGGTCTTTCTGCGCCCGGTACTCGTTCATGTCGAAAGTCTGCGTTTCCATAAGCTGGTTGCACCCTTTCACCACTGGCGACAATACCGTGTTGATAGTCCCCAACACGAAAGTTGGAAAAAACATGATACACAGCCCCAGCGCAAAGGGACGGAGCAGCGGGTACACGTCTATGGGTTCGGCACGTGCGAGCGACTGCCACACTTTGGCGGCTACATAGAACAAAGCTCCCAATCCGGCAATACCTTTCGCTACCCCTGTCATGTTGCTGCACAAGGGCATCATTTCATCGTACAGCACCCGCAACACTTGGTGCAGGTTGTCAAAATCCACTGCTGCTAATAACATAGGCATACCATATTATATGTTACCAATAGCGTTCATCCGCCGAGCCGTAGAGAGCCAACACCCGGTCGGTGTCGTTCTTCTTCTTCGCCCGCAGGTAGGACACGGATATGTTCTTGCGGGTGTAGTAGTTCACGAGGTTGCGGTAGTTGAGCAGGCTTTTATAGGCGTTGTCGATGATTGCCAGCCGTTCGGCATCCGTCAGCGACATCCCCGTGATGTTCACTACATTTTTCAAGTCCTGCAACACGTCCGAGCTTTCCGACATCAGTTTGGCATAGCCGAACGATATTGCGGAAAGTTCGTCAGGCGTGAAATTCGGGTCTGCCAGCATGTTTTGGAAATTGCGCACGTATATTTCGGATATTTCCGCCACCAGTTCAATGGACTTCTTCACCTTGACACCGCCCTTAACCACGTCATGCACCGCTTTGAGCGCATCGTAATATTTTTTACCCTGCTGGAAAATCTTCTGCGCTTCCATAAAGCCGTCCAGCGTGTTCTTGGCTGTGGTAGAGGTCTGCACTATCTGCTTGGTGGTGTTAATGATACCCTGTGCCAAGTTGCCGGGGTCTGACACCACCCACTGGGCGGATGCCTTGCCGATAAAGCAAATGCACACCGCCATAAAGAGGATTATTTTCTTCATGTTCCTAATTTTTAAGTTGTTGATGATTGGGGATTACGTTTGCTTTCCGCAAGCCGCTTGATAGCCAGTTCAAGGTTGCCGCCCAGCTTGTCGGCAAGGGCGAACAGTTCCATTTTCTCGCTTTCCTCTGTCGTGAATGTATAATATTCTTCCAACGAAACTTCGGTTGCGTACACCGCTGACTGCGTACCGCCCAGCGAAAAGAAAACTTCCTTGTACTTCCGTCCGGGGTGGTTCGCCATGTTGATAGACAATATTTGCGAACGCTCCTTGTCGGTCAGTCCCAGCAGATTTTGTATGCTGTCGAACTTGTTCAGATATTTTCTTTGGTCTAACAGGATTTTGCAGTCCGAGTTGTTGATGATGCTCTCTTTCACTATGGGCGAGGAAATAATATCTTCCACTTCTTGCGTTACCACAATCGCTTCCCCGAAATATTTTCTGACGGTCTTGTACAAATATTTTATATAATCCGCCATGTTCGCACTTGCAATCGCTTTCCACGCTTCCTCAATTAGTATTAATTTCCTTATTCCCTTTAACTTGCGCATCTTGTTGATAAAGGCTTCCATGATGATGATAGTCGTTATCGGGAATAAAATCTTGTGGTCTTTGATGTTGTCCAATTCAAAGACAATGAAGCGTTTATGCAACAAATCCAGCTCCTTGTCGGAGTTCAGCAGGTAGTCGTATTCACCGCCACGATAGTACGGTTCAAGCACGTTCAGAAAGTTGTCGATGTCAAAATCCTTTTCCCTGACGTTCTTTTCGGCAAGCCGCTGTCGGTAATCATCCCGGACAAACTCGTAGAACGTGTTGAAGCAGGGCGTTACCGAACGGTCATTGCCTATCCGTTCGATATAGGCACTTACCGCATTGGACAACGCCACTTCTTCCGACCTCTTGGGGGCTTCATCGTCCCGCTTCCACAGGGTGAGTATAAGGGTCTTGATACTCTCTTTCTTCTCGATGTCAAATACCCCGTCCTCGACATAGAACGGGTTGAACGCTATCGGGCTTTCGTTGGTGTAGGTGAAATAAATCCCGTCCTCGCCGTGTGTACGGTTGTGGATAAGCTGGGACAGCCCCAAGTAGCTGTTACCCGTATCTACTAATAGCACGTGCGCACCCTGCTCGTAATACTGGCGCACCATGTGGTTGGTGAAGAAAGACTTTCCCGACCCGCTCGGCCCAAGTATAAACTTGTTGCGGTTGGTGGTGATGCCTTTCTTCATGGGCAAATCCGATATGTCGATGTGCAGCGGGCGACCGCTTACCCTGTCCACCATTTTGATACCGAACGGCGAAAGCGAACTCTTGTAGTTCGTTTCTTCCACGAACAGGCATAGAGCCTGCCCCAAAAATGTGTAGAAACTTTCCTCTGCGGGGAAGTCGGCTTCGTTACCGGGTATGCCCGCCCAGAAGAGCGTGGGCGTATCGACCGTGTTGTGGCGTGGCTTGCACTCCATTAAGGCAAGCTGGCTTCCCACATCGTTGCGTATGCGTTTGAGTTCGTCCCGGTCGTCACTCCATGCCATGACGTTGCAGTGGCAGCGCACCGATACAAGCCCCTTGCTGTGGGCTTCGTTCAGGTACTCGTCTATCCACTCCTTGTTCACTTGGTTGGCACGGGAATAGCGGGAGAGTGATTGCATGTTCCGGGCGGTCTGCTCGAAGTTCTTCAGGTTCTCGGCGTGGTCGTCTATGAAAATATACTGGTTATAGACGTGGTTACACGACAATAGTACGCCCACCGGGGCGGCAAAACTTAACCTGCAATCGCTTCTATCGGTGGACAGCTTTTCAAACCGTGTATCTGTCCCGACCTTGCCGGGCAAATCTTCCACGTCCGAAAGCGTGTGCAGGCACAGTATATCGTCCCCGACACGCATTTCTTCCGGGTACAGTCCGATATCTTTCAGGCAGGTGGTATCAGTCTGTGATAGCGAGAAGTATTTCTCGATGATGCCCGCCTTTCCGTCCTGCCCGGTGATTTCCGATGCCGCCAGCCGGGTAAGGGTGACAAACCCGCTGTCGTTCATAATTCGTTCAAACTGTCCGACCGCCTCGATGAACTTTGCCGCCGCTTCCCTGTCCGCTATCTCCTGTGGGACAATCCTGCCCCGGCAGAGGGTGGAGAAGTCACTCTGTCGGCGGCTTCTCTCCCTTGTCGTTTTTGTCAGGAACAGGTAGCAGTAATGGTTCAGGAACGGGCGTTCATTGAAGTGCCGTTCAAAACTCCGGGACAGGAAACTAAGCTCGTCCCTTTCGGTGTCGGGCTGGTAATTCTCCTTGATGAAGAAGTCCTGCTTGTGTACTATGGAGTAGTCGGGCAGCACCTTGATTGCCTTGTACCATGCCGAATGTATGGCTTCGTACTCGGCACTGGTGACGGTGAACAGTTCGGGCAGTTCCACCCTGAAAGCCACCGTGATGTCGGCATCCTTTGAAATGATGCAGCCGTTCTCCACCGCCAAAAGGGGAAACTTCCTCTCCAGCGTGGTAGCCTTTAACGTATTCCTCATGTTCTTTCTTCCTTTCTTCTTTTGTAGGTGAATAATCGGGGTAACGCCTTTCTGTTGATAATGAAGCGGGGGTGTCTTTTGCGGGCGGCAGCTTTCATCAGCCCGTGTGTACCGTATCGGGCATTCAGCCGGAACGTCTGCCACACGAGCAGCAGCGAAGCCGACACGATGAAACCGATACATAGCCACTGGTTCACGCCTGCCATGAACAGGACGATGAACACCACGAACACGGCAAGCAAGCCGCCTGCAAAAATGAAAAGGTACTGGCTTTTCAGCCCCTTGAACTCCACCGACTTTCCGATACCCCTGTTTACCGGATATTCAGACATAGCCGCCGTTTTAGAGGAAGAACGACCGCAGGATAGTGGCGGCGACAATCAGGAAGATACACGCCCCGAACCAACTGGCGGCAGTCTTTGAGGTGTCGGGGTCGCCGCTTGAAAACTTGTTATATACTTTTACCCCGCCAATCAAGCCGCAGACCGCCCCGATTGCGTAAACCAGTTTTGTTCCGGGGTCGAAATACCCGGTGATTAGGTTCGTGGCTTCGGTGATGCCCGCCTGCCCATTGCCCTGTGCGTAGGCACTTACCGCAACGGCAAGGATAGCCGCTGACAAAAAGATTTTCTTTCTCATTGTGATTTGTTTTTAATGCCGGGCGGCGGGTGGGAAGTCCGCCTTTCCCGGCTGGTGAATAATTTGAAATTTTAGTGGTCGGGGATAGTCCCGTTTGTCTGTTTGGTTTTCAGGTTGCCAATCAACCGTAGTCACGTTGCTTCATATTGTTACACATTATTATATTACAGAAAATCGTTCATGTCGAACGCTTCGTGTTCCTCGCTTATGTTGCCAGTTCCGGCAGGGACAGCAGCCGTAGCCAGTTCCGCTTCGTTGCGCCCCAGCAGTTCCGCCACCTTTGCCAGCCCGCCGTTGATGTTCTCCACCACCGCATCGTAGAGGTTCGTCCCCTCAATACTTGCCAATGTTCCGGCTGCTTGCCGTTTCTCCGCTTCGGTGGGGTTGTCGGCGTTCGCCGTGCGTACCGCTTCGCCCAGTTCGTCAAAGCTCACGCCCGTAGCCCGCCCGGTATCATCGTCACCGTCCATGTACCCGGCTATTTCCTCGTCCTCGTAGTCGGGTTCGTTATTCTCGTAACCGAGCGTTTCTTCCGCTTCGGGTGTTGCTTCCGAAATGTTTTCTTCCGGCTGTCTGTCAGCCTGCGGCGCAAAAATAGTATCATTTTCAACCGCTTGCGGGAGGTGTCCCGATTTGTCCTGCGCTGTCCCGATTAGTCCACCCTTGTAGCGGCTTGTGCCTATCAGCGTGTAGCCTGAAACCTCATTTGGGGGAAGCGGCGCATCGTCCGTTCTGCCCGGTGATGTCCGTCTGTCCGTGTAGCGATACCATAGCCACAGGGCGATATAGTACACCAAAAGCCCGGTAAGTATGCAATAGATTACCATAGTCAGACAGGCTTTTGAAAGTTGCTTTCGTACAGGGTGTTTATCTCGTCTTGGTACTGCTCGAAGTGGCGCAGCAGAATGTTTTCCACGTAGCTGCTTACCGTCACCTTGCGCCCGCCTATCACCGTCACGATACGCATCAGCTTCTCGTGCGTGGTACGGCTCACGTACAAGGGCTGTCGGTCTGCCAGTTCCACTTTCTGAAAGTAGGTTTCCCGGTAGTCACCAGAACCGCCCTTGCGCTTGCGGTTTGTCGTTTTCTCCACCCGCACCATTTCAGTCAGCCGTCCCTCGTGGGCGGTTTCCGTTTCGCCGCCGGGCTGCGGTGCATCATCCGGCTGGCTCTCCCGCTTGACGGGTACGCCCTGCGAGATAAGTTCTTTCATGAAATCCTCGTCTATCTTCGGCATCCCGCCGCTTTGCTTTGCCATATCATTGTAATTTGATGTAGTACACTATTTCGGTTATCAGTTCTTCCAAGTTGCTTCCCCTTACCAGCGGGCGGCTGGCGGGAAAGAGCGTGGAGCGGAACACCACCTTTTTATCTGCTACCAGTTCCTTTTTGTAGCGTTTGGTATCGGGGATAAAGGTTTTCATTAGCGGCAGTTCCAGTTCCTTAATGGTCTTGTCGTAGGCGGTGTAAAGGTCTGTTTTCTCCCGTCCGTCCACCATGTTCCAAAAGAGGTACAGCCCGACAAGTCGGCAGGCTTCGTTCTTCACCAGCAACTTTTGGATAGCCACCGCAAACGACAGGCTGCTTTCCAGCACCACTTTATCGGCTGAAATCGGGGTGAAGATATAGTCCATGCCCGCAAGGGAGTTGATAACACCCTCGCTGTTCACCGTGCCGGGTAGGTCGAAAAACACTATATCCGGTACGTGTCCGGCGGCTATATATTCGTCAGCCGTTGCAATCGCCTTTTCGGGCGAACTGCACAGCACCGGGTAGGCTTTCTTTCCCAGCCGGGTAAACTGTTCATACGCCATGCGCTTGTAATCTTCATCCGCCCCGACTTGCTCGGCATCTCGCTTGCGCATCCCGGCAATGGAATGTTGGGGGTAATCGCAATCCACCACCGCCACATCGTAACCTTTGAGGTAGTAGAGGTAACTCGCCGCCAGCACGGTAAAGGTGGTTTTGCCGACCCCGCCCTTTTGGGTGGAAAAGGCGACATAAAGGGGTGTTTTCTCGTTTTCCATATTGCTTTCTTTCATTATTGGTTGATAGATTTGTTTATTGCTTTCAATCATTCTGTCTTTCATTCATTCTTTCAATATTGCCGTCTTGAAATATTGAAAGAATGTTTTATTTCAATCTTGTTTTCTTGCTTTCATTCTTTCTTGAAAGATTGAAATCCTGCAATCATGTTTTCTTGAAATCATGCTTTCAGCCAATCTTCCTTGCTTGAAATATTTCTTTCAATCTTGAAATCTGATGCAAATAAAGGGAGAAAAAAAACGTCCGTTTTTAGATGTGTCCCGATTTGTCCCGCGATGTCCCATTTTGTCCACCAACCACCTATTTTACAGCATCATAAATCACCGTTACTTTGCACCGGAGTAACGAACCGCAGGGGGCAGAGGTGTAAAACCGGGCTGGTGCTTAACCGGGCTTGCCGTTTCACGCTGACCCCAATCCGTCCGTGACGGATTTTGATTTTCGTCAGAAAATAGCAAGGTGTGTTTTGTATGCTACAAAACCGTTTTCCGTGCCTGAAAACGCCTTGCCCCTTGCGGGGGTAAAAATCACTCCGAAGTCGTAATTTTTTAATTCAAAGAAGTATGGAAACAAGAAGAACCAACAAGGGCGGTCGCCCCGCCCTCGCAGACCCGGCGAAGCACCGCCATGTCCTTTACCTGACGACCGGGAGAACGCCCGCTTCCTCTCGCAGTGGGAGCAGTCGGGCGTTACGAGCAAGTCCCGTTTCATCGCCGCACGGCTGTTCGGTGAGCCGTTCCGGGTGGTAAAAGTGGACAAGTCAGCGGTAGAATACTGTGCCCGGCTGACCGAATTTTACGCCCAGTTCCGGGCGGTTGCGGTCAATTACAACCAAATTGTAAAGGCGTTGCACGGCAACTTTTCGGAGAAAAAGGCACTGGCTTTTCTCTATAAATTGGAGAAAGCGACCACCGAACTAGCGATGCTGAACCGCCAAGTCATTGCATTAACCAATGAATGTAAGGAACTATGGTTGCCAAAATAAGCACGGGCGGCAATATGTTCGGCGCACTGGCATACAACCAAAACAAGGTGGATAGCGAAGAAGCAAAAGTGCTTTTTTCCAACCGGATGCTGTTAAGTGAGGACGGGAATTTCTCTATCAGCGAGTGTATGCGCAGCTTTGAAATGCAGATGCCCGTCCAGCTATCCACCAAGAAGCCGATACTTCATATTTCCATAAACCCGCACCCGGAAGACGTGCTGACCGACCAACAGCTTTCCGACATCGCACGGGAGTATATGCGGAAGTTGGGTTATGGCGACCAGCCTTATTTGGTCTATAAACACGAGGACATCGACCGCCACCATATCCACATCGTTGGCTTGCGGGTGGACGAAAGCGGCAGACCGCTGAACGACAAGTTCGAGCATCGGCGCAGCAAGCAAATCACCCGTGAGCTGGAAAAGAAATACGGGCTTCACCCGGCAGAGCGAAAGGAACGTGCCGAACGCCCGGAACTTAAAAAGGTGGACTACACCGCCGGGGACGTGAAGCACCAAATCGGCAATACCGTGAAAGCGGCTTGCTACGGCTACCGCTTCCAGTCGTTCGGGGAGTACAAGGCTTTGCTTGCTTCCTACAATATATGTGCCGAGGAAGTCAAGGGAGAGATAAACGGCAAGCCTTATCAGGGCATTGTCTATTCCGCCATGAACGACAAGGGCGAAAAGGTGGGCAATCCGGTAAAGGCATCCCGCATCGGCAAGTCGGTGGGCTATGAAGCGGTGCAGCGCAGAATGGAGAAATCGGGCGAGGTGATTAAGGATAGAAAACTGAAAGAGCGCACCCGGAAAATTGTAGCCGCCACCATGCAGACCGCCCGTAGCCGCAAGGAACTGGAACAGCAGCTAAAGAAACAGGGCATTGACGTGGTATTCCGTCAGAACGACAGCGGGCGCATCTATGGCGTTACGTTCATCGACCACGACAGCCGGGTGGTGCTGAACGGTTCACGATTGGGCAAGGAGTATTCGGCGAACGTGTTCAACGAACGCTTTTCGGGGGAAACAGAAAATATGCACCAGCCTGAAATGGCAGTACCACGGCAGGAACAATCCACGCATCAGGAACAGCCGAGCTTCACACCGAAAGCCGACATCGTTTCGGGTATGGCATCCGTGCTGGGTGCTTTCGGCGGTTTGTTGGGCGGCGGTTCATCCGCTGGTGACGAGCCACAAGATACCACCAGTCAAAAGAGAAAGAAGAAGAAAAAGAAGCGCACAAGGCGCATCGACTAACTTAAAAAACATTACAATCATGCAGCAAGAAGATGATTTGAGAGGGCTTGCAAGGGTCATGGACTTTATGCGGGCTATCAGTATTCTATTCGTGGGAATAAACGTGTACTGGTTCTGTTACTCCACCCTGAAAGAGTGGGGAGTGACCTTTGAGGTGATAGACAAGATACTGTGGAACTTCCAGCGCACCACCGGGCTGTTCTCGTCCGTTCTCTGGACGAAACTTTTCTCCGTGGTGTTCCTTGCCTTGTCGTGCATCGGTACTAAGGGTGTGAAAGAGGAAAAGATAACGTGGACGAAGATACATTGCAGCCTTGCGACGGGTGTCGTGCTGTTCTTCCTGACTGGTGGCTGCTGGAACTTCCCCTGCCACACACGGCAGGTACGGTGTTTTATATCGCCACGCTGTCGGTGGGATATATCTGTATGCTCATGGCGGGTACATGGATGTCCCGGCTTTTGAAGAACAACCTTATGGAAGATGTCTTTAACATGGAGAACGAAAGTTTTCAGCAGGAAACAAGGCTTATCGAGAACGAGTATTCCGTAAACCTGCCGACCCGGTTTTATTATAACAAGAAGTGGAATAATGGCTGGATAAATGTTGTAAACCCGTTCCGTGCCAGCCTTGTACTGGGAACACCGGGCAGCGGCAAGTCGTATGCCGTGGTAAACAGCTACATAAAACAGCAAATCGAGAAAGGTTTTGCACTCTATTGTTATGATTACAAGTTTCCCGACCTGTCGGAAATCGCTTACAATCAACTACTTAACCACTTGGACGGTTACAAGGTCAAGCCTAAGTTTTACATTATCAATTTTGACGACCCCCGCAAGAGCCACCGATGCAACCCGATAAACGCCAGCTTCATGTCGGATATTGCGGATGCCTACGAAGCCAGCTATACGATTATGCTTAACCTCAATCGAAGCTGGATAAGCAAACAGGGCGACTTTTTCGTGGAAAGCCCGATTATTCTTTTGGCGGCTATAATTTGGTATCTCCGTATTTATCAGGGCGGTAAGTATTGCACGTTCCCCCATGCCATAGAACTGTTGAACAAGAAATACGCCGATGTATTCACGATTTTGCGCAGCTACCCCGAACTGGAAAATTATCTTTCCCCGTTCGTGGACGCTTGGGAATCTGAAGCTAATGAACAGTTGCAGGGGCAGATTGCCAGTGCGAAAATCCCGCTTTCAAGGATGATTTCACCCGCCCTTTATTGGGTAATGACTGGCGATGATTTTTCATTGGACATTAACAACCCCAAAGAGCCTAAAATACTGGTTGTCGGCAACAACCCTGACCGTCAGAACATCTATTCAGCGGCACTGGGATTATACAACAGCAGAATAGTGAAGCTGATAAACAAGAAAGGTCAGCTTAAAAGTTCGGTGATAATAGATGAACTACCGACCATATATTTTCGTGGGCTTGATAATTTGATTGCTACGGCACGAAGCAATAAAGTGGCGGTGCTGCTGGGCTTTCAGGATTACAGCCAGCTTACCCGTGACTACGGGGACAAGGAAAGCAAAGTAATCCAAAATACTGTGGGTAACGTGTTTAGCGGTCAGGTAGTCGGTGAAACGGCAAAAATACTGTCGGAGCGTTTCGGAAAGGTGTTGCAGAAACGGCAGAGCATGACGATAAACCAGCGGGAGAAGTCCACCTCGATAAGCACCCAAATGGACAGCCTGATACCTGCCAGCAAAATATCCAACCTCACGCAAGGCATGGTTCGTGGGGGCGGTGGCGGACAACTTCGATGAACGGATAGAGCAGAAGATTTTCCACTGTGAAATTGTGGTGGACAATGAAAAAGTGAAGCGGGAAACCGCCCGTTACGTAAAACTTCCGCAAATAATCGACTTCACCGACAAGGACGGCAACGACCGGATGCAGGAAGAGATACAAGCTAACTACGACCGCATCCGTCAAGAAGTCTGGCAGATTGTCGAGGACGAGATAACCCGAATCAAGAATGACCCGGAGCTATGCCATTTGATAAGGGATGAAGAATAAACGGCGAGGAACATTATTCCTCGCTATCTTTTTCAGGTAATATCGAAGCTAATTCATTCTCAATATCTATCCCATAAGCCACAGCCATTTGCGCCAACATAATACCAAATGTACCTCTTAATTCGCCTAATGTAGAATTAAATTTCCAGCTACTTATACAATCATAATTGTGCAAATAAAAATGCACCTTATTATTCTCATTAGCATATTGATTTAAGAACTTCCTACATGCAATACGCATTGCTTTTATGTAATTATAAAGATTGGTTTCTGATGATATATCTTGTATCTTATCTGTTAAAAAATGTCTGATTTCAATTATTGAATGAATACAATGGTCAGGACATTCTTGTTCATAAGGATTATATAATACTCTTCTGTCTTCTAAAAAACGTATAATCTTAATTGCTTTTGTACGTTCTGTTTCAGACGGATTCCAAGATATACCGAAAACGGGGCAACTTATACCAGTTAATCGTTCTCTTATTTCTTTGAAAATCATACAATTATTTCGTTTATTTTTATATTAATCAACGGCTATTCTTTGCTTTGTTGCTTTATTCGGTAGGCTTCAAAACGCACCAATATTTCGTGCAGGTTCTTCAATGCTTCCACAGCTTTGCCTATCGGCGGCATATTGCTTTTGTCAAAGGTCAGTTTCTTCAAATCGGTAGTGTATGCCGTAGCCACTTCGGGCAATGCCATGACCGCTTCGGCATCCTTGAATATCGGTGCATCAGCCAGCGACAAGTGCGAACGGGAGTTTTTGTTTAGTCCGTCCTCTATCGTCACTCGGTACATGGCATCCAAGAAATCTTCCGAATGTAGGTAATCGTTATATTCCTGATTGTGGTAGAGTGCCGACAAGTCGTAAACGTCACGGATATGCTTTGCCAATAATGCGGCGGCATCCTCATTATAAGATAATTTTACTAACCTTGAAACCTTGTCGCAGATAGTCTTTCGGGGATTGATGCACTGCGTTTCAAAACTTTCCAGCCCGTAGGTGCTTATCAGTTCCTTTTGCCCGATGCTTTCAAGAAAGGCTGTCACAATCGGTTTGATAATGCGCTTGTCCGCCGGGTAGAACATCAGTTTTTTGTCCGGCAGGTCACAAGACTTTATTTCTACTTCCAAATGTTCTTTCAGACCAACGCCCTGAAATACATTGTCATACGAGAAATACAGTTTACGGTAATTACCGCCCGTTTCCGACAAATCTTCCTTGTATATGTCACTGTTAAGTTCAGCTATGTATTTGGAAAGTTTCTTGTTCAATGTCTTTTCCGCCTGCTTGGACGCACCTTTATCACCCGTGAACACGAACAAGTCCAAATCTTCCGAGAAGCGTTCTATCAGCCCATATGCTTTGGAAAGCGAAGTCCCGCCCTTAAAGTAGGTCTTATCCGCATATTCGGACAGGGAAATATCCCGCAGTATCTTCGATACCCAGTAATCCTTTTCCACGTGCGACTGTTCGTAACCGAAATGTTCAGCCGCCAGTGCGATGATTTCCTTGAATGCTTCCTTGTCTGAATGTAAATCCATATATATTTGTCTTATGCCGTTTTATAATCCAAGTTGAACCGTGTCGTGGGAAGAAGTGTCTTTGCCATTTCCGTTTGCAATACGGTTTGCCTGATGTCGCCCAGTATGTCTGCAACCACCTTTCTGACACGTGGCGGGTAATTTTTCGCCAAAGATACGATTTTTTCCAGTTCCGGCAGGCTGTATTCGTTGAAATATAGGCTTTTGAGCCGGTTGTAAATGTCCTGCCCGGTTGTTCCGGGTATGTGCTTCATGTCCTTTATCGCATCGAGCAACCGCAAGTACGGAACAAGGCTATCATCCTGGTAATCCGTGCAGTAGGCTTTCACGCATTCTATATCCAAGTTCCTGAAACGGAAACGGCGTACTGGGTTGGGAGTGGCTATCGTTATGGTAGTGGCAACCTGTTCGGTCAGCCCCATTTTGTTATAGACGTAAGCCCCCGTGATATAGCCATTCAGTTTTTCCGTCAGGTAACGGAACTGTTCATCCTGATAGACGGGCAGCTTTCCCAGTCCCAGCACTGATTTCTTGGGACGGTAGTACGCCCCTTTTTCAATCCGTACCAATACCCCTTTTCGGCTCTGCTCGGAGAGCAATACCGCAACATTGGCAGTCTTTCCCGTATCGAATGACAAATCCCGGAACGTGAAGATACGCCCGGCATCTATCCGTTCAATCTGTCCAAGTATCTCTTTTCTGAATGAAGCCATATTTATGTCCTTTATTTCTATTTGCAAAGATAGTATATTATGTAATTACCTGCAAAAACATAACAAATATTTTACCGAAGATGTTTTCTTTTTATAGTGTCACCTGATAATAGAAGAATAACGGAAACTCAATCAAAGGTTTGCCAAACGCTTCACAAACGCTCCAAAAATAAGCTGTTTTTTAGCTTTTATTTTTATATACAGCTTATTATAAGGCGTTTGCTAAAATCACAAAACGTTTCATAAAACGTTTCACAAATGGCTCATCTAAAGAGAGTGATTAACTTGCTCTTTTTTTATGCCTGTTTCCAATTCTGCAACCATTAATTGCAGTAATTCATCCTACCCGGACAAATCGGGACAGCGCAGGACAAATACGGACACTCCTTTCCACCTATCCAAATATAGCATATTTAGTGGCTATCTTTGGGCGGGACTATTCCCGTAACCACTAAAATTTCAATTATTTATGGCAAACAGAATGACCCCGCCCGCAGAGGGGCAGGAAAAAGACGTGCTGCTGGTCTTGGATAAACAGCAAGGCAAGGTGAGTGCCGTCAAGGGTATCGACAAGAACGGCAATTTGCAGACCGTGCCGCCGACACACGGCGGCGAGTTCATGCAGGTGGACAAGAACAGCGATGTGCTCAGCAACTTCCTTTCCAATTTCTTCCGCAAGTTTCAGGACACTTCCGGGCTGGAACTTTTCAGTGTCAAGGCTTCCGAAGTGGAGCAGAACGCAAAGGCAATCGAGGACAACCACCGCAACCCTACCCCGGAGGGCGACAAGCTGGCTGAAATGCTTCGAGTGCCGAAGCCCGACTTCCACGAGTTCAAGCAGGGCTACCGCTTCGACCCGGCAAAAATCGACTGGGAGAACCTGAAAAAAGTCGGCATCACCGCCGACACCCTGAAAAACACGAAAGACTTCGACCGGGTGATGCGTGGCTACAAGTCCCGCAACACTTACACCGTTTCGGGGACGGTAGGCGGCTTTTACCTCAAACCTACCGATGTCAAGCTCTCTTTCTATCAGGCAAAGGACGGTACGGTAGTACCCAAGCTGCACGGCGTACAAATGGATGAAAAGTTGTTGCAACGCCCGTACAACGGACACGACTTCACCAAGCAGGAACAGGGCAACTTGCAGGGTACTGGCAACTTGGGCGGCATCGCACAAATCAAAGACCCGAAAAGCGGCGAACAAATCCCCGTGTTCGTCAGCCGGGACAGGTACACGCACGAACTGGAATACATGCGGGCAGACAAATGGAAATGCCCCGATACAATCTGTAACGTGAAAGTCAGCCCGGAACAGAAAGCCGCCTTTGAAGCCGGGCAAGCGGTCAAAATGGAAAACCTGCAATTCAGGGACGGCACGAAGCGCAGTGCCTATCTACAGGTCAGCGCAGTGGAGCGTGGCTTGGAGTTCCTGCCCCGTGCCGCCGTCCAGTTCTTGCAGCAGGGAGAGCAGCAGGTAGCCGGACTAAAGGACGGGCAGGGCGTTGAGTTCAACGGTCATGTGCAGTCCGGCGCACAGGGCAAATCACCCGACAAGGTGCAGCCGAAAGACGTTACCCCCGCCGCCGAGAGCCGGACACAGGTAGCGGTCAATACAGAGGGCAAGACCAACGAAGCCACCAAGCAGGGCAAAGAGCCGTTGAAACAGGGGCAGCAAAAGCCTACCGCCAAGCAGAAAGAGAAGCAGGACAAGGCGCAAGACAAGAGCCTGAAAGCGGACAAGCCCAAAAAGTCCAAAGGAATGAAAATGTAGTACCCACCCTTAAAAAGTAAAGAATTATGATTGCATTGATAGCAGAGAAGCCCAGCGTGGCAAAAGACATCGCCCGCATCATCGGAGCGACACAGAAGAATGACGGTTATCTTTCCGGCAACGGGTATATGGTGACATGGGCGTTCGGCCACTTAATCCAGCTTGCCATGCCGGAAGCCTACGGCGTGGCGAACTTCCGCAGGGAGAACCTGCCCATACTGCCGCCCGATTTCCAGCTAATCCCCCGTCAGGTGAAAGCCGAGAAAGGCTACAAGGCAGACCCCGGTGTGTTGAAACAGTTGAAAGTGATTAAAGAGGTATTCGACCAGTGCGACAAGATTATTGTAGCAACCGATGCCGGACGTGAGGGCGAATTGATACACCGCTACATCTATAACTATTTAGGCTGTACCAAGCCCTTTGTACGCCTGTGGATAAGCAGCCTTACCGACAGGGCAATCCGTGAGGGGCTGGACAACTTGCAGCCGGGAGAGCGTTACGATAACCTCTACCTTTCTGCCAAGTCCCGCAGCGAAGCCGACTGGCTGATAGGGATAAACGCCACCCAAGCGTTGAGCGTGGCAGCCGGGCAGGGCGTGTTCTCACTGGGTAGGGTGCAGACACCCACGCTCGTGATGATATGCAGCCGCTATTTGGAAAACAAGAACTTTGTCCCGACCAAGTTTTGGCAACTCAAAGCCGATACCGCCAGCGGTAGAATCAGTTTCACCGCCCAATCTACCGCCAAGTGGGAGCAGCAGCCCGAAGCCATAGCCGCCCTGCAACGGGTAAAGGATGCCGGGCAGCTTGCGGTGAAGTCCGTTGAAAGGAAAGAAACCAGCCAAGAACCGCCCCTTTTGTATGACCTTACCACGCTACAAAAGGAAGCGAACACGAAACTGAACTTTTCGGCGGACAAGACCCTTTCCATAGCGCAAAGCCTGTACGAAAAGAAAGTGATGTCATACCCCCGAACCGGGAGCCGCTATATCCCGGAGGACGTTTTCGATGAAATGCCGGAACGTGTCGCCCTGCTGGGGCAGTACCCCCGCTTTGCCGGGTATACCGCCGGGTTGAACGGCGTAACGCTGAACCGCCGCAGCGTGAATGACGGCAAAGTGACCGACCACCACGCCTTAATCGTGACTGAAAACCTGCCCGGTGAACTCTCCAAAGACGAACGGGCGGTTTACGAACTGGTAGCCGGGCGTATGCTGGAAGCCTTTTCGGGCAGGTGCGTGAAAGACGTAACCACCGCTGTGCTGTCTGCCGGAGATACCGACTTCACGGTGAAAGGGTCGGTGATGAAAGAAGCCGGGTGGCGTGCCGTATTCAGCGAGCAGGAAACGGGAGAGGATGAAGAAACCGCCAGCCTGCCGCCACTCCAAAAGGGCGAAAACCTGCCTATTTCCAACGTGGAACTGTTGGAGAAACAGACCAAGCCGAAACCGCCGCACACGGAAAGCAGCCTGCTTGCCGCAATGGAAAACGCAGGCAAGGAACTGGAAGATGCCGAACTGAAAGCCAGCTTGAAAGATGCCGGGATAGGTACACCCGCCACCCGTGCGGCGATTATCGAAACGCTGTTCACCCGCCAATACATCGTGCGTGATAAGAAGAACCTTGTACCCACCGACAAGGGGCTTGCCGTTTACAGGATTGTCAAGGACAAGAAGATTGCCGATGTCGAAATGACGGGTATGTGGGAAACCGCCCTTTCCAAGATAGAAGCGGGAAACATGGATGCCGACACGTTCCGAAAGGGTATCGAGGTGTACGCCGCCCAAATCACGGCGGAACTGCTTTCGGTACAATTATCTGTTGCAGGCAGTGAAACCTGTCCCTGCCCCAAATGCAATAACGGGCGCATCCTGTTCTACCCGAAAGTGGCGAAGTGTTCCAACGTGGACTGTACGCTTACCATATTCCGCAACAAGTGCGACAAGCAGCTTTCCGACAAACAGATTGTCGAGCTGGTGACGAAACGCAAGACCGGGCTAATCAAGGGCTTCAAGGGCAAGAACGGCAAGGCTTTCGATGCTTCGCTGGTGCTGGACGAACAGTTCAATGTCGCCTTTTCATTTCCCGGAAAGAAAGGAAAACCGAAGAAATAGCCTATCTTTACCGCTGAAATTTCATTGTGATAGGTTTTGCCACTTATGATAATTGAAATTTTAGTGGTTGCGCCCGGAGGGAAACCGGGCGCATTTTTTACAAATGCCCGTCAAACAGGTAGGTGGAGCGAACAATCCCGCCGTCCAGTACCCCGCTTTCCGACAGTTTCCATTCCAAGCCTAATGTTTCCCCGATGAAACCGATGCCCTTGCCCACCATGACGGGGACGGTGTAGATAGTCAGGCTATCCAACAGTCCGGCTTTTATCAGCGAAGTAAGCAACCTGCCACCGCCCACCACTAATATATCGGTTTCCTGTTTCAGTTCATAGACCCTTTGCAGCGGTTCTTCGGTCAGGAACTCCACGCCGCAGTCCGGCGTAACATTGGTGTCGTAGTGTGACACCACAAAGACCGCTTGCTTTTGTGCGGCCACCCGCCCCAGTGTTCAAAGATGTAATTGTAGGTGTTCGTCCCCATAAGCAGGCAATCCGCTTCCAAGTATTGTTTACTGACGATATTTTTTATTTCACGGGGTAGCCAGTCCAGTTCATAATCCGGTGTGGCGGTATGTCCGTCAAGAGATACGGCGATGTGCGCTTTAATTTGTTTCATCCTATCAGGTGTTAAACAGTTGATAATCTATTTCAAACCGTCCGCTAATACCTCAAAAAAGAAGCGTGAACTTACACTGCTCCACTACGAGGTACTGGCATACCTAAATGACGAAACAGGCAAGCCCACGCTATGACGAAGCATAGCATAGACATTGCGCTGAAATCTCGTCATTTTTGAAAAGTGCCAGTTTTCGTAGTGAGATATTCGGCGAACGAATATGTTATATATAAAGACGAAATCACGACCGAAGCCGTTCAATCGCCGCTTATTCTCTTATTTACTTTTGCAAAGGTAGCGAAAATCAATGAAATAACCTTGCAAATCAATGAAATCCTGCCATATCATAATTACACGGCAGGATAACGGAAAGCATAAACGCTCTATTTGTAATATGTTTAATCTATCCGTTCACGGATTAGCCTGTGTATGTCGCTTGCCCGGTAGAAATATTTCCCGTCCAGCATGATATAGGGCAATATGCCTTTCTTGCGGTAACGCTGCAAGGTCTTGGTGCTTACTTTCAGCATAAAGCACAAATCCTGATTGTCAAGCAGTTTTTCACCGTTCAGGTAATTGTGTTCACTTAACAGACGGTCTATCTTCCTTTCCTGCATATCGAACCTGTCCATGATACGCTCCATCCATGCCACGAAGTTTTCTTTATCTATATACATAATGTTACCGGATTAAATAAGACCTATCATAAAATAACTTTGGTTTGCCGGGTCTTTAACGATAATGTCCCGTTCACGCATGAAGCGGATATAACTCTTTGCGGTACGCTCCTTTACGTCCAAGACCTGCTGCAACTGTTCGCAAAGGTCTATATAGGTGATATGTGTCTGCCGCCCGAAGATGTCACGGGCTACGTTCACCAGTTCCCTTTCCTTGCGCTTCTCCTTTTCCTCACGGGGCTTTTCCCCCTTGTACACGTGCATCCCGGCTTTCTTGTCCCACGCAAAGAGCATCAGCGGAACGTCCAGCGGACTACCGTCACGCACTTTCAGGGCTTTCACCACCGACTGCGTGGGTTCTTCGTCTTTCTCTATTGAAAGGATAGTAGCCGCCTTGCGTTGCAGTTCGCTGCCCAAATGCCCCCGTAACTTTAATCCATTAGGGACGAAGTGCAGCACACACAGAATACACGTGTTATAGATGCCTGCCAACCGATAGAGTTCATCTATCACCGCCACGCTTTCCGCTTCATCGTTGGCACTCTTTACAAGGTCGGCGATGCCGTCAATGACAACCAACTGGATGCCACCGTACTGGTAGTAGAACTTATCCATGCTCTGCACAATGGCGTGTAAACGCTCCTTGCGGGACATACCCGTCAGGCAGAACGCTTTCAGTTCTTCCGGTTTGTCCTGCTGTTTGGCTCTTGCCAGCAGGTTGCTTACATTCTTGAACAGCTGCACTTCCGACTGTTCGGTGTCATAGAGCAAGACCGCCTTGTGCCTGCCGTTGGTCGTTACCTGTATGCCCAGTGTATCAGTTTCCGTACCAGCCGGGCAGATGCAGCCCGCCACGATTGCGGCTACATAGTTGCTCTTTCCCGTTCCCTCGCCCCCGGTGATGCCGAACAGGTTGCCTTGCGTTCCCAATGGAACATCGCCCGCCGAAATGATAACCTGCGCTTTGGCGGGTGGGTTATTGAAATCTATCTCGCATGATTTTAGCATAATCAATGTGTCGCTATACAGGTTGTCTAAAAATTCGATAAACAGTTTTAGGAAATCTTCACGGGTGTTTCCGGCTTTGAAGTAGTCGGAAATGTCCTTTTCCTCTTTCGTACCCGGAAGCGGCAGGAGCAGGCGTTTCACTCCAAATTCTTCCAATAGTTTTTCCTGCTTGCATGAACTTTCCCTGCCCGTCTTGTCCATATCGAAAAGCAGAATGATATGCTTAAAGCGGAACGTCAGCCGATAGACCAGCGTGGGCGGTATCGTCACCGTTTCGCTGTTGAAACAGATAGCGTGAAAACCGTGTGCCGCCAGCGAAAGCACGTCTTTCTCGCCGCCCGTGATGAATAGCGTATCGCCTTTGGCTGGCAGTTGCTCCAGCCCGAAACAGTAGTTCTCGCCGAAACTGCCGCCGTAGAGGAAGCGGGGCGTGGAGAACGGGCGGTACAGCTTGATGTACTGTTTGCCCTTGTAGCCGTACATGGGTTCTGCCACCGATGAAGTGTAGGTGTACGGTTTGCCCTCTGCCGTTTCGCTGTCGTATTCCCGGAGCGAGCAGACCTTGTAACGTTCCAGCAGTTCGGGCGTGATGCCGTACTGCTGCCAATACACCAGTTCGGCAAGCGGGAATTTTTGTTCCCGGAACTGGTAGGGCTTGACGGGCTTTTCGGGTGCTTCTTCGGTTTTGTCCGGTACTGTCCGATTGTTTGTTGTTGTCGGAATGGCTATCGGAGTTCCTGCCACCAGTCCCAATCCCAAATCCCGGTCGATAATCTCCAGTATCTCCACGAAGTCAGCCGCACGGTTGCAATCCAATCCCTTCAGCTGCCCCACAAAGAAAAAGCAGTCGCCGCTGTAATTGTCGTTACCGAAGTCCTTCATCTTGTACATACCGCTATGGCGGTCGAAGTAGATGTTGCACGATGCTTTCTTATCCAGATAAAACGGATTAAGAAAATTCCGACCAATGCGCCAGTTGCCGGGTAGATAGTGCTTGAACACGGACAATCCGCTATTTGTCCTGCTTAGAATTTCGTCTTTCCTTAACATAAGCCTTGTGATTTGCAACTAAATTACGCATACATTCATCATTGCTTTTTATCAGCCGTTCTTCCAACAGGCGTTTCAACTCGCCTATCTTGTAATAACAACGCCCTCCAATATTGGAATAGGCGATAGTTCCATTAGCCCGTAAGCGTTGCAGGGTACGGTCGCTGATTTGAAGAAAGGTGCAAACCTCGTAACTGTCCACCCAAATTTCATCCTCATTCGTCCTGCTTTCGTCCAACTGGTTGAAGATGAAGTTTGCAATGGCGGTAATCTTATTGTCCAGTTCCTTGTAGGCTTTGGACTCGAATGTTATAATCTCCATATTGCTAACTTATTGATTTGCCGCAAAGTTCAGAAGAAGAAATAACCTAAAAGTCATGGTTGTACCTATCATGGTATTACTTTTTTTGAAGCTATTTTAGGGGAATATCGGCGTAAAAGCTTCCCAAAAATGTCATTTTCAAAGTATATTTCACCATAAAAAGAAAATACCATATTGGGGTGAACATGGTACTTCTACATATTGGAATACAGTAATTTATAGTTCATATCATTTTCATCCTTTTTTGAACCAACGTGAAATTGTCAAGAAACGGTTGCTAATATCTTGTAAGTATCGTATTTGCTTCTTGGATGTCATATAAAAACATCCATGTCGTTTTTATACAATTTGATATGAACCAAGTTAAGTAACTTTGCCGGATAAATGAAATGAGTATGAATATTACCTATATATCAATTTATAAAACCAGTCTGCCTGTATTGGTTAGTTTATTAATGGAATACTTGATAGGTTTTACCGATACAGCCTATTTAGGAAGAGTTGGAGAAACCGAATTGGCTGCATCAGCTATAGCTGGTACTTATTATATGATTATATACATGATTGGATTTGGGTTCAGCATAGGAGCGCAAATCTTAATAGCCCAATATAATGGGAACCAACAGTATAAAGAAACTGGAAAAATTCTCTCACAAGGCATATTGTTTTTGCTGATAATCGCAGCAATAGTAATATTGCTTTCTTCTATAATTTCACCAATTATATTAAAATCGATTATAGATTCTGAATCTGTACTCCAAGCAGTTTTGCAATATCTTGATTGGAGAATCTATGGTTTCTTTTTTTCTTTTACAATTATCATGTTTAGAGCTTTCTATATCGGAATAATACACACTTCCGCATTAAAGCTCAATTCCATAACTATGGTAGCAATTAATGTTATTCTGAATTATATCTTAATATTTGGAGCATTAGGTATTCCCGCATTAGGCATTTCTGGAGCAGCCATAGCGTCAGTCATTTCCGAAGCGGTTGCGGTAATTCATTTTATCATATATACCCAAAAGAACGTAAGTTCTTGCAAATATGGATTAAAAAGGCGAATAACCATAGATTGTACAATATTTAAAAAGATGCTATCTATTTCTATTTGGATGATGTTACAGCATGGATTAGTATTTGGCAGTTGGTTCGTTTTCTTCATTACAATGGAGCATTTTGGGGAGAGGTCATTAGCTATTACGAATATTGTGAGAAATATTTCGTCCTTTCTTTTTCTTTTCGTACAAGCTTTTGCATCTGTTGTTAGTTCTTTGGTTGGAAATCTCATAGGAGAGAATAAAAGTAGCTCTATTCTATATGTGTGTAAAAAAGTAATATTCTTATGTTATATGACTATTTTACCGATAATGTTACTGTTTCTGTTTTTCCCTTCATCTGTTTTGCGGATTTATAGTGACAATACAATATTGGTGTTTGAGGCTATCCCTACATTAAAGGTTATGCTGACTTCTTACTTGATTGCTGTACCTACATTCGTATTTTTTAGTGCAGTTTCGGGAATAGGTCATACTGTCGCTTCTTTATTGATAGCATTTATATCTTTAGTCGTTTACATAGTATATGTGGAAACAATTAGTCATTTTAGTTCGAGTGTCCCACTATTGTGGACATCGGAGCATGTTTACTTTTCATGCGTGTTTATACTTTCTCTTTATTATATACACCATTGGTGGATGAACTTTATCAATCAAGACAAAAAATTAATCACTAATATTTCTTAGAATCAGAGTTGATAATTATCTTTGTTATATGTATAAAGAGTATTCCCCATGTAGCGTATTAGCTCCTTTTATCTATCACTTTTGGGAATATAAAGGAGAAACAAGAAGTGGATTGAAATTCAACATTCCACCTCATGGTTGTTCTGACCTTGTTTTCATCGTGGGCAATGCCGCAGATTGCATCAGGAATAGCCTGATAATGAAACCTTATCATTCCTATTTCTTTGGACCGATGAATACATTTACAGAATTGGTTGCTCACACAAACTTCATTCATATTATAGGAGTACGGTTTCGCCCATGCGGACTTTTTCAATTTATAGAGATTCCGTTAAACGAATTGGCAAATCAAGGGATTGACAGCCAAGAATTTCCAGTTCTTTTTAGTCAATCTTTCATATATCAACTCTGCGAATCCAATCAAAATCCGATTGATATTATTGAACATGAATTGGTTAGACAAGTGTACAAAAACAACATGGACACAGAAAAGCAAATATCTTATGCTGTTTCCTTGATTAGTAGGCAGAAAGGTATTGTTTCGATTAAGGAGTTGGCAGCAGAAGCATGCTTATGCCTACGACAATTTGAGCGGAAGTTTAAATTTTACACAGGTTATTCGCCCAAAGAATATAGTAGAATCATCAAGTTTTGGAACGCTATTCACCTTTTAAAATCCAATACTTCATTCGATAACCTTTTGTCTGTCGCTATCCAAGCGGGATATTATGATACACCGCACCTATATAGGGAAGTAAAAAGACTTTCAGGCAATACGCCCAATGCTTTTCTTTCACTCCCAACAAATGAAAAAGTAGAAGTGTTGCATTTTGAATTATAGAAATACAGCAACAATGCTTTTTGTAATTATTTGTTGTGCTAACATTTCATATCATCCTCATTCATCCGTTTAATCAGGCTATCTATAAGATGATGAAGATATGCCGTCTGGTCTTTTCTCTCTTTCATGGCTATATAAGAAGCATAGTAATCGCCTAAATCTACTTGAAATACCGTACTAAGAAATTTCATCATTTCCTTTATTTCTACATTGCCGTTATTGATGTCGCCCGCAGATACAAGGGCATACCCTAATTCTATCAAAAAGACTTTTTTACCCGTGAAACGGAAAGGATATTTCAGATACTTTTGAAGATTGTCTTCTATCTGATTGTTAGTTTCCAGTTTCACTAATCGTTTGTTCAGATAAATACGCAGCATTTCATTGGCTATAATCTTAGCCACTTTATAGTCATATCCGGTTGAAAAATTCGGGTCTTTGTCGAATTGTGCGCTATCGGTGCATAAGCGTAAATCTGCATTCCCACGAACAAAATAATATTCATCGTACACCGTTGAATGTGAACGGTAGTATTGGTAAAAGTCCAAGTTGCGATTGAAGAAATAGGTCAGATTATCCAGTTCCCGATTGATATAACTTCTAATTACTTCATCGCTACCATTAGGACATTGTGTTTCTATCCGATAAATCTTATAGAAGAATAATAATCGGGCAAGTATTTCCGGTTTCTGCATCTTGAAGAATAGTATTTCATCCTCTTTGGTTGGAAAGACATAGGTTTGAACTCTCATCCTTAAATCATTAAGTATGCTTTGTAACTTATGCACCATTGAAAGAGAAGTTTCGATAATATCATAGCCGTAGAGGTCGATTTCTGATATATCGACCTCTATTAGCTCTAATATCTTATCTACTTCTTCTTTCATTGTATAAGTAGTTCATTTTATTTATTTCATTCGATTACTGTTCTTTTGATATATAAGGAGGATAATCATCTTTAGACAATCTTTTTTCCAATGTGTCAGGGGATATATCCCAAAGCGTTGGCAAATATTCAAATATGACTTTCCCGTTATCAAGATAAAAACGAACTTTGGAATGAAAGGCGACTGGTTTATATTTATCTTCCCCTATGGGATTATCTCTATATAGCAACTGATTTTCTTGCCATTTCAGTTCTTTCCCGTCAAAAGTCACATCAAATATTCCACAAACTACGGCTTCCATTGTGGAATCTTGAACTGTGGTTGAAACACAGCGCATATAACCTGTGATTTGCTTTGTGCTTTTCCGCATTGCCAATTCATAACAAAACACACTTGTTCCTGTGTAATCTTTGGCTATGGTGGTCCTTGTTCCTTTATCATCCAAATTGTAAACCAGTTCTTGGGTGACAGTTGTCATATTGAACTTAAAGCCGTTTTCTGTTGTTACCAAATTTGAGAATGTCATTTTGTCGTTATACACGCCTTCCAAATTTCCGTTCTCTAATTTATAAACTGCACCAGTAAGCAATGTTTTGCCAATGATATTCTCTCTTAAAAATTGAATTATTTCGTTTTTCATTTTATCTTTTGTTTTGCTTCAATGGGTAAATAAATTTCTGTCACCAATTCTTCCGTGCTGGTTTTATCGGGAGTATTGGCATATAATTCAAAAGTCATTTGTTCTCTTAAACGATACTTGCTATTTGGCAGCCAATCAAGGTAAATATTCCGGTAAATTTTGTTTAATTCTTGGTAGTTCCCTTTTATGTTGAATACAGAATATAACCCTGCTCGTATGTTCAAAGTCCCAAAGCCTTTAGGGATTTCCATTGAATAGGGAACAGTTACCCCTATCAAAAATCGGCATTTATCTATTTCCGTAATATCAAGACTATCCAAACTGATACTAACGTATTTGAAGCCTTTATCTGCCAAATTGTATTTCTTGGCAAATTCTATTATCTGACCCCACAAAGTAGAATATCCTTGCTTATTTCTATGTGTTCGCTCAAATTTCAAATATGCAACTTTGAATTCTTTAATCCTCTTTATTGAACAGTCAGGCTGTTTTATAATCTTATTTTCACAAGCAACATTTGAATATGCTTTCCTGAAAACAGGGATAGACATTTGGAAATGCTTTTTAAATGCCCTTGATAAAGTGTGTTTATTGTGAAAATTTATCTGTTCAAGCAGTTCCGATACCCTTGTGTTTGTTGAAATAAGTTTGAAAGCAATATATTCCAACCTTAACCTATGGATATAATCACCGACATTCTCTCCCACAACATCTTTGAATACTCTCCGAAAGTGATATATCGACATACAAGCGACACGAGATAATTTGTCAGAGTTTAAGTCCTCAAATAAATGCCGATTGATATATTCCTGAACATTTATTATAAGGGCATAGTGTATATGGGCAGTGTTTATTTTTTGCTTCCACCGCTTTAGATTAGGCAATCTGTTGGATAAAACATTTCTTAATTCCTCGCTTTTATAATTCGTACCTGCAATTTGATTATAGGAATCAGGGAAAAGCCCCCAAAGATAAATGAGGTATTCCATTGAGAAATCAAAAAGATATTTGCTGGAATTTAAACAACAGGAACAAAATTCCTGATTGAGCGTACCGTCAGAATTTGTTCCATATTCTGAAATACCCTCAATGTCTAATGGCATACCACAACTTTGGCAATATTTCTTTTCGTTATCTATATCCATAGTTCTCTTATTTGAAAGCAAATATACGGAATAAGCCAGAGAAAAAGTTACCCTAAATAGCTATTCTTGTTTCGTATGATAAAACAAACTTTTCATACGAAAACAAGAATAGACATTATAACACGATGCGCTCAAATTTCCTGTCTATCCACAAAACTGCTTCTTCCGTATGGAAACAAAGAATGCAATAATCCGGGTCGTTTACACCTTGCGGGAAATAGTGCAGCATATAGTCTTGCCAAAAGCACTGACGGGTTTCCGTATCAGTAAGTATTTCTATTTTTCCGGTTAAAGTAACGCTGTCCGCTTCGTGAACAAAGCAAACTCCGGCTTTTGAATTCTGTCTGATATGTTTTACCTTTTCTGTGGATAAGGCTGTTGTCATCCATAAAGTTGATATACCGGTATGGCGCAATAGGTCAATAGCTACCGGACGGGGATAACCATTTTTACTGACAGTGGAAAGTATGATGTAGCCGCATTGTTCAAGCACCCATTCTGCCTGCTGCCGGATAGGCATCCAGCGTTTGAGCGTGGGCAGGAACTTGCGTAGTCCTTCGATAGCTTCTTCTTTGGTAAAATTACATCCTGACGCTTTGTTAAATGTAGCCAGACTTTCGGGTTGGGTATTCAGTTCGATTTGTTCCTCCAATGAATGATTGGTGAAAAATCCTTTTTGGAAGCAGTGGCAGCAATATTCAGTACACAAACATCCGTTACCGTGAGTGCCTAACAAATCATCAGTGGGCATAGACATACCACAACTTTGGCAAATTCTCTGTTTCATATTGTTCTGTTTTAATTGGGTTGGTAAAATTAACTGTAAATTAGACAATCACGTTCTCGCATTAAGATATTCGGATAAGGACAGTATCGAATAAAACACATTTTTAGGGTTACTGCTTTCTAAGGCTGTCACTTCATTTTGCGAAATACTCCAAGCGGCAGACAGGCACATCACATTGGCTTTCCTGCACTCCGTTATATCTGAAAGCGCATCCCCGACATATACAATTTCATTTGCAGCCAAATGATAATCATGTAAGAGACCTTTCAATGCTTCTGACTTGATGTTCCTTTCTGCATTTCCCGTAATGACCTTTGCAAAGCAAGTCTTCATCTTGAATTGCTTTAAGGTTATATCACAACTATTTATCCCCTTTCCGGTGATAAGTGCCACAATGATACCCTTTTGCTTTAACAAGGCTATCAACTCACGTATTCCCTCAAAAGGTGTCGGACACATTTCTTGATGCAATTCCTTATAAATCACATAAAAGTCATTCAATGCCTGTTGCCGATAGGGTTCATCAACGACACACCCAATCATACCTTTTTCATTTAAACCAAAAGTATGAACCATTTCTTCATCCGACAATTCATGTCCGATATATGGTTGTGTGGCTTTCTTGAAAGCCTGTATGCACATCGGCAAGGTATTGCCTATCGTGCCGTCCAAATCGAAAGCGACTAATTTAATCATGGCTATATGGAAGTATTGATTTCCCGAATTACTTTACATGGATTTCCTACGGCAAGGCTGTTTGCCGGAATGGATTTGGTGACAACACTTCCCGCTCCAATAACGCTTCCCCGACCGATAGTAACACCCGGCAGGATAATGACACCGCCGCCAATCCAACAACCGTCCTCAATGGTAACAGGCAAGGCATACGTGTGACGGATATATGCTGTCCCGTCCTCCGTTTCTGTCGGTGTTAGCCGCTCATTCAATTCAACAGGGTGGGTAGCCGTATAGATTTGCACATTGGGGGCTATCAATACATTGTTGCCGATAATGATTTTGTTGCAGTCCACAAAGGTGCATCCGGTGTTTATGCTGACATTATTACCTATACTGATGTTACAGCCATAATCGCATATAAAAGAATGTCCTACTGAAACTTTCTTGCCAACGCTTTCAAACATTTCTTTCAATAGCGCATACTTTTCCTCTTTATAATCATACGGCAATGAATTGTATTTCAGCAACAATTCATGCGTCTTTCTTTTAAACCCCATAAATACGGGAGCATGACAATCATACCATTCGCCCGACAAGCATTTTTCCAGTTCATTCTTCATACCTAATCATGATAAAAGTTACTGCTTTATCTTATTTGCGGCAAAGTTATACATATCTAGCCGTAAATATATGTATTATTTTTCTTTTTATTTGTATCTTTACACCCGAAATAACAAAAATCATAAGATGAAAAGGGAAAATCTACACCAGCCGTTTGAAATCTGTTTCAGTGAACTGGACGAATCGCAATTAAAGGAACACGACCATACTTTTTTTGAACTGGTCTATATTCTATCGGGAACAGGTATTCAGTGGATAAACAACAACAAATTTCCGTATCATGACGGACACCTTTTTATGATTACTCCCGGTGACATACATTCTTTCGACATTCACACTACCACTAAATTTGTTTATATAAAATTCAATGACATCTATATTCATTCGGCTGTCTTTGGAGCGGAGAACATTCAACGGTTGGAATTTATACTGCAACACGCCAATCACCGTCCCGGCTGTATATTGCGCAATCAAACCGATAAATTGCTGGTAAAACCTATGATAGAAGCGATTATCCGTGAATATGTGAACAGAAACATATACAGCAGTGAAATTATTACGCAGTTAATCAACACGATTGTTATTGTTGTCGCTCGCAACATTGCCATGTTCCTGCCTGAACAGATAAATGAAAACTCGGAAGAAAAGTCGCTGAACATCTTGCAATATATCCAATCCAACATTTGCTATCCCGAAAAGATAAAAGCCAAAGCGATAAGCCAGCATTTTGGTATTTCCCCTAATTATCTTGGGAGGTATTTCAAAAAACAGACCAACGAAACCATGCAACAGTATATCTTAAACTATAAGATGAAAATGGTGGAAAGTCGGCTTTTACACAGTGAAATGAGAATTAGCGAAATTGTGGAAGAACTGGGATTCACGGATGAAAGCCATTTGAATAGGCTATTCAAGAAATACAAAGATTGCAACCCTACTGATTTTAGGAAGAAGCATAGGGGGCAATAAGTTTTTTAGAATGCATAAGTACAGATTATTCATCCTTATATGTTTTAAATACAACATACAAGCAATATATAAATTTTAAACTGAAATCAAATATAAACTTACGTATATGAATATGATTTATTACTTATTAAATTATAGATAAAACCCCAAATATGATTGTCAAAACCATTCCGATAATTGCTAACGGAATAGACCATTTATTCAAATTTTCAATTTTCTTTTGTTGTTCATATCTGGTAATAATAACACTACTCAATTCACCTAGTTTTCTATTTATAGAATTTTGGTCTCCCAATTTATTAAATGCACTTAAATCATTAATTATATTTCGCTCTGTATCTGGTAAGTCTGCATAAGGATTAGTAGTTTCGTTTTCTTTGATGAAATTGGTAATTTTATCTTTTATTTCTATTACTTTATCTTGTGCTAAATCCTGTCCAACTTCTTTATTTATAAGTCTAGCAAGAGTCTCTCTAAGCCATTTATTTAAGTCCTGTCTGTTTGTTAAATCTTCGGGACTCAATTTTGTTATACCAGAATATATATTCAATAAATCAGTTGAATTTGCAATAGTATTATCTGATATACCCTTAATAAAAGTATTAATAAATACCTTTTTCCGTTCTAATCTTCGAGTCTTTATCTTTCCTAATAAGTGAATTACAGAAAATGAATATACAACAGTAAAAACAATGGTGAAGATAGCCAAAAGAAGATTCTCTTTTCCTAAAATATATTCGATTATCTCATTCATTTTTATATTAAATAAGTTTTAAGTTATCAAATGGTAATACATAAAATTCATCAAAATGCAAAAATACAAAAAAACAATTCTCCAACTACGAAATAGTTACTTTTACTTATAATCTAATTTAAGTGCAAGGTGCAAGTATATATCTATATATAGCTTGCACCTTGCACTAACCGTAGAATATTTATTTTCAATGATTTGCGTATTTGAAAATAATGTTGTATCTTTGAACCGAAGATAAAGGCAGACACAATCCCGACAAGGGAAGCCAAATGTTCTTTGAAAAAAGTGCCTAATTCGTACCCCTTAAAAGATAGAGGTGCGCTAAAATATTGATTTTAAGACTTGTGAACCGCTCGGTTCAAGACCCAAGCGGATCACCAAGAAAAAAAGAGAGTTACATCAAAATAGCTCTCTTTTTTTATATCAGAATTAAACTGGTTAAACCAAGAATGGATTTTCCGGGTCAGTTTCCCAAAATATTCTTGACGCACCAGTCTTTCTCACTAGAAAGTTTGAAACATTTATGCCCTCATGCCCTCACAACAAACATAACAAGCTAATTATAAACCACTTATACATCAATGTAAAAATACTTACTCTCATTCATGCTCTCATGCCCTCACTACATTTTCAAGATAATTTTCTCATAGCATATTGGTTATCAGTTATATATTCTCTTTTTTATAAACTATTCCAGCTTGATACAAAGTAGAGCATTCCAAAACTTTTTCCTCGTAAAAAGCACCATAAAGGATTTGTACCTCCACGGAATGACGGCTTACGATGCGTCGGCAAAGATAAAAAACACCCCCGTTTCTGATGTGGAATTTCATTCTGGACGTATGGAAGTTCATATACATACACATAAGAATGAACATAATGTATGTATGGCCTGCACATACATCAGATTCGCCACTAAAAGATTTTATATGTATCCTCAGACCTTTCCTACCTTATGATTAAGGGTTTTCTTCCCGTGTGTTTTATCTCCGCAAGCCTTTGGAGTAAACTCCATAGCCTTGGGAGATAACTCCAAAGCTTATGGAGATAATTCCAAAGGCTATGGAGATAGAATACATCCGTATAAAAAGGTTTAATCAGAAGACAGAAAAGGCTTATGCAACAGGGCTGGAGATGCGATATGCATTCTTTTAATCCCGCTGACAGGTTATTATTTTTTTCAGTATCTCCTCCTCTTGAATGTCATAACAGCAGAAAGGCCGGACTGACAAACTTCTTTCACACACACTACAGATGTTTATACCGAACCTGAAGAAAGATATGAATAGAATAATAAAAAGCAGTCTTCATTAAATTTCTACCGCCCAATTTATCAACTGTTTAAACAGAATGACCACACTGTTCTATTTCTCCCTTTTAAACATAAATAATACCGATGGCTTGTTCATTCCTAGAATAATAAATACCTTTGCAGCCTTAATAAAAAAAACAATGAAGTTTGATATAAAAAAACATATTTATTTAATACTTTTATTCATCTTACCCTTCACTGTAAAAACAGCGCAGTCACAAGAAGTGACCAACATCCATATAGCGGTAACAGATACTGTACCAGCCTATACAAGCGACTCTGCCGTTATCAACTTCTTAAAGGACGCCGGCATTCCTATCACCCAAAACAGCAAACTGAAATTATTAAAAAGCGGTCGGGCCAAATTCATCGATCTCTTTGAAGAAATACGGCATGCCAAACATCATATCCACTTAGAATACTTCAATTTTCGTAACGATTCCATAGCGAACGCACTATTTGATTTATTGGGGGAAAAAGTAAAAGAAGGGGTGGAAGTTAGAGCTTTATTTGATGCCTTCGGCAACTTGTCAAACAACAAGCCATTAAAAAAGAAACACATAAAAGCAATCCGTGACAAAGGTATAGAAATTGTCAAATTCGACCCTTTCAAATTTCCCTATATCAATCATGCCCTGCACAGAGACCATCGCAAGATTGTAGTCATAGACGGAAAAATAGGATATACTGGTGGAATGAACATAGCCAATTACTACATAAAGGGTCTGCCGGAAATAGGCGACTGGCGTGACATGCATATCCGTATAGAGGGAAATGCCGTAAACGAATTGCAGAACATCTTCCTGACTATGTGGAACAAAAGCACTAAACAACACATAAGCGGAAGCCAATACTATCCCCTACGAAACGATTCTACTTTCAAGGGAAATAAGAATGTAGCTATTGTAGACCGTATTCCGAAAAAAGAGCCCAAACTGATGAGGCAGACTTATATCAAGTCCATTGATGCCGCACAGGATAAAATACAAATAGTGAACCCTTATTTCACTCCCATTCCAAGCATTAAAAAAGCCATAAAACGGGCTCTGAAGCGAGGTGTTGAAGTAGAAATCATGATACCGGGCAAATCGGATATTCCTTTTACCCCCGACGCCGCATTCTATACAGCAAACAAGCTGCGTAAGAAAGGGGCAAAGATTTATGTGTATAATGGCGGGTTCCATCACTCTAAGATCATGATGGTGGACAGCCTGTTCTGCACTGTGGGAAGTACGAATCTGAACAGCCGGAGCCTACGCTATGACTATGAAGTCAACGCTTTTATTTTTGACAAAGAAACCACACATGAACTGAGTACCATGTTTGACCATGACAAGCTGGACAGCACTCTGCTCACTAAGGAAGAATATAAAAAACGCTCCGGATGGAAACGCTTCGTCGGTTGGTTCGCCAATCTGTTCAGTCCGTTCCTATAAACCTCTGCCACTTCCCCAAACAAAGGTTTACAAATTGTTTCATCTCCTGCAAGGACGGGACTTATCCCATCTGCAACTTATTCTCCATGCAGTAAAGTTTGACAGGTCATCCTCTAAGAGAACAATGCCTGTAATCATGAGAAATGTTACTCCACCATCACGGACGGTATCCCTGACAAGTATGGAAAACCACGGCTTAACTGCAGGGAAATGCTTTTCTCTCCGTATGTTTCACTTTATTATAGAACAAAGATAAAATAAATCGCTTTTTCATCCCCATAAACTACGATATTTTTCTTATTTTTGCCCAAATATGTAATTCCGCCCGAGAAGGCATAAGAGAACGAGACAGAACGATGAGAGTAGTTGATTTAATAAAAAGCACGGACAATACGGCTTTTTCTTTTGAAATTCTCCCTCCGCTGAAAGGAACGGGTATTGAAAAACTATATAAAACGGTTGATACGCTACGCGAATTCGACCCTAAATATATTAATATTACAACCCACCGCAGCGAATATGTGTACAAAGAGCTGGGAAACGGGCTGTACCAACGTACACGCCAGCGCCGCCGTCCCGGAACAGTTGCTGTTGCCGCCGCTTTGCAGAACAAATACAATATAACGACAGTGCCACATATCCTGTGCAGCGGTTTTTCCCGCGAAGATACAGAATATGTATTGTTAGATCTACAATTCCTGGGCATCACCGACTTGTTGGTACTGCGTGGTGACAAGGCAAAACACGAATCAGCTTTCGTACCCGAAAACAACGGTTACAACCACGCCATAGAACTGGAAGCGCAGATCAATGATTTCAATAAAGGCGTATTTGTAGACGGTTCCCCTATCAAGATAACAGGAACTCCATTCAGTTATGGAGTAGCTTGCTATCCTGAAAAACATGAGGAATCACCCAATATGGAACAAGATATTTATTGGCTGAAGAAAAAAATTGAAGCAGGAGCTGAATATGCCGTGACACAGATGTTCTATGATAACCGCAAATATTTCGAATTTGTAGAAAAAGTAAGAAAAGAAGGAATCAACGTGCCTATTATTCCGGGTATCAAGCCTTTCCGCAAATTATCTCAGCTGAACATGATACCTAAGACGTTCAAGATAGACTTGCCGCAGGAACTGGCAAGCGAAGCGATGAAATGTCAAACAGATGAAGAAGCGGAAAGTCTTGGCATAGAATGGTGCATACACCAGTGCCGTGAATTAATAGCCTGTGGTGTTCCCAGCATTCATTTCTATACCGTAAGTGCCGTGAACAGTGTAAAGGAAGTTGCAAAAGCAATTTATTAAACAGTAAATAAATGACTATAAAAAGCAATGTTATTTAAAGATGTAATAGGACAAGAGGAAGCAAAACAGCGGCTCATAGCCGAGGTAAAAGAAGGAAGAATCCCTCATGCACAACTGATTTGCGGTCCCGAAGGTACAGGAAAGTTACCTTTGGCAATAGCTTATGCCCGTTACATCTGCTGTGAAAACCGTGGTGAACAAGATGCCTGCGGAATTTGCCCCACTTGTGTGAAATTCAATAAGCTGATACATCCCGACCTGCATTTCGTTTTTCCTGTTATCAAGAAAAAAGCCGGAAAGGATACTGTATGCGATGATTTCATAGCAGACTGGCGCAACTTTGTCCTGCAGAACCCATATTTTAATCTGAACCATTGGCTGAAAGAGATGGGAGCAGAAAACCAACAGGCGCAAATCTTTGTAAAAGAGAGCGATGAGATTGTACGAAAGCTCAGTTTGAAATCCAGTCAAGGCGGTTACAAAATCATGATTATATGGCTTCCCGAAAAGATGAATGTGGAATGCAGCAACAAACTGCTGAAGTTACTGGAAGAGCCTCCTGCCATGACTGTCTTTTTATTAGTATCCGAAGAGCCTGATGCCATTTTGCAAACGATCCAAAGCCGTACCCAACGATTTAACATTCATGGGATCAAAGAACCTGAGATTTCAAAAGTATTGCAAACCAAATATGGATTACAACCAGAAGATGCTGACGATATAGCACATCGCTCAGAAGGCAATTTTCTGAAAGCACTGGAAACCATACACCTGAGTGAGGAGAACAAACTGTTCTTTGAACTCTTTATAAATTTGATGCGTCTCTCCTATCAACGGAAGATACGCGAAATGAAACAATGGAGCGATGCGGTAGCCTCCATGGGGCGTGAACGTCAGAAGAATTTTCTGGCTTACTGCCAACGTATGATACGAGAAAACTTCATATACAACTTTCATCAACGTGATTTAGTGTATATGAATCCCGAAGAACAAAATTTTTCCACCCGTTTTGCACCGTTTGTCAATGAGCGGAATGTGATGGGCATAATGGACGAACTTAGTGAAGCACAATTACATATAGGACAGAATGTGAATCCCAAAATGGTGTTCTTTGATTTCTCTTTAAAAATGATTGTGCTATTGAAAAATTAAAAATTGAGAATTGAGTATTAAAAAATAACAGAATTGCATGGCATTTATTTCTTAGTTCTCAATTTTCAATTCTCAATTAAAACAGAATTATGGACAATGAATTCAAATTAAAGAACGGAAGCGGCTGTTTGTGTTGCAAAGGCTGCGGACGACAGGATAAGCAGCTGAACACCTACGACTGGCTGGCTGATATTCCCGGCAACACCGAGGAACAGGAAATGGTTGAAGTTCAATTCAAGAATACCCGCAAAGGGTATTATAAGAACAGCAACAAACTGAAGCTGGGAAAAGGAGATATAGTAGCTGTAGAAGCAAGTCCCGGGCACGATATCGGTACAGTAACCCTGACGGGAAGATTGGTACCTTTGCAAATGCGTAAGGCAAACATCAAACCCGATGCCGAAATCAAGCGTATCTACCGCAAGGCAAAACCTGTAGATATGGAAAAATACGAGGAGGCAAAAGCCAAAGAACATGACACAATGATCCGATCCCGTCAGATAGCCAAAAATCTGAACCTGGACATGAAGATCGGTGATGTGGAATATCAAGGCGATGGTAACAAAGCTATCTTTTATTACATCGCGGACGAACGCGTAGACTTCCGCCAACTGATCAAAGTACTGGCCGAAGCTTTCCGTGTACGTATAGAAATGAAACAAATTGGCGCCCGTCAAGAAGCCGGACGCATTGGCGGTATCGGACCTTGCGGACGTGAATTGTGCTGCGCTACCTGGATGACAAATTTTGTATCTGTATCTACCAGTGCAGCACGTTATCAAGATATTTCTCTGAATCCTCAAAAGTTAGCCGGACAATGTGCCAAACTGAAATGTTGCCTAAACTATGAGGTAGACGCTTATGTAGAATCCCAAAAACGCCTTCCAAGCAAAGAAATGACTTTAGAAACGACAGATGGTACATTCTATTTTTTCAAAGCGGATATTTTGAAGGGAACTATCATGTACTCTACTGACAAAAATTTCATAGCTAATGCTGTAACCATCACCGCACGCCGTGCTTTTGAAATTATTAATATGAACCGACGTGGTGAGAAACCGGAAAGCTTAACCGAATCAGTAAAAAAGAACGAACCTCAAAAACCTGTCGATTTAGTAGAACAAGAAAGCTTAACCCGATTCGATAAACGAAAAGGCAACAACAGCAACCGAAAGAAAAAACGTAAGCCGGAAAATAACGGTAATAACGGAGAAAGTATTCCCAATGAAAACAGACGTCCGCAACAACCTAAAGAGAACCGGTCACAACAACCCAAGGAAAACCGGCCACCTAGAGAAGGACGTCCCAAACAACCTAGAGAGCCTAAAGAAAACAAAGCTCAGCAGCCACGCGAAGAGAACGGAAACCGCCCTAAAGAAGAAAATCACAACAGGGAAAGTCGCGGCCGGGAAGAACGCAGTCGTGAAAATCGGGAAGACGGAAACCGGAACCGCAATAAACGCCGCCCCAATAATGGTAATAATGAAGGAGGCAGTGAAAACCGGAATAACGGAGGAGGGAAGGAAAATGACAACAAGAACAACGGAAACAATAGCCAAATTCCGAATGAAAAGCCACAAACTCCTGTATCAATTAAAGAATAAACTGACATGGCTGCCAATAATCATATTGGCAGCCTGTCAAAACAATATAATCTATCACTCTTATACCCCCGTCCCCCTTGACGGATGGAATAAAAGTGATACTCTTGTTTATACCCTGCCCAATTCTATCCCTGCCGGAAATTACGAAGCAGAAATCGGCATCCGTTATCAAGAATCTTATCCTTACAGAGATATTTGGTTAGGAGTCAGCCATAACACAGAGGATACTTTGACTTACGTCACAGACACTTTACAACTTTTTCTAGTTGACGAAGCTGGAAATAAAACAGGAAATGGTCTTTGTGGATTATATCAATGTAATCTGCCTTATAAAGCATTTATTCCTATCCGTACAGAAGGAAGCACACGTACTTTCCGCATCGTCCATATCATGAGGGATAACCCGTTGACGGGAATCAGTGATATAGGTATCCAGTTGCGCAAACTGGAAAACCAATAAACTCTAACGTTTTCCCCGCCCAGCATCAATACGCAAGAATACAAAAAGCAAGATCGTAAATCCCCACAAAGAAGACCCCCCATAACTGAAAAAAGGCAATGGTATGCCTATAACGGGGGTCAGTCCTAAAACCATACCTATATTAATAAACAGATGGAATAAGAAAATGCTTAATACCGAATATCCATAAACACGGGCAAAACGAGTATGCTGACGCTCTGCCACCACAATAAGACGCAAAATAAGTCCGGTAAAAAGAAACAATACAGCTGCCGAACCTATAAAGCCTTCTTCTTCCCCTACCGTACAAAAGATAAAGTCTGTATCCTGTTCAGGCACATACTTCAGTTTAGTCTGTGTACCATTCAAAAAGCCTTTCCCCCATAAGCCTCCCGAACCAATAGCAATCTTACTTTGGTTCACATTGTATCCTGCCCCAGCCAAATCTTCCTCCATACCAAGTACCACTTTAATACGTATTTGCTGATGTGGCTCTAGCACATTATTGAAAACATAATCAGCAGAAAAAAGGAATCCCACTGAACCTACCGCAAATAAGAGCAATATAAAAAATAATTACGCATACGTTCATGCATAGAAAGGAAGATCAAATAGAACAATAAAACTACGCACAATCCATATTGAAACCAAGTAATATCAAAAGGGATAACATAAAACGAAAATAATAAAGCCAGCAAGGTACCACCAACACCAACCCCTCCAATATACCACACTACCGATGCTTTTTTACAATAACTATTAACTAATAAAGCAGAAAGAATGACTATCAACAGCAACACAGAAAATTCACCGATGGAAGTACAGTCATCCGCCATCAATTCATTGCCAAAACGGATCCCAACTACAAAATAAACCACAGCGCAAATCCCAGCAAACAAAATAGAACCTGGCATCCCCTCCCGGTACAGCATAAAAAAGAAAGCCAGATAAACCAAAGCCGACCCCGTTTCCCGTTGCAAAATAATGAGCAGCATAGGCAGCAACACCATCCCTACTACAGGCAATGAATACTTTAACTTACTCATTGTAAACCCATAGACATTCATAAATTTAGCCAAAGCCAAAGCCGTAGCAAATTTAGCAAATTCCGCCGGTTGCAAACTTACAGGTCCGAATTTTATCCATGAATAAGATCCCTTGGTATCCTCTGCCAGAAAAGGTGTTATCAACAACAACAGCATCATGCCTCCATATAAAATGTAAGCAAACATATCATATAACTTATCCTCTAACATCATCAGGATAAATCCGAGCCCCAAAGAGCAACAGATCCATACAAATTGTTTTCCTGCACGAGTGTCGAAACTAAAAAAATCAATTTCACCATAATCATAGCTGGCTCCACATACGCTGAACCATCCAAAGATAACCAGCATCAGATAAATGCAGATAGTCATCCAGTCCACTGATTTCCATATACTATCGTTCGTGTATGCCATAATCTATTCGTCTGTTTTGTATTTCCGCCGCTTTCGCCTCACTTTCCGGTGAAAGTTCTCCTTTCAAATATTTCTCCATAATCAATGCACCGATAGGTACACCATAAGTTGCTCCCCAACCTCCATTCTCTACATAGACTACCACGGCAATCTTAGGATCATTCATTGGTGCAAACCCCATAAAAGCAGAATGGTCCTTTCCACGGTTTTGCGCCGTACCTGTCTTGCCACACACCTCAATTCCCGGAATATTCGCACTACGGCAGGTTCCTCCCAATACTGCCGAACGCATACCTTCGACTACTGTCTGATAATGTTCACGGCTTACTTTAGTATAATGTTTGGTCGTATACAGGGTATCCAACGGCTCGTCTTCTACTTCTTTCACTACATGCGGAGTTATATAGTAGCCCCGGTTAGCAATAGTAGCCCCAAGGTTAGCAATCTGCAACGGAGTAGCCGTCACTTCCCCCTGACCGATGGAGATAGAAATAATCGTCAGTCCGTTCCATGATCCCCGATAGTTCTTATCATAATAAGCAGCATTCGGGATCATCCCACGCTTCTCACCCGGAAGGTCTACTCCCAAAGGATAACCAAATCCCATAGAAACCATATAATCACGCCATGTATTCATGGCAGCCTGTACAGAACCATACTTCTTCTTTGCCCCTATCATGTGAAACAACCCCCAACAAAAATAACCGTTACAGGAAGTTGCAATGGCAGGCACCAAAGGCAGGGGCGACCCATGAGAGTGGCAACCCACCCTAAGACCGGCATACACAAAACCATGATAGCAAGAATAGGCTGTCTGAGGAGTAATAATCCCTTCTTGCAGAAAAGTCAACGCCTGAGTAGTCTTAAAAGTAGATCCCGGTGGAAATTGCCCCATAATAGAACGGTTCAGCAATGGTTTCCAACTGTCACGCGCCAGTTCCAGATGATTTTTACCCCGTTGGCGCCCCACCATCAATCTTGGGTCAAAAGTGGGAGCAGATACCATACAAAGTATTTCTCCTGTGGATGGCTCGATAGCCACTATACTGCCTATCTTCCCTTCCAACAAACGCTCTCCTAACATCTGAAGCTCTATGTCTATACCTAGTTTCAGATTCTTCCCCGGAACGGGAGTCTTGTCATATTTCCCGTCCATATACCGTCCCTGAATACGTCCACGGGCATCGCGCAGTAATATCTCCACTCCTTTCTCCCCCCTCAACTGTTTTTCGTATGAGCGTTCCACCCCCTGTTTCCCTATAAAGTCACCGCGTACATAGTAATCATCCGCTTCAATATCCCCCTTGGACACTTCTGCAATATCTCCCAGAACATGAGCAGCCGAATTGTAATTATACTGACGGATAGTACGCCGCTGAATATAGAAACCGGGAAACTTGAACAGCTTTTCTTGGAAGACTCCACACTCTTCTGCCGAAAGCTGGGTCATAAATACTTGATGAGTATATGGAGAGTAACCCGGATTGGAACGTCTGTCCTTTATCTCACGAATACGCTTCTTGAAATACCCGGGAGTAATATTCAATGTTTTACATAAATCAAGCGTATCAAGATTATGCACCTCTTTCATCACCATCGTTACATCATAGGCAGGTTGGTTGTATACCAGCAGGTTACCGTTCCGATCATACATTACCCCACGGCTAGGGTATTGTGTCTTGTTCAGAAAAGCGTTGCTATCTGCATTCTTTTTATAATCCTCACTCATAATCTGCAAGGTAAAAAGACGTATCAAGTAAATCAGCACAATAACGATTACCGATGCACCGATTACATATTTCCGCTTCTCCAGATTATAATCTCTTTCCACTATTTTTTCCTCCTGATTGCCTCAGCACACAATATACAAATGACGGTTATTGAGGCATCTGTCAATATTTTCAACAATAAGACAGGCAGATTGAAGAATGAAAAAGTATCTATGACAAGTAAAATGGTACAAAATAAGAAAGTACATAATAAGATATACCGGAAGAAAGGCGAGAATCCCATACTTTTGATACCTGGTTCAAAATCCTCGACGCTATCGCGGAGTGTGACTAATCTTAAAATAGGTTCACGCATAAAAGCCAGTACAGTGGCCGCAGCCGCATTCATCCCCGGAGTGTTGCCAAATATATCGACTGCCAATCCCAACAGGAATGCCCATATCATAAGGACATTACGGCTAACTCCCGAATTGTACTTCAAAATAAAATAGATAAAAAAGAAAGGAGTGGCATACCCGTTGATATGCATATGATTCAGCACCAACACCTGCAACAGTACCAGTCCGATAAACCACTCTATTCTTTGTAGATAAGTCAACATCAACCTTCTTACTTAATCGTTTTTACCTGCTTTTCCAACTCCAATTGTTCCTCCTGCCCTTTTTGAGCAATTACGCGCACATCATTCAAACGGGCGAAGTCCGTAAATAGTTTCACCCGCAGCAAATAAGACAAGCCATCGTGACTATCGGCAATATCATCTACTGTACCCACCGGAATGCCGGAAGGGAAAACAGCACTGTGTCCACTGGTTACAATAGTGTCACCTAAAGAAAATAATGAATGACGGGGCATATCCTTTATAAAAGCAAATTCGGATGAACCGCCATCCCATTTCAAGAAGCCGAAATAATCACTCCGTTTTATTTTACAGCTAATACTGCTTTTGGAATTCAATACCGGAATGACAATGGAGTAATGTGGAGAGGTGAGATAAACAATACCAACCACACCGCTTCCATTTACCACTCCCATCTCACTACGAATGCCATCTACTTCTCCTTTATCAAGTGTAATATAATTATCAGCATGGGTCACACTGTTATTTATCACGCTAGCCTTAAAGATATCATATCCTGCCAGTGCTTCCTGCTTAAGCTGTTCCACACCACTGCTGTCTTCCGTCGCTTCAATCAAAGCTTTACGAATACTCTCCAACTGCAATTCCAGTTCCACATTTTTCTGTACCAACTCATCGTTAATCGTTTTCAAATGAAAATATCCGGTAACATTATTGGCTGCATCATACATAGCTCCCGACACAAAATTAGCAGATGTAAAGAACGCACTTCCCTGATAACTGTTGAAGCGGAATAATAAAGCAAAACTGATTATCTCCAAAAGAACAAAGAGAAACCAGTAATTATACTTTAAAAAGAAATTCAGCAGATTTTTCATTAATACTAATTGTTCAATGTGCTAATTTGCCAATGTGCCAATGTACTGCACTATCCATACCGCATAGCATTAGCAAATTAGCAAACTGCCTCATTAGCAAATTATTTACCGCATCAAAAAAGAGAAACGATCTACATTCTTCAGTGCAATACCGGTACCTTTCGCCACACTCAGCAAAGGATCTTCGGCTATATGGAACGGAATATTGATTTTGTCTGTCAGACGCTTGTCCAAACCACGCAGCAAAGCACCACCACCAGCCAAATAAATACCGTTCAAAACAATATCAGCATAAAGTTCAGGCGGAGTCTGTTCCAATGCACTAAGGATAGCTGTTTCAATTTTTGCAATACTCTTTTCCAAACAATGCGCCACCTCCTGATAACACACTGGAACTTCCATGGGAAGAGCAGTGATACGATTAGGCCCGCGTACAATGTAATCTTCAGGAGCATCATCTCCCAAATCAGTCAAGGCAGCACCTACATGTATCTTGATACGTTCAGCCATACGTTCACTAACCTTCACATTATGCTGACGGCTCATATATTCCTGAATATCGGCTGTAAGATCGTCACCGGCAATACGTATCGAATTGTTGGAAACAATACCACCCAATGAAATCACGGCAATTTCTGTAGAACCACCACCTATATCAACAATCATATTACCTTCAGGAGCCTCTACATCAATACCGATACCAATAGCCGCGGCCATAGGTTCAAAAATCAAATAAACGTCTCGTCCTCCCGCATGCTCAGCACTGTCACGTACCGCACGAAGCTCTACTTCAGTGCTACCCGAGGGGACTCCGATCACCATACGCAAAGAAGGAGAAAAGAAACGATTACCCATGTTCACTTTCTTTATTAAACCGCGCATCATCTGTTCACAGGCATTAAAATCGGCAATAACTCCGTCGCGTAGCGGACGTACAGTACGAATATTCGGATTTTCCTTCTCGTACATCATTTTAGCCCGTTCGCCTACGGCAATCATCTTGTCGGTACGGCGATCAAGCGCAACGACCGAAGGTTCGTCCACTACAATCTTCCCGTTATTTAAAATGATGGTATTGGCAGTGCCAAGGTCCATCGCAATCTCTTGTGTAAAGGAGAATAATCCCATAAATTCATTTACAATTTAGCAATTTACAATTGACATTTGCAATTGACCATTTACTGAACAATGCTGTATAAACAGTCCGATTGTAGCCGCAAATGGTAAATTGCAATGATCTTAGTGTTTAAAGTGACGAATCCCTGTAACGACCATAGCTACGCCATGTTCATTGCAGTATTGGAAAGTCAACTCGTCTTTTACAGAGCCTCCCGGCTGGATAACAGCTTTCACACCCTCCTTATCCGCTATCTCTACACAATCGGGGAAAGGAAAGAAAGCATCACTGGCCATCACTGCGCCATTCAAATCAAACTCAAATGACTTCGCTTTTTCAATGGCTTGTTTCAATGCATCCACACGTGAAGTCTGACCGACACCGCTAGCCAGCAGTTGTTTGTTCTTGGCCAGTACAATAGCATTACTTTTACTATTCTTCACAATCTTATTTGCAAATAACATATCCTCTACTTCAGTCGCCGTAGGAGCTTTTTCAGTAACCTGCTTCAAGTCGGCAGGAGTTTCCACATCCAGGTCTCTTTCCTGAACCAAAACCCCATTCAATAAAGAACGGAATTGTTTCTTCGGCAATTTAGCTTCCTTACGAACCAAAATAATACGGTTCTTCTTCTGTCCCAAAATCTCTAATGCATCTACATCATAATCCGGAGCAATAATTACCTCAAAGAACAGTTTATTGATTTCTTCTGCTGTTTCTTTATCAATCACGGCATTAGTAACCAACACACCGCCGAAAGCCGACACCGGATCGCCTGCCAACGCATCTTTCCATGCTTCCAGCACAGTAGGGCGCGAAGCTAATCCACAGGCATTATTATGCTTCAGAATGGCAAATGTCACCTCATCAAATTCATCAATCAAATCAACAGCTGCATTGATATCCAACAAATTGTTATAGGAAATTTCTTTTCCATGAATCTGGTCGAACATCGCATCCAGATTTCCATAGAAATAACCTTTCTGATGAGGATTTTCACCATAACGAAGTTGTTTTTGTTCTTCCACCGCGCAACGGAAAGCCGAACCTTCACCACCATCAAAATAGTTAAAGATAGCAGAATCATAATGAGAAGAAACAGCAAACGCTTCTTTTGCGAACCAACGGCGTTCCTCGCGTGAAGTAGTAGCGCCATGTTCCAGCAACATATCACGGAACGGCTTATATTGTGCCTGACTAGCGATAATCACTACATCATTAAAGTTCTTAGCAGCAGCACGAATCAAAGAAATACCACCTATATCAATTTTTTCGATGATAGCTTGTTCTTCGGCACCCGAAGCCACAGTTGCCTCAAACGGATACAGGTCAACGATGACCAAATCTATTTCGGGTATCTCATATTTTTCTATCTGTTGCATATCTTGTTCCAAACCACGACGGCATAAAATACCTCCAAAGACTTTAGGATGCAGTGTCTTCACACGTCCGCCCAAAATAGAGGGATAAGTAGTAAGATCCTCCACCGCTTTGCAAGGGAAACCTAAAGATTCGATAAACTGTCTTGTACCTCCTGTTGACAGGAACTCTACTCCTTCTTCGTGTAGTTTGGTTATAATCTCGTCCAAACCTTCTTTGTGATAAACCGACACCAATGCGGTTTTAATTCTCTTAGCCTCTGACATTTTTTATAGATTAAGTATTTGGGCTACAAAGGTATAAATTTTCACTCTATAAATTCCACACATAAACGTGAAATATTATTTATCCACTCATATTTGTCTCAAAAAAAGAAGAGATTCGCCACTAAATATGGATAATAATAAATTAAAAATCAAGTTGTGTGAATCCGTGCAATCTATGGTGAACAAAAAACACCTGTAACACAAATGTAACATATATGACATTTTATCATAATATACCTCCCGTACCTTTGCGCCCAATAAAATAGAGAGACAAAATTATATGGAAACTATGTTTTTGGGAATCGTTGTATTCCTTTTTCTGCTAGCCATATTCGATTTGGTAGTAGGCGTCAGCAATGACGCAGTGAACTTTATGAATTCCGCCATTGGTGCTAAAGCCGCGTCATTCAAGACCATCATCGCCATTGCCGCTTTCGGTATCTTCATCGGCGCCACACTGAGCAACGGTATGATGGAAATCGCGCGACACGGTATTTTCAGACCTGAACAATTTTATTTTCAGGAGTTAATGTGTATCTTTCTAGCAGTTATGGTAACAGACGTAGTCCTATTGGATATTTTCAATTCCTTAGGAATGCCTACCTCCACTACCGTATCCATGGTATTCGAACTATTGGGAGGAACTTTCGTTCTAGCTCTTATCAAAATAGCAGAAGACGAAACCGGAATGCTAGGATTTGCTGATCTGCTGAATACGGAAAAGGCATTATCCGTCATTTTAGGTATCTTCCTCTCAGTAGCAGTAGCCTTCTTCTTCGGCACATTAGTACAATATCTCTCCCGTCTCCTCTTCACATTTAATTATACAAAGAAACTGAAATACACTATCGGACTGTTCGGCGGTATCGCTGTTACGGCCATTATCTACTTCATGTTGATAAAAGGCCTGAAAGATTCCGCCTTCATGACTGCCGAAAACAAACATTGGATTCAGGAAAACACCTTGATGTTAGTAAGTTGCAGTTTTGTGTTCTTCACCATTCTGATGCAAATACTGCATTGGTGCAAGATAAATGTATTCAAGGTGGTGGTAATGTTAGGTACTTTTGCCTTAGCTATGGCTTTTGCAGGCAATGACTTAGTAAACTTCATTGGTGTGCCTTTGGCAGGCTTCTCAGCTTATACAGACTTCATGGCTAATGGAAACGGTGAACCAATGGGATACTTGATGAATTCACTGAATGGTCCGGCTAAAACCCCATTCCTTTTTTTATTTTTAGCAGGCGTCATCATGGTATATGCGCTGATTACTTCAAAAAAAGCGCAAAATGTAGTGAAGACTTCGGTAGATCTCTCGCGTCAGGATGAAGGTGACGAAATGTTTGGTTCTTCCGCTGTAGCACGCAGTATTGTCCGTTCTACCATGAGCGCTTCAGAAAATATAGCCAAAATATTACCCGACAATCTGAAACGATGGGCCGACAGCCGTTTTAACAAAGATGTGATGATTATGGAGAATGGGGCAGCATTTGATTTGATACGCGCTTCTGTCAATTTGGTACTGGCCGGTCTGCTCATAGCTTTGGGAACCTCTTTGAAACTCCCTCTTTCTACCACTTACGTAACTTTCATGGTAGCTATGGGTAGTTCATTAGCCGACCGTGCCTGGAGCCGTGACAGTGCCGTATATCGTATCACCGGTGTGCTTTCTGTTATCGGTGGATGGTTCATTACTGCCGGAGCTGCTTTCACTATCTGTTTTGTGGTTACGCTCATCATGTATTATGGAGGCACATTCGCCATGTTGGCTCTTATTGCACTTGCCATCTTCCTATTGGTACGCAGCAACATACACTACAGCAAGAAACAGAAGGATAAAGGCAAAGACGACATATTCTCCCGCCTCATTGCCAGTAAAGACAAAGAAGAGCGTTGGACATTACTTCGCCAGCATGTAAATAACACATTGGTAGCCGAAATGGCATTCACCAATGAAACCTACCGGCAGATAACCGACGGTTTCATCAACGAAAATCTGAAAGCTCTGCGCAAGGCCGTGAGCAATACTGACAACCAGAAAGAAATGTTAAAAAAGATACGCCGTAAAGAAATACTGGGCCTACGTCGCATAGACAACTTCACTGCTATTGAGAAAAATACTTGGTTCCATTTAGGAAGCAACAGTTGTGAACAAATGCTTTACTGTCTGAAACGTATCTGCGAGCCTTGTAAAGAACATGTGGACAATAAGTTCACCCCATTATCGGAACGTGCCACTAACGAGTTCATCCCTATCCGCGATGAGATGACGGCATTAATGGCCAAAGCTACTGAAGTACTTGCTAACAAGGCCTACGACCAGACTGATGCTTTGCTACGTGAAGGCGCCCTTCTGAAAGGCAAGATCTCCACCTTGCGCAAGGAACAGATGGACCGCATACAAGAACGGGATGTCAATGTAAAAGCTTCTATGGTGTACCTCAATGTATTGCAGGAATCACAAGAATTGGTTTCCTACTGGCGTCATCTGTTACGCGCTGACCGTATGTTCCAGACTGATTTAAAAAAATAAAAAGATTTATATTCCTATTATATGTTTTTTAAGATAACTTCTTTCCTCCAATTGAAGGAAAGAAGTTATCTTGTTTCATATATAGACATTATTCAAACAAACCTATGGAAAACCTCAAAAAAAATTATCAAACAGTTCCCCAAAGTGGGTGAAGTGAAAGAAATCAAAGCTTTGACATCCGGCCTCATCAATCAGACTTATCTGGTAAAATCGGTATCTCCTGAAGAGCCTGACTATGTATTGCAACGAATCAACCATTTAATATTTACCAATATTGAAATGCTGCAACACAATATAGAAGTAGTAACCAGACACATCCGCCAAAAGCTGGAAGCCAGACACGAAGAGGACATTGAACGTAAGGTACTCCATTTTCTACCTTCCACCAATGGCAAAACCTATTTCTATGATGGAGAAGGTTATTGGCGAATTTCAATATTTATTCCACGTTCACAAACATTGGAAACAGTTACACCGGAATCCTCCTATCTGGCAGGACTGAAGTTTGGTGAATTCCAAGCCATGCTGGCTGATGTACCCGAACAACTCGGAGAAATCATCCCCGATTTCCACAATATGGAATTCCGCTTAAAACAATTACGTGAAGCCGTATCTGCCAACATGTCTGGCCGTTTGGCAGAAGTACAGGACATAGTGGACGCAATAGAAAAAGATGCTGATACGATGTGCAGCGCTGAACGTTTTTACCGTGAAGGCAAATTGCCCAAACGCATCTGCCACTGTGACACAAAAGTCAGCAACATGTTATTTGATGAAAACGGAAAAGTGTTGTGCGTCATTGACCTGGACACAGTAATGCCCAGTTTCATTTTCTCCGATTTCGGTGATTTCCTCCGTTCGGCAGCCAATACCGGCAAGGAGGATGAGGCTGATTTAAATAAGGTGAAGTTCAACATGGAAATCTTCAAAGCATTTACCAAAGGTATATTGAGTCGGCCCGAGCTTTCCTGACCCCTCTTGAAATAGAAATGCTACCATACGCTGCAACTCTGTTCCCTTATATGCAAGCTGTACGCTTTTTAGCAGATTATATAAACGGAGACACGTATTATCAAACCCGGTATAAAGACCATAATCTGGTACGTACCAAAGCTCAGTATAAACTGTATCTGGAAGCAAAATCCGCGACACCGGACATGAAGGCTTATATCAACAGTCTGCTATAAAAACAAGGAGCACAAAGGTATCTTAATGACACGAACCCTCTGTGCTCCTTTCATATTCGTCCGGCAATTATCCTAAATCTACCGTTTCGGTATATCCACCGATTTTTCACTTCTCCCTTTCAGATGTTCGGAGAAGTAGTCTACCAGTTTCCAATAGAAATATTCATTCATATCGCCGAATCCATGACGCTGTTGAGGAAGAATCAGCATATCAAAACGTTTCCCGGCACGAATCAATGCATCAACTACCCGTAAGGTATTGCCTGGATGTACATTATTATCAATATCACCATGAATCAGCAACAAATTTCCTTTCAATTGCTTCGCTATTTCAGGATTAGTAGCAATCTTATAAACGAAAGTTGTATCCCCTTTCTCACTCACTACTTCTTTTACGCCGTGATGCGTTTCACTCCACCAACGGTTATAGATATTATTATCATGATTTCCGGCACAAGAAACAGCCACTTTGAAGAAATCCGGGTATTGGCACATAGCCGCCGTACTCATAAATCCACCTCCCGAATGTCCATGAATACCAACCTTATCTATATCTATAAAATGATGACGCTGCGCCAATTGCTCGATAGCATATTTATGATCGGCCAGCGGATAATCACGCATATTTCCATATCCATAATTATGATACCATTTAGAGCGGCTAGGGTGCCCGCCACGTTGTCCTACAGAAATAACAATAAATCCGGCCTGTGCCAAACGGTCGGTACGGGGACTCATACGGGTAAATGGATAATAAACACCTTCCACCTGTGGCCCAGGATAAACATAATCCACAATAGGATAAACCTTAGTTGAGTCAAAATTAAAAGGTTTATACATCACACCATACAAATCTGTCACACCATCAGCCGCCTTTACTTTAAATATTTCCGGAAATTTATAACCGGCAGCAAAAAGCTGTGAAAAATCACTCTCCTGAATATCCATTACTTTATTGCCATTAGTATCCAGCAGGATGGCGCAAGGCACTGTATTTACACGCGAATAATTATCCACCACAAAACGAGCATCATCATCCACTTCCACACGATGGAAATAATCCCCTTTAGTCAGTAGTTTCAAACCGCTGCCATCCAAATTCACACGATACAAATGTTCATAATAAGGATGTTCTTTAGCATTCATTCCATTAGCAGTAAAATAAATCACACGCGCCTTATCATCTACTTTCAAGATTTCCTCCACGTGCCAGGGACCTTTTGTGATACGATTTTTCAAATTACCCTGATCATCATATAAATAAAGGTGTGCCCAACCATCACGCTCACTCCATTGAATAATTTCTTTTCCACCATTCAAGACTCTTAAAGGACGAGTTTCCTGATAGGTATTCATCCGTTCTTTTATAACAGGTACAACGGAATCCTGTCCTATCGTATAGGAACAAACATCAATCCGATGTAAATCACGGCTGCTGCGAGTCAGAAAAAAACGGTTGTTATCACCCTGCCAAACGACAGCCTGATCTTCCATATCACGCTGTTTTTGCATCATTGGTTTGTATTCCAGGCCAATGCTTTGATCTTTATAAGCTGCTACTTTAATTTCCTTACGTTTATTATCAACCAAGTCAAACAAGTACAGATGTTCTATGGGAGCTTCCTTTTCTCCCGGCATCTGGTATTTATAAGTTTCCAATGTGGGACGCGGATGGGCCATCGAATTTATTACCCATAATTCTTTCACAGCGCGATCGTCAGAAACTGTCATAGCAAAATAACGTGAATCCGGAGACCACACTCCACCTACACGACGACGCTTGCCATTACATAAAGTATCTGTATTAAGCATACTATAGGGAATACCATAGCCAAAATCCTTCATGCCATCTGTAGTAAGCTGGATTTCCACGATCGTACTATCCTTTTCATTTTTTTTCGCTTTTTCATAATCTTCACGACTCATGCGATACAAATTCAAATCCTTGGCATAAATCACCGTTTTACCATCAGGAGAAACTGATCCCCAATAGATTTTCTTCAGGTCGTCTTCTTTATCTTTCAAATGAGTCAATTTACGAGTAGGATAGTCATAAGAAAAATAAAAGATTTCCTTCTCATTCTTTTTGTCTTTCTTATCCTTACCTTCTGTCTTTGGTGTCGCATCTTTTGTTGATTTTACTTCAAAAGTAAAGGTACGCCCATCTTCTTTCGCTTTCAGATTTATAATTGGCAAATGGCGTGCCTCAAAGGGATCTTTTACAATTTCAGTAAGCTGAGAAGCTAATTCATCCCTATCAAACAAAAGCTTCTTTGTCCGGGCAACCGGATCAACCACATACCAAAAGGTTCCTTCACTTGTTTTGTACTCGAACCAGAAATTATTACCTTTCTGGAACCAATGCGGATCCACCACAGTAGAAAACAACATGGTGTTCAATTTTTCTTGTGTGTACTTCTCTGCCTGCAAGTATTCTGGCAAGCGTTCCTGTGCCTTTGCAACAGAGACAGTCGTACACAGACCGCCCATTAAAAGGGTAATGAATAGCATTTTCCTCATAGATTGAACTTTTATCGTGTTTATGAAAAAACAAACATACACAAAATTCTTCATTTAACAATCTTAAACAAGAAATTTTGTGTATGTTTGTTTCATTTATCCTTTTTCTTATCAAAAAGTATACCCTGAAATAAAGCTAACCATATGATTCCGTATCCTTAAATCATTCTGTTCCTTATTATATTTTCCCCAAGCCAAATCATACCCGATAGTAAATGAAATCCGTTTAACAGCAATCCCGACAGAAGCCGTTCCTCCCCAATCCAAACGAGGGGACGCCTCAAAACCAAATTCCTCATTTACTGTTTTTCCTTTAAATGTGCCAAACCGGTAATAATCATTCCGATATTCATACTGTCCAACACCTGTTTCTTCATCTATATTATATTTTGAGGAAGAAACATAAGCATGAGTGCGTCCACCAATTCCTACAGCTACATAAGGCCCTACTGCTAATTTAAGACGCACATCATCACAAAGTTTAAAACCCCAATGAGCCATAACAGCAATTGCAAATAATAACGCGTGGACTCAACATCCGTTTTTTCATAATCCATGCTAAATCCTCCCCCTGTTGATATGTTTCCCCAACTCATAGGATGATACCCACCTTTCTGCATTAAGATATAAACTCCGGACTTCAAGCCAAAAGAAGGCTTTTTTCCCACCCCTTCCTTTAACTGATACAATACACCGGCACCAGCTTTAAAACCTAATGTAACTGATGTCCCTTCATTTTCCTTATTCACTACCAAGCCGGCTTCCGGCGTAACACTCCAACGAGACTGAGCACTCAACATCAGACTCGCCAAAACACCTACCATAAATAAAATTACTTTTTTCATCTTTTTCCTCTTTTTAGTTCATTATCTATGTAAAAGACTAAAAATTCAGAAAAACCCCCATTACATATTCGAAAAAATAATAAAATAACATGAGCAACTCACTCACATAACAAAAGAAATACCCGACACTTAAACATACCCTTTAAGAAATAATTAAAAAATAAACGCTGCAAGAACTAACAAATAGCAGCAAAAGTTATCGCTTATTTTTTGCATTCTCTTTATATTCAGTAGGTGTCATACCAAAAACGTTGTTTAAAACATTTGCTGAAATAACGAGGATCATTAATACCTACCATATAAGCAATCTGCGTCATATTATAATCACCACTTTCTATCAATTGCGCGGCACGTTTCACACGCATCTCTTTAATAAACTCAATGGGGGCAAGTCCTGTCAGGGTTTTCAGTTTCTTGAAAAAGACAGAACGACTCACCGCAAGTTCTTGTACCAAATCATCCACTATCAAATCGCCATTATCCATATTCTTCTCCATTAATTCCGTCAGTTTTTCCATAAATTTACGGTCATGCGAAGACATCTCAGGCTGTGTTTGCTGTTCTTCCTCCGGAACAGGCTGAATATTCATCAGATTCGCACAATACAACTGTTGTAACTTGACACGTTGTGTCAAAATATTCTCCACCCTAGCCTTCAGGTAAGTGGCACTAAATGGCTTCGTTATATAATCCTCAACTCCCAGCTCCATACCCTCCAACTTACTGTCCATATCCGTTTTAGCCGTCAGTAAAACCACTGGAATATGACTGGTCGCCATATTAGCACGCAAATCTTCTGTCATAGTAATACCATCCTTTTCCGGCATCATGATGTCACTAATAATAATATCCGGAACAAACTTCAAAGCTTTATCCAAACCATCAGCCCCATTAACAGCCTCTATGACGTTGAAATTTGAGATAAAGATACTACGCAAAAAGAAACGAAGTTCCAAATTATCTTCAACCAGCAACATCGTTTTACTTTCATTCCTTTTCTCTTCATGTCCCTGAACTGGTTCTTCCACCTCTTCCGGCCTCATTTCGACAGAATCAGAGAGAATGAACTCCACATTCTCCGTATAGTGCTCTTTACCTTTCAAAAACTCAACCGTGAAACAGCTGCCCTCCCCCTCTTTACTATCCACACGGATAGTCGCTTTGTGCAGTTCCACCAATTCCTTAACCAAAGAAAGACCGATGCCTGAGCTTTGCTGATTAAACAAATTCTTGTCCAGCAGATTTTCAAAACGGACAAAAAGAGAAGCTTTCTTGCTTTCAGAAATTCCTATACCTTGATCCTGTACACCAATCGCCACATTATGCTCATTTTCATGAATGAAAAGCGTAATCATCTTACCCTGTGGAGTATACTTAAAAGCATTGGAAAGCAGATTAAAGACAATCTTTTCCAGCTTATCCGCATCTACCCACAGTTTCAAGGAAGGCATTTCACTTTCGAATACAAAATCAATATGATGCTCTTCGGCCAACGATTCAAAATTATCCATGATATGGCGTACAAAAGGAACAATATCGATCTGTTCTATACGCAACTTCATTTTATTTTTCTGTATTTTGCGGAAATCAAGAATTTGGTTCACCAAGCGAAGCATACGGTCGGTATTACGTTCTACTACATGCAATTGCTCACGTACATCATCTGGCAAAGTCTTGTTTTTCAAAACATATTCTACAGGACCTGCAATCAACGTTAGCGGAGTGCGAAGTTCGTGAGAAATATTTGTAAAAAAACGAAGTTTTATATCAGAAACCTGCTGTTCCACAGACACTTCATGTTTCAGACGATAAATAGTAAACAATATATATACTCCTGAAAACAGAATCAACAGAAAAGCAAGAATATAAATTGCCATAGCCCAAGCTGTTTCCCAAAACGAAGGCTGAATGGTGATTCTCAAACTGCGCTCGTTCTCTACCCAAACACCATCACTATTGGTCGATTTAACCTGAAAAACATAATCTCCTTTCGGAAGATTAGTATATGTAGCGGTACGCTGTCTGTCTACATAATTCCATTCTTTATCAAATCCGCGTAAACGATAAGCATAACGGATATTTTCAGGATAAATCATATCCAATGCAGCAAACGATAAGGTTACAATATTCTCCTTATGTGAAAGTACCAGATGTTCTGTATTATTGAGTGATTGCCGCAACAAACTTCCTGATACCCCTGGAACTACCTCTTGATTGGATATCTTCAAAGTACCTAAAATAATGGATGGTACATAATTACTCTTCTTAATATGCTCTGGTTCAAAATAAAGCACGCCACGACTGGTACCAAACAAAATGGTGCTGGAACTAAGATTCAACGACGTTCCCTCCTCAAAACGTATCTTACCACCAAAATCCCTTTCATTATAATTCTCAAAACGTTGTTCGGACGGAATAAATTTACTCAATCCGTTTTCCGTACTTATCCACAAGCTTCCTGTGTCATCCTCTTCTACAGACAACAGGATATCTGAAGGCAGACCATTCTTCACTGTATAGGATTTAAATACAGCTCCCCCTTCTCCGTTCATGGAAACAAGTTGGTTAAGGCCACCACCAAATGTAGCTAAATAAACTTCTCCTTGAGAAGTGGTTACAACCCGATATACGTTATTGTTGCTCAGACAATTCATATCATCGGGGATACGTGCATAAAGATGGAACACAATCGACTCCGGATCCTTAAAATCCTCTTTAAAACTAAGTGCGCCATCACTGCTCCCCACCCATATATTCCCCTTCTTATCAGAAGTGATATGGCGTACACGATAACAACGGTCATACGGAAAACCTTTCAGGTTATTTCTAGAACTAATAAACACATATTTCCCTTCAGGAGTTTTCTGAATATAATTCAACCCTCCACCAAAAGTTGCCACCCAAATACGTCCATGCTTGTCTTCATGTAACCAGTAAACACTATTATGACTCAGGCTATAAATATCATCTTCATCATATTTGAATCGAGTAAACTTAAAATGTGCCCCCTCCTTTTCTGCCAGAATAATACCATCCCCTTTAGTAGCAATCCAAATGTTTCCGCGAGAATCTTGCATGATATGATAAGGAACTCCACTTAACGGCCTACCAGATTTAGCTATAATCCCCTCTTCAGTCAGAATACCCTGAAAATCTAAATCAGAAGAATAAATTTCAATCTGACCGTCCCGTTTTCCCATCCAGATGCGATGTTCGCTATCTTCAAACAACGCACGTACCGTATTGGCATTCAAGTCATAACTGTGCCCCATGCGGGGATAAATATGGAACTGGCTTCCTAAAAAAGTAATCTTCTCCAACCCCTTAGAATGAGTACATAACCAAAGATTGCCTTGTTTATCGGATAACATAGAATGTAATTTGTTAGAAAAGTGCCAATCAGGTGAATCGGGGTCATTGTAGAAAGGTAACAGCCGATTTGCCTCCCTGTCATACCAAGAAAGCCCTCCTCCTTGCGGATGTACCCACAAATTACCGTTCAAGTCCTCACAAATATGAAAACTGGGATAGGAACGATCGGCACCACGAGGCTCCACTTGCATCTTTTCTTGCTTAAATACTTCCGTCAAAGGATTGAAATGACAAACCTTTCCCCATTCGGTCATCTCAAACCATGCTTCCTGCTTACTGTCAACATAAACAGAACGGAAAGCGTCTGCCGGGAATTCGGGACAATTGGATTTATTATAGACTTTACACTCTTTTGTATCCGAATGGTACAATATCAATCCTTCATGGGCAGTTGTTATCAACAGTCCCGTACCTTTTATTTCATTTATAGCAATCACTTTATCCTTTACCGGCAATTCCCAAAGACGAAAGATTTCATTTTGCAAAGAATAGCACCATATCCGTCCCCTGTCTGATCCAAAATAAAGTTCGTCACCATAACTGCAAAAAGAGTAGAAAGCCTGTACGGATTCATCTTTGCCTGATTGGATATTCACAAAATAAGAAACAGGCTCTTCTTTATCATTCGTAATCTTTAGCAGACCGTTATCAGTAAGTAACCACTCTTGATTATAGCATCGCTAAAAACCTGATTAATGTGAGCGGCATTTCCTCCATGACTATGAGTAGCATATACTTGAGTGGTTACACTGTAATCCTTAGGATTTGTTTTCACACGGACAGCCCCCTCATTTTCAGAAAGTAGCCAAATGACACTGTCGGGCAATATTTTAATAGAAGAGAAACGCATGCCCTCCTCTTCACCTTCTGCAGGAATTTGTTCGAATTTCTCTGTTCTTTGGTCAAAACGATACACACGGTAATCATACGTTTGCAGCCAAATATAATTATAAGGGTCTACTTCCAATAAGTCTACCCGGTTGTTAGTCATAGTAATTTTATTCCCTTGTCTGGCTTTATAAACTTTGAAGTCATAACCATTGAACCGGTTGATTCCATCCCAAGTAGAGAACCATAACACTCCATTATGGTCTTGTACCATGCTCATGATAGAGTTCTGAGACAAACCGTTTTCCGAAGAATAATGAGTAAAGATACAATTAGGCTGACTTTTTGCATAAAAAAAGAACAGCAAAGTAAGTATAAACAGAATGTGTCTTTTCATTTCGTAGATTTTCATATATAGTATGGCAAAAATACATAAAAAACGAGAGATACCGACATACAAGTTCCTAAAAAAATAAAAGGGGCAAAGTTAAATACCCCTTTTATCATTCCACTCTTCCTTGACATTTTCCATAGGGGTAAATAAGATCCATCCCTACAGTGACAAAGTATTATTACATGAAGAAAAAACAGCTTATCTCTTTAAATTCTGCAACAATACATTTCCATTTTCCACAGGATTCCATCCGTCATCACCTGCCAAAATCTGTGCTTCATTATAATTACTGATATCGTTCAGTTGCTTTCCAAACGAAGCACGCGAAGCGGTAGCCGCCCCTTCTCCTGTATTCTGATATTCAGCATAGAATACGGTTTCCTCATTTTCTTTTTTGCCCCAGTTGTTCCACCCCACCGGAAGAATATGCTTTCCTAAATCACAATGAATAAAGACAGCCTGTGCATAAGGACGCCAAGGACGGGACAAATACACCTTCTGAGCCTCAACCACACCCGTCAATTTACAGCCAATAAAAACATAACCATATTTCTTGCCTTGATCTGTAGAAGGAGCGGTAACATAACCATCACCCAAGCTATGGATGGTGCAATCCTTAAACAATGCCGTAGACCAGCCAAAAATAAAATCCACCGTACCCTCTATATAACAATGGTCATAGAACTGACGACTGTCTTTGCCATAAGTATACAAAGTATCCTGATTTCCCAAAAAACGACAGTTTTTGAAATAAGCGCGATCTCCACTAACAAAACAGGCCACTGCCTGCCCTACTCTGCCGGCACTATTCTCGAAGGTGATATTCTCAGCATAGAAATCGGGAGCATAGATATAACAGGTTGATGAACCGGAGGTAGACATTTCTTCTCCGAAACAGTTCTTTTTAGAAGCAAAATCATCATTTGTCAGAATTGCTCCGTCCTCACCTATCAAAGAAATACTAATCTTACTTTCAGGAATAACCACTTTCTCTTTATATACCCCTTTACGGACTAGAATAGTAGTGCGTCCTGCTTTACGAAAATCGGGAACAGCATGGATCGCTTCCTGAATGGTAAAGAAATCACCACTGCCATCTTTTGCCACAACAAAATCATAATGACGTATAAAAGGCCCCAATACAGGAACCTCTTTAGCTATAGCATCCACTGTCAAACCTGCAATAGTACGCGCCCCATATACATTCAGGTGCGTATTATCCTCACGGCCTTTCGGACAAGCTGCACACACGCCTTCAGGAATCCACATGAACAATTTTTTTGAGGCCTCCGACCCCATTCTCTGCACCAAATCATGCGTTATCTTATTCATATCCACAAAAGGCACATCCAATTCTTTTGCCACATTGCGCGGAGAATCCAAATATTTTCCATGAGTGTCAATCAGCACTTCTCCATCTTGAGAAACACCCCCCTTTGACAAATCCTTGCGCACATCATCTTCGGCCACCGCATTTTTATTATTCCGAAAATTACGGCGAACTATAGCATTGAACAAAACGGGAATTCCTCCTTTGGCACGTGTTTCTTTTACAAAACGGCGTAGATTGGCATCAAAAGTAGATCCGGGATCAGTATGACGTTTCTCATCTACCTTCTCATCATTATGCCCAAACTGAATAAAAACATAATCACCCGGCTTTACTTTATTAATTACTACCTCCCATAATCCTTCATCAATAAAACTTTTAGAACTCCGACCATTTCTAGCATGGTTTTCCACACGAATATTTTCACTGAAATATCCTCCCAGCACATGGCCCCATCCACGTTCCTGATTACCTCCCTCTAAGGATTTGTTGGCCATAGTCGAGTCACCTATCATAAAAATAGTAATTGTGTGGTCTGCCGTAAAAGCAGAAAATAACAACAAGGCAACAAATGCCATCAACATCTTAATTTTCATCGCTTTCTATTTTAAATTTTGATTAAAGAACTCAAGTATATCAGCCTGTATCTCCTTACTGCAAAAATGAGGCAAATCATAGAACTTGGTAGTCAATAGATTTTCTACCGATTGACCCTTCCATACATCCTGCATGGTAGAGAAAGCGCTTTCAACGCCCTTTACAGGAAAAAGTTTGTCCCGCAAACCATTGATGAACAACATCGGTTTGGGACAGGCGATAGATGCCACATGAGGATAATCCATCCAATTCCGTATTCCGGGAATAATCATGGAATAAGCAGACCCGCCTTTGTTCTGATTATTGGTAAGTGTCATTAAGCTATCTGTAGTATTCATCCAGCACACAGCAGCGCCTGCCTTCACCACATCTGTAGCGGCACTGACCATCCAAGCACGATGTGCTCCCATAGAAAAGCCCATAGTACCTATTCTATCTTTACTGACCATAGGCAATGTAGCCAAAAACTCAGCACTACGGATATCATCCCAAACAATCAAGGCCCCCCATGACATTCCCATCTGTAGCATATTGGCAGCCAACGCTTGCTGTGAGTCATAGCGCACTCCTTCCTTACGTCCCCGTTCCCCCCAAAACAAGGCATCCACAGCAAGCACTACATATCCATGGCTTGCCAGATAATCACCCACATACTGTTTATCATAACATCTTTCCGCCCAATCATCCGCATCGGCTGTCACAGATGCCTCCACACCGAACGGACGTACCATCTTCTCTTTCCCTATTGAGAAATGGGCCCCATGGTCGTGAAGTAATAACACTGCAGGAAATGGTCCCTTCCCCTCAGGGACCAACAGATAAGCGGGAACACGGGAATATTCCGAAACATTAAACAGAATTTTTTCCACTGTATACCCTTCCCTCCGCTCAATATCTATCACTTCTTTATCAAAAGCCGCTACAGGAGGAGCAGGCTGCATACAATCCAACAAAACTTTTCTAGCCTCTTCACGCCATTTTTCAAAATTTCGGATAGAAGAGTTCCCCCATGCCATAGAATAAGTCAGACTTTCTTTCAGCTTCTGATAAAACAGCGGCATATCATTCTGCGTTTCATAACGCATAGAGACGGTTTCCACCTTTTCTTGAGCAGAAACCGTCAGACATATCCCGAACAACAATAAACAAATTACAGCATTCTTCATAAACCTATACCTAACAAACTTTTACTTTTCAAGGTAACTAATTAATTTTATCATATTATCAATATAATCCCCTACAGAGATGCACAATTCTCCGGTAGTACACGGATAAGGTGATGTATCGTGCTCGTCCCCTACAAAAGTAGCTATATATTTCGTTTCCTCACTAGGTCCTGAAACAGTATATGGCTTATACGGGTTCGAGGTTGACTTTAAAGGAGAGAGCCAGCAACCGTCCTTAGTCAGTGATTGCACCAATTTCCGGGCAACTTCTTCCGTAGCTTTTCCACGTAAACGAGTATAATATTTAGGTAAAGGAACCAAATGATCCTGTAGCAAAGGTGAATTCTTCGCCAACTCGGATACAGGAAGTTTCTTCACTTCCTCATAACGGCGACGCAGTTCACCAGGATTCACAAAAATTGCCGAATTATAATGAGCTATTGTATTTTCTATATTCTGATCAATATAATACGTTCCATTTTTCACATTACTTCCCTTACGATGGACATACAGTGGTTTACCTGTATCAGGATCAACAAAACGAGGAACCAAAATAGCTTCCGGATTAGTAGACTGACGCTTCCATTTCTTCACATCCGATTCCGGTAATTTCATTGATTCCAAAAAACGAATTGCAGCAGGAATCCCCGACAGGAAACGAGTATCAGCTGTAAGTTTATAGTAATCCATCATTAAATTGATAAGACGGACGGTAGTACCGGTATTCACACTGCGCGGTTCATAAGAACGGGCATGAGCCGGTTTCAAATCATCTACTGTATATTGGTCCGCCCAGCCTGCATAAGGTTCCCCTTGTTGAAGAGAAATCATCAAGTACATAGCACGCATAATAGGCTCCTTTACCCCTTGCAACCCCATTGCTTGATAGCATTGAATCAAAAACTCGGTCGCATCAGGAATCACATCATCATTCAGAGTAATAAAAGACGAATAATCTTTCTTACCTTGAAAAGGGTGATCATACATCAAAGGATAACGTTGAGGCCATCCACCCACCGGATATTGACTTTTCAAAACAAAATCAATGGTTTTCTCCAAAGCCGGACGGAAAGCAGGATCATTTTTTTCCACATACATACGAAGTAGAAATTTAGCAGCCTCCATAGTACCCGCATCATCATAAGTCGCATTTCCATAATAATGTTGAAATTCCTCCAGACGCCAGCCATTTTTACCAACGGTATCATACCAGGACTTTAACGAGTTCTCTCCTGCAAAATCAAATACATAATTCCATCCTCCACATTCAAGCTGCCCCCAAATCAAAGTGTTAGCCACTTTTTGGGCAGCTTCATAATAGTACTCATCTCCTGTAGCATGATAAGCGTCAAGCAACAAATGACCGACAGAAGGAGTTCCCGGTGGCTGAATCCAAACCATTGTCCTCTTGGCTTCCATCTCTCCCCATGAGCGGGACATATCCGGCAAATAATTCCATACAAAACCACCATTATAACTCACTTTATCCATCATAAACTGAGTGGCGGTTTTCATTGTATTTATCACTTGGTCATCTAACTTTTTATTAGTTTGAGCCATACCTGCGCAAGCAAAATTTGCCATACACAAGCAAAGGGCAATTCTTCCCCATCTCTTCTTTAATGTGCTTTTCATTGTTGTTGTAGTGTTTTGATTCAAGTTTGAATATCATTATGAAGCAAAATAAGCCATTTTTTAGGGTATGGGATTGTAATATTTGGTCTTTTCCTCGTATATTTTAATCACGGTGAACCACTCTCCTTATATATTATATATATTTGAAGAAAAGTTTTAGTTATTCATTTTATATTAAATGCAAGATCATGAATCGTAAAGTAAGAACCGCATTGTATGCTTGTGCCCTGATGGCACCACTAATATTGCAGAGCTGCAATGCACAAAGTGAAAAAAAAGAGAGCGACAAAGAGTGTACTGAAGAAACAAACAAAAACACTGAAAAAAAGGTTATGAAAACAGGTAGTGAAAACTTCATTTTTGCAGAAGGCAAAGAATGGGAACCTGCAGGCGAAGGTGTAGTGCGCCAAATCATGGGTTACAATGATGACATCATGGTTGTTAAAGTAAAATTTGAAAAGGGAGCTGTAGGAGCTGTTCACCATCATATCCATTCACAAGTCACTTATGTAGAAAGTGGAAAATTTGAGTTCACCATCAATGGTGTGAAAAAAATTGTATCGGCCGGTGACTGTCTGTATAAGGAACCAGATGCAGTGCATGGTTGTGTATGCCTGGAGCCGGGTATGCTGATAGATTGTTTCAGCCCGATGCGTGCTGATTTCCTGGAAAAGAAATAGACAAGCCATATATTCCATCCACTGCAGGAGCAGATTGTTGTGCCTTCAGGACATTTAATATGCTCCTACAGTGGAGATAAATTCTGTTTTTTAATCTGCAAAACGGATGGGACGATTGCTTAACCTTATCAAATCCGGTAAATCATAATATTTCAAAGCACCATACAACACATTAGAATACATATCCCACTGCATAGGCTTCTCAATGTATTCCTTCCAAGTCTTCACACTATGTGTTATCTCCACACTGTTGATTCTTTCATCCAAATAAGCAGCATGAATTACAGCTGGACCATAAATACCATTGGCAAATACTTTGACGGGATGTCCTTTCAAAAGTTCATGTTCTGAACAAAAATCAAGCAAAGTCAGGATATCGACTACCCGTTGTCCCATAATAGGACGCCCTATATGCATACTGATCATTGCATTACGATATTCACGGTTCCAATATTTAGCATCCGTATAAAATGCAGGATTCCTGTTGTTTCCCCCAATCCGCGCAAGTCTGCCAAACAACAAAATTTTTCCTTCCGTCAAGGCAGCAGCAAAATTCGCATATTCACTCAAATAAGTTCCTTTCCCCTCTTCCTGCAACCTTAACTCAATAGGAGAATCAGCATTCGCTCTGGACGGCATGATAAGAATACAAGGAACAGGCATCTCCCCTTCCCTTATGAGCTGAAACTTATATTGTTCATATTCACGCATTGAATCATGTCCGGTTGCCTCAATTCTTATTTTATGGTCAGGAAGACCTTTAAGACCTAACAAATCCAGCATCTTTGTTTGAACAGTTTTCTTTCCTTTCGAAAGAAACGTCTCACGCTTGGAAGCCCACTCATCCAGCTGATTCACATTTTCCTGCATAATACTGAGTGCTCCAGGCATAGATACATTCACCTGTCCTTTAGTCGTACAAAGCATATCTGACAACTGAAAACGGTCTTGTGCCACTTTCTTCACCGGAGATTGATTATCTTTCAACCAACGCTTGAACCAACTGACCAACTTTTGCCTTTTTTCAGCTCCAAGTCCATGACCGGTTTCTACTGTCAGCATATCCACCTTTTCGGGAACTCCCAAGACTTTATAGCACTGTTGTAATTCAGCAAATCCTTGTTGCGCACCCCATAAATCGACAAAATCATATTTACCGCTTAAAATCAATAAAGGCCGTGGAGCCATCATTAAAGCAAAATCAGGTACCTCCAGTTGTTCACGCCCTTCGTATGGTATATGTTGGCAACCATCGGAAGGACCTTGCAACTCCATAGTACGTTCTCGGGTAGAAAAGAAACTACAAATAGCCGCTACCTTTACACGGGGATCCAAACCTATATAATAAGCGGTCTGAGTGCCACCGCCAGAAGATCCATATACTCCGATATGCTCCGGATCAATATCCTTACGGGTCAGTAAATAGTCCAAAGCCCGATGATTATCCCAATATTCCTGTGCTGCCAAACTAGTACCAAGCAAGTTAAAGCCCGCATTCAGTAAGGTATGTTCCGTAGTAGCCCCCCGTGTCAGCGGCTTTCCTTCCCTATCAATAATTTGCAACCGTTCTCCCTGGCCTATGGGATCTACCACCAGCACAGCAATACCATTGGATGCCATCAACATAGCGGCATGAGACGAAGGACCTTTGCCATTCAATCCATGTCCGCAAAGTTCCAATGTCGCCGGAACAGGAACAGTCGTGTTCTCTGGCATATAAAGATGTGCTGTGACATAGCGGCCGGGCTTGCTTTCAAAAATTATTTTCTCTATATGATAACCCGTACCTTGTACCTTCCCTACCACCTGAGCATTTAAACTCCCTTTTTCAGGAAAAGTACCTACTATTTGTTTATATCGTTCACGGCAACCCTCCAGATACTTCTGCATCCCGGCAGGAGAAGCAAACGCTTTTTGAATGGCAAACTGCCGGTCGGCAAACTGCCGATGCACATCACGCATCAGATAAGAATTATAAGCGGTACTTTGCCTCCAAGGTAATGCCTTAAACTCACCTTGAGCAGATACCACCAAAGTCCCCACCCATATTCCCAAACTTACGCACAAAGTGCGAAAACCGATGATTTTTCTCATAGAATCAATCCTTTAAGTTATTGTACCACAATTTCAATTTTCTGACGGTTATCTCCGGCTGTCTTCACATACAGACGTTTATGCTCCGTATCATAAAACCAGCCTGTATTCCGGTCTGCATCTGCAACTGATGAAAGAACGGGCAACGATTTACCATTTTCTATCACAGATTGCGGAGCGTTCTGCAAATAAGCCTTCACCAGATAAGTGTGTCTGACAGGTTTGTACTTCCCTACCGGTTTATCTGCAGTAAACGTCCAGCTATCATCAGCGAGCCTGCTGGTAAAGCGGGTCAATGAACCAATCCCTTTTTGATAATCCATTGATATACCATCATCTTCATACATCTCATAAGAAGAAATACCTGACGGATAGACATCCAATGTTATCACATCTACAGGATGCTGATCTACCCACTGCATAGCAGGTTGCATGGGAATAATAGCTCCGGCTTTTATATAGACAGGCAACACATCCAACGGAGTAAGAAAAGACTTATATTGGCGGCCCTCGTAACGCTCACCGGTTTCATAATCAAACCATTCTCCACCGGGGAAATAGACATGTTGGCTCAGTGCACCTTTGGTAGTGACAGGACAAACCATCATCCATGCCCGAACATATATTGACGCGCCAGCTGATAGGTATTCTCATCCTGAGGATAATCCATCACTAAAGGGGTCATCATGGGACGTGCCGTTTTATAAAGCTGATAAGCATTACTATAAATATAAGGAATCAATGTATAACGCAAACTATCGTACTTGATAAAATTGGCCAAAGCCTCCGGACCATAAGTCCAAGGTTCATGATAACGGGGGTGATCCATACCGAACACCATGCGATAGGTGAAAACATACCGAACTGTACCCAACGAGTATATAATTCCGTATCGTAAGGAGAATATTGTTCAAATCCTCCCATGCAATGAGTCCAGTTACCCACGCCACTCATACCGATATTAAGTCCCGCACGTATCACCGGTTCAAACCACTGCCATTCACTCCCCCAGTCTCCGGCCCAAATATAAGGATAACGCTGAATTCCCGCATAACCCTCACGGGTATGTGTCACCCCCCTCATATTATTATATTCCTGAAATTTACGATAGGGCGCTTCCGCATAAGCTAAAGGAAAAATATTATGAAGTCCTTTTAGGTCCATCGTCCCTCCGACATCCGTTTTCACAAACTTAGCCCCGATGGAAGCCACTTTCATTACTCCGTTCTCCCACCACCAATCCACCGCTTTCGGGTCAAAGAAATTCACCACCCCTTCTATCTTGGCTCCTGGATACAGCACACTTTCCCTGTTCACGCGCCTTATCCAATAGATGATATTCAGGGCCATTATCTAATATGGAACGGATATGAAGCCCCACCATTTTTACATTTTGCGCATAGCAACTATCAAACATGGCTTTCGGATCTTTGAACGTATTGCGCCATTCAAAACAACAACCACCATTTCCGTAAGTGGTATTAAACAATCTCCAAGTAGAATCCAGCCAAAGCAAATCAAAAGGCACTCCTTCCTCACGCAAAACGTTTACATAAAGCAGGCGGGTATTTATCGGAAGTCATCTCTTCATTCTTCCAAGTTCCACCGGAATAAGTACCAACATGCAACCCCATTGCAAAACGAGGAAGCATAGGGGATTTTCCAGTCAATTCCGTATATCGGTCAATCATGGTATAAAAATCGGGACCATACATAAAATAATAGTCCAAATCACCGCCAAAAGCTTTAAACGAATAATAATCACTACTATCCCACCCCATATTCCATTCGGTAGCAAACGGAGTATGAAAGAACAAACCATATCCTTTGGTACTCATCATAAAAGGTACGGGACAATAATTGGCACGTAAAATATCTTTTCCTCCTACAGCCGGTTTTATCCCTCTTCCCAACTCTACATTCAGATAAATCTTACGCCCTCGCTGATCCATGAAATCCATACGTTCCCCAAAACCAAAGAAATGCTCATCCGGCTGTAGAACAGCTTTCATCTTGACAGAATCCTTATAAAAACGTTGTTCCTCAAGTTCTGTATAAAGCATCTTGCCGTTTTTATCAGAAACAGACAGACAGAACGGATTCTTGGTAGCCTCTATAATCAGTTTTCTGGTCGTAATCAACCATGCAGTACCTCTATCTTCCACCGTATAGTTGACAGAAGAAAAATCATATTTCCGAACCATCCACTGTTCATTCTCAGCGAACACAGTACCTTGAGAATGACGTACACGGAACATATCATCTGTACAAAATTCCAATTTCACATTTCCCTGAGGCAAAAAAAACAACAAATCATTTCCTGTCTTCTTAAAAGAAGCACTAGCCGCCCATACCCCTATACAATACAGGCATAAACAAAAGCATAGGATTGTTTTTTTCATGGTATCTGTTATTTTATTTAAAATCAATCATATTGAAAATCAGCTTTTTGGCTACAAGTCCGGCAGCCGAATCATTAATGATGTTCCCATAGATATCCAATGTAGAGAACAAAACACTACCCTTACCCATAGGGACAATCCCCATAGCAGTTCCGATAGCCATAGGATAAGTATGATAGGCTCCGACCAGCAATTCTTCACCTTCCATCACTAATCCCATACGCTCCACCCCTGTATGTATCAATGCCTGATAAGGCCAGTTGAGAGCATTTCCGACAGGAAGTTCCTTGAAAATATCATGCGGCTTATTAAACATCACCCCGCCCAGCCAGTTGGTTCCAACAAAAAATTTGTCCTTAAACACCGCTTTACTATTAACCGCTATAAATTCCGACCATTCATCAGCACTCTGAATAATAAAGATTTTGGTTCCATCATTTACTGCACGTTCCATTAAACGCTGTGCATCCGGCATCTTATCATTAGGAACGGCCCAATCCAGACGACAACGCGCGTTACTACGAGGATGCCTGAAACGGATCTCTATATCGGCAGACTTGCCTCCTTCCAAATAAACTTTTCCATCACCCAAATGCTTTTTCTTTCTGGTTATTTCATATATTTTCTTACCATTGACAAAGACTTCAATCATACTACGGTCATTACTTTGAGGAATAATTGTATATTCACCACTGACAGAGGGAAGTACTTTACCACTCCATTTAATACCATAACCATCAAGCATATACACAAAAGGACTTGGTGTAGCTCCCTCAATAGCACTCAGATTAACCACCTTGGCCACTTCATGATAAACTTCCTTCTGAAATTCCATATCCTCATAATAGACCACATCTAATCCCGGTTTGCCATCGGCAGAGCGTAACGCTTCCATCGGCACCATTGTCAACTGATCTTTCCTAGGAGGACGGGCCACCATAATCCAATCCAACTTTCCTAAATTATCCTCATAAGCTGCAACCGCTTCTTTCGTTTTACCCTTCAAGAAATTCTGTAAAGCACTCCCATCTTCCCAAACGGCCCCTTTACCATCCAACATATTGGATGCCAGATTTACAGACAATATATCATCATACCCAGTTGTAACAACAGAATTTTCCTTACATAGTTTTGCTTCAATTCTACAAAGTCCTCCAGCTGTAGGAACAGGTATTTTTACATCTTTCACCAACAACTGACCATAAACCTCACCTCCGGCAGCTTCCGTTTCATAAGTCCCTACCTCCATCACTTTTCCTTGAGAGTCTGTCACCGAGATTTTCAATTGATGGTTTCCCCGGACATTCTTCTCATTAATCAGATAAAAATCAACGGTCACCTCTCCCCCTGCGGCTGCAACCTGTTGCCTGGTCTTTACCGCTACATACAAAGGCTGATTATAACGAGCTATGATAGCCGGATCTGATTTGGGATAACGAAAACAATCGACAATTCCCGAATAATTCTCCGTCAATTCCGATTCCCATCCATTAACAACGTATGCATCCGTCAAATTATTCATTCTGGCCGATTCTATTTTACGTCCTTGGTGCTCATAGGATACAGTCCCCATAGCCACACACAAATCATCTACCGTAGGATAAACTGTCCTTAACTGTTTAGCATCCAGGAATTCATTAAATTCATCATACCAACGTAAAAACTCTCTACCATCCCATCCTTTATAGCTATATTTTTCCAAATCTTCTTTATTTTTTTCCAAACGAGGAGGTGATGATAAAGCCCCTTCCTCACCAAAGAATACAATTTCACGCTTATTCTTTGTATCATTATAATAATCTTCAGGGCCTTTGTACAAACCTTCATTCCAAACAGCAGGTCCTCCGGCACGATGATAATCATACCAACCACTCCAATACACTTTTTCATCGTAAGGACGAATATGAATTTTAGCCTGATCTTCTATATCATCCCCCTTTGCCCAAGCCGAGGTACGAAGAATCAGCCGGGAAGGATCCAGTACACGCATATCCTTCATCGCTTGAATCTCCAATTCTAACTTTTCAGGAGTAGCATTTCCCGATTCATTCATCATATTGTAGATAACCAGACAGGGATGACTGCGATCCCTCTTTACCATACGGATGACCTTTTCATGCAAAACAGCATTCATAAACGGCTGTTTCACATCCAGACGGAAGCCACCAGGCTCTTCAAAATAGAGCAGTCCCAACTCATCAGCATAATTCATTACGTCAGTATTACCGATAAAACGATGGAAATTCAACATATTCAACCCTAACTCCTTAGCTATGCGAATTTGCCTTTCAGCCAATTCTTCCGATGGGAAAATACCATTGACCGGCCAAAAACTCCAACTGATGGCCGAGCGAAGCATGATACGTTTTCCATTTAAACGAAAAACAGCATCCTCACCTATACCGGAAGCCTCGAACCAACGAAATCCAAAACGGCGGGAATCTTTATCTACCCAGTTCTTTCCTTCGGATAACTCCACCTCACATACATACAGATTAGGATCATCCACACTCCATAATTTCGCATCCGGAGCTGATACAGGAATCTTCAGTTCATTCATGCCTTTATTTAATGAAACACCCTTTATCTCTTTAGAATAAACTATTTTTTCTTTATTTTGCCACTCGTACACCGTTATACGAAGATCCTGCTTCGTAGTCTTTCCTTTTTCATTCTGTAATGTCAGAATAGCGTTGGCGGTGGTTATCTGAGGAGTGTTCTGCATATAAATATCCGCCACATAAACAGCATTACAGACCTTCATACCAACTTTTCCTGTTATTCCTCCAAAGCCATGACCGGGAGGCAACATTTTATCTCCCCACGGAATAGTTCTGGAGTCGCGCCAATCATGGTTACCACCCGCATCCGTTATACGTACAGCCAATTGTACTTGTTCTCCCGATTTTATATAAGGAGTAATATCCGTTTCGAAAGGAACATTGTCCACAATCTGATAATCCACTAATCTCTGATTAATAAAAATCTCCGCCCGTGAACGTATAGAGCCAAAATTCAAAAAGACTTTTTGTCCTTTCTTCAACACCGGAATATCCATTGTACGACTCCACCATGTAACTCCTGTAATATCTCCTTCGGGTCCGGACTGAGTTTGAAGATATTCTTCAGCTGTTCCGGGAACCTGTACCGGAACAGCCTGGGCAGAAGTCAATATATCCCATCCCGCTGTAGGAACAATTACAGAACTTTTCCGTGCCTCTTCCAATGTCAAATAAATATCCTCTGTCTGCCAAGTCGCTTTTTTATCCTGCCATAAATGCCATCCTTTTCCTGACAAATCAAAAAATGGTCTCTCCTGTGCTCTCACCCCATAAAATGGACATAACAACAAAAATGCTATGGCAATAATACTCTTCTTCATAATTATCTATTACTTTCTTTTATTAAATTCAATAATAACTGTTGGCCCACTACATTAGCCCTATTCTCGCTTTTGGTATTAAAAGTATTCATCGACTCGTTCATGCCATCAAGATCAACAGGAACTGTATAAGCTTTGACATCCTTTATACATGCAGGAATATCCAATGTAGTAATAATTATTTTTCCACGACCTGCCGGAATAACAGACAAGGCAGAATAAACTTCTTTTTTATGATCGGAAACACAAGCAACCAATGTTTCCCCATTAAAGCAACGCAACCCTACACGATGACGGTTGTAAGTAGCAAAGCATTGATATTCCCAATTAAAGACACAATTGACAGGCAATCCATCAAAAATAGGATGTTCTCTATTGAAAAAAGTTCCCACCATACCAAGCCGTACCTAGTTTCTTTGAACCACGATAATCCAAAACTTCTTTATCCGCTAAGAACTCAGCCCACCTTTCCGCATTATCCACAATAATCAATGTATGTCCCTTGTAAACCCATTCCATAATATCACTCATACCACTTCCCCATTGAGTAGGTTCAAAGGCGCCAACCAACAAATAATCTCCCGAAGGTGTCCCTTCTTTATATTCCGGAATATCAAAACCAACTGTTTTCATAAAATTGCTCAGAACGCCCGTAGTATCAGCAATAGAACCATTAGCTGTAATTCCTTTCGTATTCAAACTTACAGCAAACAAAGAATCGTCTCCAGTTGCAAAAGTTTTTTTGCCTTTGACCAACTTTGCTTCAATACAAACATAGCCTGTTGCCCGAGGAACAAAATTCCAGCCGATCTGTAAACATTGACCATATACATTCCCCCTTTAACATGTACACTAGATACATGGGTAGCCAATACAGTACCTTCTGCATCTTTCGCTATCAATTGAAGAGAATAATTCCCCTTCAAATTCTTTTCATTTACAATATAAGTATCTACTATAGTCGTATCTCCAACATTCAGCACTTTCCGATTCATTTTTACAGCTAAAAATAACGGTTGGTTATAACGAGCCATTACTTCCACATCTCCTTTAGGATAACGATAATTATCAACAATGCCGGAGTGATTTTCCAGTTTCATACTTTCCCAACCATTTACAGCATAAGCATCCACCGTATTACTGATACGAATATTCTCAATTACCCTACCTTGATAATAGAAAGCCACATTCCCCATGGCACGGGTCAAATCATCCACTGTAGGAAATGCTTTGGCAAATCCATTGTGTTTAAGAAACGAATCATATGCATCATACCATTTCATATAATCCATCGCTTCCCATCCAGAAGTAGTGCCAGATTGCAGGATTTCATCCCGGATGAGCTGAAGACGCGGCGGAGTACCAATGGCCCCGTCTTCCCCCCAATAAATAATCTCATCCTTATGATCTGAAAACGGTGATAGTTATCTTTACCCCAATATAAATTATCATGATAGCAACCCGGACCACCTGCATGATGCCTGTCATACCATCCATAATCATAAAAAGTAGTATCGTTTGGCATCAAGTGCAATTTAAAACGGGCATTCGCCTCATTTTCCGGGTTCTCTCCATTACTGGAATTATAAGTTAAGATACGGGTAGGATCCAACGAATGTGCCATACGCATCTGCGCATAATCCTGTACCTGTGGCCAAGCTCCCCGTTCATTATGCAAATTATAAATAACAAGAGACGGATGGTTACGGTCACGTTTAATCATTCGCACCAATTTTTCATTCCGGTAAGCAAAATAAAACTTGCTTTGCTTGTTATTATCATTAAAGTGACTGATAGGATACTGATTGCCTCCCGGTTCTTCAAAGTATAATAATCCCAATTCATCAGCATAATCCAAGACATTGCTATGCCCGATAGTACGGTGAAAATTCAACATGTTAAGTCCTAGCTTTTTAGCACTCTCCACTTGTCTCCTAGCCAACTCATCAGATGGAGTGATCCCATTATCCGGCCAGAAACTCCATGAAATAGCTGTACGTAAAACAATTCTTTTTCCATTCAAGAAAAATTGCTTATCTCCATGAATATCCTTCACTTCAAACCATCTGAATCCAAAACGCTGCGTATAATTATCCGTACCTACTGAAACAGACAAATCATAAAGATGAGGAGAATCCGTACTCCACAATTTTGCCGCTGGCAAATGAATATGAAAAGTTTGTTTATTCTCTCCGACAACAAGATTTTCAACAGAGTATTCTTTTCGGTAAAGTACTTTCTCACCTTTATGTTCTTTTACTGTTAAAAGCATTTTCTGAGCCTTCATCGGGTTCTTTGTTTCATTACAAGCCGTCACTTCAACTTCAATAGAATGAGGGTCCGGTTGGTTTTTAATAAAAACATCTCCAATATATAACTTATCCGTAGCAACCAACTCCACTTTTCCAGTTATACCGCCAAAACCATGAGAAGGATTAGTTCTATACTCTCCCCATGTATAGACTTGGGAATCTTTCCAATTAAAATTACCATTTGGATCAGTAATGCGGAAAGCAATCACATTTTCCTGACCAGGTAGAATAAAAGGTGTCACATCTACAGCAAACGGCGTACTATTCACCAAATCATATCCCACCAATTTTTTATTAACAAAAATCTCAGCTCTAAAACGGACAGAAGCAACATTCATCACTATCCGTTTATTTCTCCAATCAGCAGGTACATTTATTTTTGTATCAAACCATGAAACCCCTACATAATTTCCGGTAACTCCAAATGTTTCTCCATTCCATCCCCATAGGTGTTGCTCTACGGTAGCAGGAAGTGTCACCCCTATCTTATCGGGTGTATCAAGCAAATTCCAGCCTCCGGTAGGTATATGGACAGGGAGGTCATGAATATTGACAGGAGGAACGTAAAGAGAATCATTTTGCCATACAGCCGAACGATCAAGAGTGATATTCCATAGAGTTTCTGATAAATTGAGACATGCCCTCTGTGCTCTCATAGATGTTACAAGCAATAGTACACAACCCGTTAAAACGAATATTTTTTTTATAGCTGATTTCATTTTACCTCTATTTTTCTTTATGGTATATTGTAAAAGGAGTATGTTAAGAAGAAATACTTCAATATACTCCTTTTACAAAATTACTTTATTTTGTATATCCGGGATTTTGAGTGAATTCATCTTTATTAGTCACCGCATCCAATTGATTTTGGGGTATCGGACGTAGCATATGATATTCTTGAATATTATCTTTTGCATCCATATTATGCAACTTAACGTATTCAACTAACTTTTTAGTTCGTTTTAAATCAAACCAACGTATTTGTTCTCCACACAATTCCCTAGCCCTCTCATCTAAAATAAAATCGATAGTCAGTTCCGATTCAGTAATTCTCATGTCATTTTCTTTACTTGGTATTGCACGTTTCATCAAAAATTCATTCATCAAATCCACTGCTTCCTGTTTATTCGTTTGCAGCATCGCTTCGGCTGCAATAAAATACATTTCCGGCAAACGAATGACAAATGCATCCCGTTGACACCAATCCTGATTATAAACCGCCGTAGGATCGGCAAACTTATGCATTTCTACAAATTGCGACCTTAAGATAGCTTTACCTTCCGAAGTGTACACGTCATTAACATCCAGCAAACGATACCGCTTTGACGCCCATACTTTTTGTGAATCAGTAGCAGCCGTTTTCATGATATATATGGCCGTATCTCCTGTAGCCATTAAAGGATAAACTTTTAAATCACTCTCAGATAACGGATTCTTGTTTGCGTACCAGGCATCTTTAAACGTCACTTTATAACGCTGATCTATATTCTCATTATATAATTGCAGCAAATACCTGGACGGCATATATCTTTGGAAAGGACGAGCATTCAAGACATCGCGTTCCATTCCGGCTTCCTTATCATATTTCATTACAAAATCAACAATCCCTTTATTACCCGAATTAGTAGCAGTAGCATCAAAAGCATTATTTTCTAATTCTGAGTTGGTGTAATTTATAGAAAAAATTGCTTCTTTGTTTGTACCTCCATCACAATTGGCAATATCCCACATATCACTATAATCAGTATAGAAAGAATAGCGTTGACTATTGATAATATCCTTTGCCAACATAGCGGCCTCAGCATAAAGCGAAGCCTCGCCCGTTGCACAAGCTCTGGTCAAACAAGCTCTTGCTTTAAAAGCTTTAGCTACATCCTGAGTTATTCTACCATCTGTTGATTTGCCTGGTGCCAGTTGATTGACAGCCACATCTAAATCATCAAAAATAACTTTATAAAAATCTTCTACAGACGAACGGTGTGCTTCAGTAACAGCACCCGTTATAGGTTCTGTGTTCAATACCACGTCTCCCCAAGTTTCTGTTATCAACCACAAATAGAAGGCTCTCCAAAACTTAGCCTGGCCTTCAAATGACTTATTTTCAGCTTCGGTCAATACTTCACTTGGCAACAAAGAAATAGTCTGATTACAAGCACTTAATGACAAATAAAGATTTTTCCAAACATTTCCGATAGTTGATTGGGAGCCATTTAAGTCAATAGTATAATCAGCCAATTGATTTGCTTTATTATCTCCCCCACGCAAAAACAAATCAGTACCAGATTCTGTCATACCAAAACCATCTTCCTGACCATAAAATGTCCTTGCACCCGAATAACAGGAATTCAACGCACTCTCTATTCCAACTTTCGTTTTCATAAATGGATCCGTTGTCAATCCACTTTTATTAGTTTCTTCTAGAAAGTCTTCACAAGAGACATGACATAAACAAAGAAATAATATGCTTATATAATAATAAAATTTTGTTTTCATAATGATCATAATTAAAGATTACAAACTAAGATTGATGCCAAACAACACTTGCTTCGCCAATGGAAAGTCCATACTTCCATTGCTTTCCGGATCATAATTCGGGAAATCCGTGAAGGTAATGAAGTTATTCAAAGAACAATAAATACGCAACTTCTGCACCATCATTTTGGATGTCCATTCTTTAGGCAGTGTGTATCCCAATGTAATATCTCGTATTTTCACAAAAGAAGCTTTACGGAATGCCAATGAAGACTGTAACAAATAGCTGTTCGTTGAATAACCACTATTGGGACGAGGATACTCATTGCTAGGATTCTCAGGTGTCCAATAATTTACAGGTGCGCTATTTTCCAACGCACTTGGCTTGTATAACTGAGTATAGGCATCTTTTACATATTGTCCGATACGACCATAAATAAAGAACATTAAATCAAAATTCTTATAGGTGATATTATTAGTTATACCAAACGTATACTTAGGAACTCTTGAAAAAATAACCCGGTCATCCGTAGAGAAAACGCCTTCACCTTCAGAACCTTTAGGTGACATATCTGCCACTTTAATATCCCCTGGCTTAAATCCTCCAAAAGCCTTGGCCTGAGCTTCCTCACCTAATTGCCAGATACCAATCTTTTTATAATCATAAAAAACTTGAGTAGGAGAGCCAACAAACCAAAGATTACCTTCATCACGCGTTACACCACTATTTAAAGCTTTAATTTTTTCACGATTCAAACTATATGTCCAATCCGTATTCCAACTAAAATTTTTATTTTGAAACCAAATTGTATTCAATGTCACTTCAATACCTTTATTTTCTGTTTTACCTATATTCTGCATAACAGATGCATATCCAGTAGAACTAGGCAATAAACTTGGAAGTAACAAATCCGAGGTTTGTGAAATATAAGTATCAATTGTACCAGATATGCGATTTCTTAAAATTGAGAAATCCAGTCCAAGATTCCATGTCGATGTTTTTCCCAAGTCAAATCTTTATTTGCAATCTCGCTAGGATAATATCCATAAACACTACTACCAAATGTATATACTGATTTTTTAAGTCCTCCTAAAGTAGCATAAGCATCAATTGCACTGTTACCAGCAACTCCCCAACTTAAACGTAATTTCAAATTACTAAAAATATCTTGATCAGCCATAAAGCCTTCTTCTGAAATACGCCACGCAGCGGATGCTGACGGGAAATACCCCCACTTGTGCCCCTTCGCCAAAACGGAAGATCCATCAGCACGCAAAGAAGCTTGGAATAAATAACGTTCATTAAACTTATAATTCAATCGTCCAAAGAAAGAAACCATTTGCGTCTCAATCAATTGACTGGCATTTTCTTTTGAATCAGCATTTGCTCCCAGATCGTGGAATGAAGTCAGAGCAGAAGCTTGGTTAGCTCCACTAGCCAAAACCTTTTCATATCCATAAGCAGTGGTACTACTACCAATCATTGCAGTTAGTCCATGTTTCCCAAATGTTTTGGAGTAATTCAGTATATTCTCCCAAGTATAACGCCAATCGTTATCCGCCTGAACAGAAGAGGTAGATTTTACACCAAGATTAGCTACTGTATTTTTATCTTTATAAATACCTTCCCGACTATCTGTAACATCAATGCCAATAGTGGATTTAAAGAAAAAATCTTTCAGAATATTCACATTCAAATACCCCGAAGCAAACATACGTTTCGTACGAATATTATCCTCGTAAGCACCCGGCTGCTCATCACATAAAGGACTGAATGCAGAACTATTTCCAGGAGCAGGGTTTAATATAAAATTACCATTATCATCATAAGCTCTGCCTATACATGGTATTTTGTTAGCCAAATTCAATGGATTCTGTCTCTTATCCTGATCTTTAAAAGTATATGAAACATTCACACCCACATTGAAAATTTTATTTATCTTATGATCAAGACTAATACGACCATTATAACGTTTCAATACATCATTTTTCAACAATCCTTTATCATCTTGAAAACCAAATGATAATGAATAAGATGTTTTCTCCGTACCACCAGACATACTGATTTCATAATTTTGGGTAATACCGGTACCCAACAATAAATCCTGCCAATCAACCCAATAACCTTTTTCCAAATACTCCAATTCTTCTGCATTGAAAATCAAAGCATCATCCATATATTGATCCGGCGCTGCTGAATTAGTAGTTCTATAGGCCTCTCTCTTTAATTGAGCATATTCTTCTCCATTCATCATACGAGGGTATTTAGCCTTATTTTTAATAGAAACATAAGCATTAAAATCGATTTTCGTCTTTTGTCCCTTGGCTCCGGATTTTGTTGTAATAATAATTACACCATTAGCTCCTTTCGTTCCATAAATAGCTGTAGATGAGATATCTTTCAAGACTTCAATAGACTCAATATCAGTAGGATTAATATCAACAAATGATCCGTAATCTATACCATCGACCAATACTAACGGATTATTGTCAGCTTTAAGAGAACGATTACCACGCATGGTTAATGAAATAGAGGCTCCGGGCTGCCCGCTAGATTGTGTTATATCCAATCCCGCTACTTTACCTTGCAAAGATTTCAACGCATTGGTAGTAGGAGTAGATGTAATATCCGCTGGTTTTATAGAAGATATAGAACCAGTCAAATCACTCTTCTTTTGAACACCATATCCAACCACTACCACTTCATCCAAAGATTGAGTATCATCTTTCATCACAATGTTTATGACAGACTGTTTCCCGACTTTTATCTCCTGAGTAAGATAGCCAATATAGGTCACCATTAATACATCATTCTCGTTTACATCAGCAAGAGAATAATTACCTTCAAAATCAGTAATGGCACCATTAGTCGTTCCTTTTACCAATACATTTACTCCAATCATAGGCTCACCTGCATTATCTACTATTTTTCCTTTTATCATAGTAGTCTGTCGTGTTTCATCCAAACCGATACTTTTATGAGTAGTTGAAATTAAAATATGATCTCCATCAACTTGATACGTCATATTGGTACCTTGAAAGATTTTATTCAGAATAGCATTTATATTTCCATTCTCTATCTTTATACTTACTTTGTGTTTAGTATTCACCTTATCATTTAACACAAAAAGATAAGATGACTGGCTCTCAATCAAGTGTATCACTTGTTCCAAACTTTCATTCTTACATGAAATAGTGATACCTTCGCTCCGATCTGATGCTTGTACGTACACTGAACTAAATGACACACATAATAGCAACAAGACTGTTTTCAGTAATCTCACAATAGACCACCGACTTATTGGCCTATCACATACGTTTAAATAAGTTGTTTCCATGTTATTAGATTTTAGTTTTAAAAAAATATAGTTGTGTTTTATGTATTTGAACCTCTATTTGATATAAATAATTTGTTTGTCCTCATCCTGCTCTATAGTAAAAGGAGCATCTTTCTGCAATAACCTTAACGCATTAATAACCCCTCTACTTTGTCTAAATTTTCCTGTATATTTATAATGTTCCACCTCTTTATTTTGAACAACAATGCTATCTCCAAAATATTTAGTAAAAGTTTTCATGATGTCCTTAAATTTTGCGCTTTTTATACAAATTAATCCCTCACGCCATCGGTACTGGTCATAATCGTGGATGGTTTCCAAATGAATTTTTCCATTTTTATGATAACATACCATTTGATCAGGTTTCAAATAAATATTGTTACCTTTTACTCTGACACGAACTTTGCCTTCAAACAAAGAAGTCTTAAATACATCAGCGTTAGAATAAGCTTCCAAATTAAAATGAGTACCGAGTACTTTGATTTCTCCTTTTGAAGTATGTACATAAAATGGCTTATTTTTATTGGCCGATACTTCAAAATAAGCTTCTCCATCCAACTTTACTTTACGATTATTTGTTGCAAAAACAGAAGGATAACTAAATTTCGTATTAGAATTAAGGCACACAAACGTACTATCGGGTAAAATTATGTTTATTCTTTGACCGGCAGGAACAAGTATGGTTTGTAATACCTCTGATTTTTTCACCAATTCCTGATACTTATAAATAGTAACAGACACAACAACCAAAAGAACAACCGCAGCTATCTTTACGGTATAATTAATTAGCTTATATAACAACGGGGCATTTTCTTTTTGAGACAGTTCCTTTTTATCTACCAACAAAATACCTGCATCAAATATTTTCTTTTCACGACATAATGTCTCATAATTATCCGGTGAACTTTCAGCCCATCGTTTAATAGCTTCTTTCTGCTTGTCAGATGCTTTGCCTGCAAAAAAATGATACAACGATAATAAATTCATTTTCTTTCCATTATTTACTCTATAAGCACATGAGAATGGAAATACCCTAAACGAAAAACAAAAAAATTTGCTAAATTAGATAAATCAAAAAAGAAAGATAGTCTTTGAGGACAGCACGTAGAGCTTTTAATGCCTTACTTATATGATATTCAACGGTTTTTTGATTCACAAATAACTTTTTAGCTATTTCAGGGTAGGATATATCTTCATATCTGTTCATAAAAAAAATCTGTCGAGTTTTTGATGGCAATTTTTCAAGCGTATGATTTACAATCTCTTGCACCTCATTAGTATACAATTCACAAGGATCACATGCCGATAATGCTGATATCTTAAAATCCAATTCCCATAAAGCAAGTTCAGACAAAGAATTATTCTTTTCATAATGAAAGCGTTCCTGTCTTAAATAGTTCAAGCATTTATGCTTTATAGCCGTTAAAAGATAACTTAATATATTCTCATCGTTCTTTATATCTCTTCGATGTTCCCAATAATAAGCTAAAGTGTCCATCACAATATCTTCAGCTATAGAAATATCGGGAATATAAGTTTGCGCAAAACGAATAAACCGTAACCTGTAATCAGTATATAATTTATTAAAAGTTTCTGTTTCCAACTTTAATAGATCATCCATATCTGTTTCCGGTATTTAATTAGATACCTCAATATTCGATGCGCAAACTTATCTCCACTAATTATTACTTCGTCCCATTTATACAACTATCCGGCACCCAGCCTTTCAAAACAAAAGCAGGGTTCCGATAATTGTTAATCAGCTCTGTATCTTTATCTTTTGTCAGCTGGCGGGAATATGGATGACGTTTGGATACATCAACCGGATTTCCTGTCACCATATCACAAGTATTATACTCGTACATTTTAGCAGTCTTCGCTCCAATAGAACTCCAGCCTTCAGGAATTATATTTTTCACTTTACAATCTATCAAGACAAACTCTGCATCAGGATAGGCCGAACCGTGGTTACTTTTAGTACGTCCGTAATCCGCCTGTTTACCATCCTCCGTAGAAAAAGTGCATTCAACAAACACATTACCATGATTGCCCGCCGTATTTCTTACCCATGAGAAAGGGCCGCCACCATTACGGAAATTACTTTTATAAGCAAACAAGCTGCCACGTCCTAAAATAGTATCACCACCACCATCCAACTCACAAGATTCCATATAGATTGTTCCATTCGCCTGCAATGCATCTCCTGAACCTATAATATGTACACGGTATAAAGCAATCCTTTCTCCATTAATCAACAACCCTTCTGCCTGACCTTTTAAATCTGTAGCAATGGTCATATCCTCAATGACTATATCCTTGCAATTATCAAGCATGAAAGCCGCCCGACGGGAAGGAAATGTACCGGGCCACTCATTGGTTTTCACAGTCAGCGGATGAGGATTAAAGACTTCATTATTTGCATAATGTACTTTAGTATCGGCCATTCCTGCTCCTTTAATTTTAACATGCCATTTATTTCTTGTATAGACCAATTCTTCATAATCACCGGGATTAACTAAAATCACAGTCTGTTGTTCATTAAAATCAGGAATAAAATCCAAGGCTCCCTGAACTGTATTAAAGTCTCCTTTTCCTGCAACATCCACAATCAATGTATCTGAAAGTTCCGGCATGTCAGATTTAGTAGTGAAAACCCACTCATCTTCTTTAGTGACTCCTTGAAAACTGCCATCAGCTAAATTTAACACACCATTATCTATAGTCACATAGTAAGTATGCCCATATTCCAGCATATTATTGTGTAGATAAATAGTAGCTATAGAATCACGCACGATGACGGGATAAAAATGAAAGGCATCCGTAAATCCCCCTATAATAGTAAGCTGGTACACAGGAGGAGTAGGTTCCGCCGTTCCCGAAGGAGTACCCGGACGAGTATCTTTATTGGTAGGCATAACGGTACGAGTATAGTCATAAGGCACTTTTGTATAATCACATTCCGGACCATACGTACGGCTCTCCGTAGGACCAGGTGGGATACTCAAATCCAAACTGTCCACCACTTGGTCAGTAACTGCGTCATAAACCCGTATCATACCGGAATCTCCAAGGACAGGAGTCTCGGAAAAAGTAAGAACCAAATGAGTGTCCGGATTGACATTTTCCGAACCGGAAGCAGGAAAAAGTGTTGCATTGACCTGCCCTGTCTGATTACACGCCATTATAAAAGGAACTGTGGCAATCATACCTAAAAACGATTTTAATGTAACCATAGATTCATCAGTATTAAATTCAAGTTTTAATCACTCTATTCCCATTCCACCTTCATATAGTGCAGCGTCGTTGTACTTTCACCACAACTGCCCGTATGCTGGATACCGGTGCCCCCAAAAGTGTTCGAGGCTATATCCGCCTCCAAATCTACCGAAAGTTTCAAGTTCGGATCTGTTACAGGCGCCGGAAGCGGAGTTGTTGTTGAAGCGTGTGCCGTCAATTTTCCTCCTTTAGCAGTCAATGTCAGAGTACAATTTGTACGATAGCAGGTAGAAGACACCGGTTGACTGATGGCCTCAGCCACCCCGTTCTCATATTTCATCAAAATAAAATCAACCGCATTACTATACTTGGTCGTACGAATGATACGCAATGCATATCCCGTTAAAGTACGGGTATCAAACTTGATATACAAATCCAAATACTGTCCTGTTGCACTACCAAAACCTTGTCCTGCTGTTTTACTGGCATCCACATTCAAGGTTATTGCCATATCTCCATAGCTGCCATCCAATGGAGTATACAGCAAACGGGCTCCTTTCTGATCTTGCAACAAACCGGTTCCGTGAGAACCATTCATTCCCGGCCCATAAATCCAATAATCCTTATCCGGAACTACCTGCCAATCGTATGCTGCCGTATCCAAAGGCTTATATCCACCAATCGTCCAAAATCCCGGTAAAAGTTGTGGTTGATTCTTACATGGAAAGTTCTGAAAATCCGTTTCAAATATATGAGCAATATTCACTTGTCCTTTCTTTATCGGAGAGTTGGAAACAACAATCTGTTCTTTCCCCGGCACACAACGCAAGTGTTTGGGAGCAACCGCTGCCATCAGATAATAACCGACATCTTCTTTTACCAACGTATAGGAGTATTCCGGTTCATTCAAGCGAGATACAGAAACCGGAAGTCTATTGGCTCCATTTTTGTCTGTACATCTATACCAAGTTATCAATGATTCATCTTTACGCCCATTCAATTCTAAAGCATAACTGACAGTAGCTACTCCTTTAGTGATATTCATCTTTGGAGTTTTCGTAAACGAAGGAGCCGGCACATAATCGGGAGCAACCGTAAGCTCTGTCGCACATTCCAAACCATCTTCTGTATAGGCTATCACAGTGAAATGCTTTGTTTCATCCTCCACATTAGTTGCCTCGACAACACATTCATAACCCTCGGAAGTGGATAATTTCACCTCCTTTTCGTAACCCTGTTGTACTTTCCACTTCACGGGAACATTATTCAGTACATAGTTACAATGCCTTTTTACTGTTGCAGTCAATCTGACCGTCCGGCCACCTGTTTGGATGGAAGCCGTTAAGGGCTCTACAGAAAGACAAGAGGGCATCCGAGTATAATCCCTTCCATCTCGCTTACCTATAGCAATAACACGGTCTTTCACCCGAAGAGGATCCCAGTCATCCTCTCCTCTCAATAAATTGTAAGTATTATAAACTACCTCTTCATTCTCTTCCAGCCGGAAAGCTTTCAGTTGATTCAGCTGATCCATGCAAACCGTATTATAAGGCTTGTCAGCCCCAATTACATAAGGTTGCCCGTTCTGTTTCACATTGTATTGGTAACAACGCAACCAATCTGTGGGATCATGTGTCCAGCCCGCATAAACCGGCTTCTTCGAATGATAACGGCAATCGACAATACTTAATGGTCCGACCGACTTACAAAAATATTGCCGATCTTCCTCATGACATACATAAAAGTCACAGTTCAAAAATACAGCTCCGCCCATATCACTTCTCCAAAAAGGTTTCTGACCATAAAAATGAAGTGTACAATCCAGATAAACCCCTGTTCCGGTCAATGCGTCATCCGTACTTTCCATGTGGCATTTATTAAAAAGTATCCGATTGGCGCCATTCAACGGATTCATGTTCAAGCGGCTGATGAAATGTACATTATCCGCCACAATCTTGTCGCCATGACAATAAGCGACATGTGCCTGAGTGATGGCAGACATTCTTTTCTTCCTGCTTAATTCCTTCTTCAGAGGGTATTCCAAATCGACATTACAGAAATTCCCCATAGTCAAGTCCTTTACTAACAGACCGTCTCCCCAAAAATCAAACATGGTGAAATTACCGACAGCCCCCTGTGTCTGTCCACGTCTGGATGCCAGGACTGTATTTTCAGGATGAGTATTCAATCCGATAATATGGAGATAAGGGCATTTAACAACCAAGCCGAACGGTTCACGGCCGTCTTTACCAACACGAATAGCAGGGTCATCTGGATCATCAATCCAATAAACGTATGGAGCCAGATAGACTTTCATTGGTTCCGCTTCCGTACCAGCTGAGAAATTAGCGGCAGCTTTATTGAAACTATTAAAAACATAAGGATTATCCGCCACTTCTCTATCGGACAACTGCCCATCAACAAAAAATGTTTTCGGACCTAAAATAATTTCTTTATCTGCATAACGAAGGCAGTTCCCTTTAAATTCTATAGGTTGCGAAGGATCTAACGAACTATAATTATCAAGACTTTGTGCTTTTAACAGATGTCCCCATACAAGCCAGCACAAGACAAAAGCAAGAAAATGTAAATGTTTCATTTTGTATAGATTAAGATTTGTTCTAATACAAAATTAAACGAGAAACAGAGGACAGAAAGGTAAAAAATTGGTCTATTATGTGCAAATTTTGAATAATGTGCTAATTTGCCAATTTGCTAATAGGCCAATTGACATGTAAACATAGCGGAACCAAACGGCAATTAGCATATTAACAAACTAACACATTCATAAATTATTCTACTTCAGTTATCCTTAGCAGCAGATAAGGACTTGCAGGCAGTCTTACTCTTCCTTGATTTTTATCATACACCCTATCCTTTACAGGAGCAGTCGTTTCAAAAACGACAGGCCATTCGGCTATCGTCATGTTCCAAGTATCAATGACTTCCACTTTAAAACGTACTCCTTCTTTCAAACGTGGATAAAAAGCGTTTTTTACCGGTAAATCAAATGCCCATTCCGGTTTTATTTCCTTGCCCAGATAAATCATATAATAATTCTCTCCGGCAGTCGAAGTATAAGGGTCCCAACTGCTATCACATAAATGTAGAGGATTAGGGAGTGCATCCAAAATCTGTCTTGTAAAGCCAATGCGCTTCCAGGATTCCCCTTGAAAAAGTTCCTCCCACAGCCAAAAAGTCACGAGAATAATCTTTAGGATCATCCATATAACATTCTCCATGAGTCACGTAAGTCCCCACAATCAATCCTTGCCACAAGCGATAAAGGTATTCCTGACCGCTCAAGCTTCCCCATCGGTTATCCATATTACCCTCATAACATACCTCATCAAAAATAATCGGTTTCTTATAAATGTTCTTCACCGTAGCCGCTCTTCCAAATCCCTCCACAGGTGCCTGGTCCTGTATACTGGCATGAGTGTATTCAGGTTCCCAATATTTATAATACTTAGCTGTATAAGTATGAATGGAGCATAAATGGGAATAAGGATCATTCCCTACTACCGTATGTGTAAAAGTATCCCAATATTCCGGTTTTAATTCTCTCAAAAAATCATATTCATTGGCCAATGACCACCAAATATTGCGAAATGAACTCATACGGGCTGTCAGATACTTCAAGTATCGGACACCGGCTTCCAAAGGCATTCTGTCAAATCCCCAACGGCCACCATCATAAGGGTGGAAAAGAATCAAATCAGCCTCTACTCCTATTCCGGCCAATTTATCCACACATGCTTCCACATGAGCAAAATAAGCAGGATTGAAGCGGGTGAAATCCCATTCATACACAGGTTTTCCCTTTTCATCCTTTGTTATCTTCTTTATCTCAAAAGGAAACATGGAGGGTTCAGGATAATCCGGATCAAAGTTTTGCACAAAAAACAGCATCCTGATTTTATTGAACTTGGATAGCTCCAATGATTTCACTGTCTGATCAGGCTGGTTACCTGCCACATGCATCCAATCATAAGAAGTAGTTCCAACTGGATAATAACGCGTTCCGTCAGCATATTTAAAATTATAAGTTCCATCCACTTTAACTGGGCCATGATTTCCTTTACCCGGAGCAATACATTCTATCCGCCCTTTCACCTCATTCAGCACCGGAATCTCACTCTGCGTCACGTACGACCATACTCCCTGGTTCACAGGCATAAAACGAATTTTGAAGGTATCATTTCCGTCATAGAATCCACGTACAGTCAATGTAGTATCCGGTCCGCTAAACGTTGCCGTAAGCTCAATATCAAAAGGGTTCCCCTTTACTTTGGCAGGCAGGGAGATTTCATAACGTCCCCAACACTCCACCTTATCTTGGGCAAATCCACCGGAAATCCCAAAAAGCAATAACAATAAAAAAGAGCAGCAATATTTCATAAGCAATTCAATCATTAAATTCCAGTTAAACAACGCATCAATCAAGATTTCTCAAAACAAAATCTGTTACTTCCACCTGCCCGTCACCACCGGCAAAAATACCTGGGCGAACAAACAAGAAACCATATACCGTATTATGATGTACTCCCGATATCTCAAATCCCCATGGATACTTATGCCATTTTTTACCATCGGCACTGTACCAGGCCGACAATACATTAGCATCATTCCGCAAACGTAACCACATCTTTCCACATTGGTTTGCTTGAGGTAATTTTGATTCCGTACGGCTTACTTGTCCACGCCGATAACGAAGCATCTGCTTATGATTAAAACCAAATCCAAAATGATAATTCTCATCATAATAAGCCACCAATCCGGCAGATGTATTTTCACCTTTCAATTCAAAACAAGCCTCCACTTCATATTTATGAGCACTGGTGCGTGCTAACAAGGGAGATCCTTCTTTTGGAGTATTCCCCTTTGCCTCTATACTGATTTTATCAGGAGTAATCCGGAACCGATCATTTAAGTTATGTTCCCGGCACGTCTGCCATACAAAATCTTTTATACCAGATAATTTCAAACGTTCCGGTGCAGGTAAAGAAATGGCTCCTTCTTTCAAATGTAACCATCCATCTTCTTTTTGGACCAGTTCACGTAAAAGGGTCTGACGCCCCAATGTCTGGAATCCGTTTTCATAAGCATGGAAAATCATAAATAACCGTCCATCTTCCGTATCAACAATAGAGCCATGCCCTTTACTCCACCATTTTTCATTACGGGATTCCGTACGAAGAAGCGGATTGAAAGGAGCATTCTCCCAAGGGCCCATTATATTTTTACTACGTGCCTGTACTACCATGTGACTGGTGGGAGGACCTGCCGTCCCCCCTTCGGCCGCAAATAAATAATAGTACTCTCCTACTTTTTTCACATTCAGACCTTCCATGGAAACTCCTTCTATATCCCATTCCTCCGGTATTTCCCATTCCTTATAAATTCTGACCGGTTCTCCTGTAATAGAGCATCCGTCATCCGACAACGGATATAAAGCGCCAGAACTGAGCAACAGATAACGTTTTCCATCCTCACTAACCACATGCTCCGGATCAATACCTCCTATTTTCAAATCTATCGGAGTGCTCCACGGACCTTCCGAACTATCAGCCCAAGTTACCATATTGGTCTTTCTCCCTTTTCCATTCAAGGTCGGGAAATAGATATAAAAACGATTGTTATGAACCACAATATCCGGAGCCCAGATATCTCCTGTAAAAGTAGTCAAAGCTGTGGAACACGGAGTCCAGTTTACTAAATCATCCGATTTGTAAACTACCAGTCCCGGGGTATAAACAAAGGAAGAATGAACCAGATAATAAGATTTTCCATAACGGACAATAGAAGGGTCTGAATTATCCCCCTCAAGAATGCGTACTGTAGTCTGATCCTCATTCAAAGGGTCTTGGGACTGCCCCCATAAAGGAAGCGTCCCAAAGGCCAATAAAAATGTGCAAATAGATAAAATGTTTTTCATATATACTCTTTATTCTTGTGCCAAGCCATATCCGTTCGTTATTTTGCCTTTAGACTTGCTCAGCGTTTCAAATGGAATAGGCCAATAATATCTGGGAGGAACATTACCTTCTTTTACTCCCGGCAATAAATTGCTATTTGTATAATGATCAGCATATTTCACCAATGTCACTCCCCAATCATCCTGTGTATAACCCTCGTCAAGCAATCTCTTTGCTTCAGCACCATCGGGATCTATATAATTAAACAGCCCCTCAATAGCCAGATTATGGTCTGTCCCAGTAACTTTTACCGGAGTAGTGCTATAATCATATTGACCTCTCCATCCCGGATACAGAGCCGGATTCGACTCATCTGGATCAAAAGTCAGCGGTGAACTTAAATACACTTTCTTAGTATATACATAATTCGAAATCACATTACCATTAGCAAATTCATGATATCCTTTTGTTTGCAAATCATTAACCATCTCCGTCATTTCTGCACGAACAGCTAAAGCTTTTTCCACAAACTTACCAGAACGAATCAAATCCCAGCGACGAGTCCCTTCACCTAGAAGTTCTAATTTGCGTTCTTGCAAAATAGCTTCCTTCAAAGCCTCACCTGAAGCTGAAATAGCATGTTCAGAATTCCCAAATGCACGTTGACGGATTTGGTTAAGTAATTGGATTGCTTCTCCTTCCGCTCCCAATTCCGCTTTGACCTCCGCTTGCATCAAAATAAGATCAGCAAGCCTCAACACCGGCCAATTCATTCCCGAAGTACGTTGAGATGTAGTATAAGGAGGATTCATACGATTCTCATCCCATTTATTAATAGCAATTCCCCCATCCAACTTGCTACCCGGAGTAAAAGACAACAGAGCTTCATTGCCATCACCTTTACTACCAGTAACAGTCACACTAGCATCTCTACGCATATCACCTGCTTCAAACTCACCATAATAGAAAGAGGGAATAATACGTAACGCCCCAAACGACTTGCAAGGCGCAGCCTGATTACTACCACCACTGGACGGACGTCCAAAAGCATAAGAATATTCACTGGTAGTAGTCTGCCCACTTTGTCCCCCTTGTATATTACCTACTTCAAAAATAGATTCTGGGCTCAGAGCCAGATCATGAGTATATTGAAAATGACGCTGAAACGGGTTATTCGCATAACTCCGGTCATCAACCGTAACTAAAGCAGCCGTCCCTTTATTATTCAAAGCAGCCTGAAAATACTTCTCGGCAATCTTATAATAATCTAGATAATCATTGCGCCGAGCATAGACACATCCTAGTTCTTCTTTTCCTTTTGTCGTAAACTGTACGTCACCATACAAACCGGGCACATCTGTACGAATTGTCTGATATCCACCGGAATAAAGAGCTATCTGTCCTAACAACGCGTCAGCAAACCCCTTGGAAAAACGTTCAGCAGTAATGCCACCTTCTCCCAGTGGATACATCAATGCTTCTGCCTCCTTCAATATCTCAATAAGATTATCATAAATTTCAAAACGGGAAGTCAATGAATAATCTTCCACATTGTTATTTTCATATCCATAAGGTACATCACCATAATGTTTTACCAAATCGAAATAGCAGAAAGCCTTCATTGTTAAAGCCTCACCATAAAGTTGAGTCCAATCATTTACTTTTCCTGCTGCCACAGCATCTTGAAATGCAGGTTTATCAGCTACCAATTCCGCTACCTTAGATGCACGTGCAATCGTAGTATAAAGCCCGTTGAAGCCTGAACCACCAGCATTTACACTTAACAATTCCGGTAATAGTCTAGCGTTGGCATTATTTAAAGAGCCTATTTCCGGATATATTTCAGAGTCTGAGCCAATGGGATCATTCCAACGATAAGCTCCCATAATACAATTCTGCCGATAATTAGCATAACACCAAGACAGGATTTTAAAAGTTTCGGAAGTAGAAGAGGTTACAAACTCATCTCCAGTGTTCTCCGGTGAAGAAGTATTCAGATAATCACTACATTGAGCAAAGGAACAGCATAGTGCCAATGCAGATATATATGTTGCTAATTTATTCATAATAATTAATTTAATGATTTGTTTTTTGATTAGAAAGCAAGATTTAAACCAACCACAAACGAACGTGCTCTAGGATAAGTACCCCAGTCCAATCCTACTGTAGGGTATTTCGCCTTATTCTGAGAGGTATTAGCACTAACTTCAGGATCCAGACCTGAGTAACCGGTTAAGGTAAACAAATTATAGATTGTTCCATAAATACGCAATTTACTCAAACCAGCCTTATGCAAAACCTTATCGGGCAATGAATACCCCAATGTCAACGTGTTCAGACGCAAATAAGAACCATCTTCAATAGCAATACTGGAAGTAACCCCATTTTCACTATAAGGTAATGGTAAATTAGCATTTACATTAGCTGCATTTAATTGCTCAGGAGTAGTGAGACGAACTAATTTCCCATCTACCACGTCATAAATCTTATAGGAGTCTTTCATAAAACCAAGTTTATTCTCATATACTCCCTTTTCTTTTGCGCCGTACAAGGAAGCGATTTTATTCACATTATACACATCATTACCATAACTCCAATTAAAATACAATCCTAAATCAAAATTTTTATAAGTTGTATTGATATTGAAACCACCTGTATGAACAGGATTCATATCACCAATAATGGTAACATCTTTCTCATCAATGCTGCCACTATTATCCATATCCCTAAATTTCGGAAGACCCGGATAGGCATTTTGTCCGGACGGACGGTCCACCCCATGTACAGGATTAATAAAAGAACCTAAATCTGCCACGCCCTCTTTCAATATATATTGTCCGTTTACATAATTAAAGTCATCTGTAGTATAAAAGCCATCATATATAAAACCTCTGACCATACCCACAGGTTTGCCTTCCTGTAAAATATAATCCTCACCCGGGAAACTGCTACTGCCACACCAACTAGAGCCATATAAACCTGTTACATTTTCTGCCAACTTATCGACCTTACCCTTATTGAAATTTATATTCATACCAGCCGTAATATTCCAATCTTTATTTTCAAAAATCACACCTGACAAAGAAAACTCAATTCCCTTATTACTAGTCTGACCAATGTTATCATACGTAGATGTGAATCCGGTAATCCCCGGAAGCGAAGTCAACATCAGCAAATCCTTTGTTGTATTCCAATATAAATCCAAAGATCCCCACAAACGGTTCTTTAAAAATCCGAAATCGAAACCAAAATTACGTGTAATAGTTGTTTCCCATTTTAGATTTTTATTTGCCATTTGTTCCGTTGAAAGGTCATAAGAAGATGAATACTGGTTATTTAGTATATATTGATATCGTAAATCTGTTTCAGAAGTCCACGTTTGTGACCATAAATCAGAGCTGATACCATCATTACCTACCGTACCATAAGACAAACGGACTTTCAAGTTATCTAACCAGTCTTTCGTCCCTTCCATGAAAGTTTCTTCAGAAAGGCGCCATCCAAAAGCCGCAGCAGGAAAATATCCCCAACGGTGTTCGGGGGAAAACTTAGAAGAGCCATCGGCACGGAATGTCACAGTAAACAAATAACGATCCATCAATGTATAATTAGCACGACCAAAGAATGAGAGAATACGTCCGGGAATATCTACTCCAGAAGAAAATTTACTTGTTCCATGATCTGCATCATATTGGTTAATCATGGCAAATGCATTATCCTTTGTAAAATTAGAGGGAAAGTGACTAGCTGAAATTGACATTTTACTACCTCCGGAGTCTGTAACTTCATGTCCCAACAGAATATTCAAACGATGCTGTTTAGGTAAAAAATTGAAGTCATAACTGATTGTATTCGTCCAACGCAGTCCCCAACTGTCACGCTTTGTATATTCCACATTTCCCGCATATAGTTTGGCTCCTGTTTCGTCATCCAAATAATTATTATAAATAGCCCCCCCCCAAATCTTATCTTGTTCCCATGATTGGTTTAAAGTAAAGTCAGTATGATAAGCAAAGCCATCAAACAATCTCCAATTTAAAGATAAAGTACCACGAAGTCTTTGTTTAATATATAGTGGATCATAATCTCCGATACGAGCCACAGGACTATAAGTATCCCAGGTAGACTGACGACCATACATCTCCATATTCCCTTCACGCAAAGCATTCAAGTCCCCCAAAATATCACGAGTAGCAATCGGACGAAAACGATAAGAAGATGAAAGCAATGAGCCGGAACCATTAGTTGTTCCTTCATCTCCCATAGTACGCATATCACTATAACGAGTATCCAGATTAATATCTAAATTATCACGTAATTTCTGATTAATCTTCAACGAAACACCTCCACGCTTTGCATAAGAGTTAAGTTTCATACCTTGCTCATCCATATAGTTCATCGCAAACAAGACTTTTGTTTTTTCAGTACCTCCACTAACAGACAAATCATGATTATGGGATACAGAACTATTATACACATCTTTTTGGATGTTATAATTCTTGGTGTTACGATAGCTTTCTATACCCTCTGTATTACTACCCAAATAATCACCAATACCATATAATTTTTCAAATGGCAAACGATATGCATCGCCACTGGCGGCGGCATTTCCCCAAACAAATGACAAATAATCATAAGGATCTAATGTTTCCAAGTATTTAGTCGGAGTATTGAATTTAACATAGCCATTATAAGAAACCGAAACCTTTCCTTCTTTCGCTCCCTTTGTAGTCACAAGAATTACACCATTGGCACCACGCGCACCATAGATAGCTGTAGAAGAAGCATCTTTCAGCACATCAATACTTTCCACTTGATCAGACGGAATATCATTTAAAGAATTCACAGTTACACCATCTACTAAAATCAAAGGTTCATTACTTTGCGAAATGGAACCTCCTCCTCGCACACGAATAGAAATTGCCGCATCAGGACGTCCATCTTGTGAGGTAATGTTCACACCAGGAAGTTTACCTTGCATAGCCTGTGCTACATTAGAAACAGGCATAACAGACACGGTTTTACCACTAACAGAAGCAACAGAACCAGTCAAGTCCTTACGTTTAATAGTCTGATAACCAATTACTACCACTTCATCAAGCACCTCATTATCACTCTCCATCTTAATGGCAAACGTATTTTGGCTACCGACTTTTACATTTTGAGTCTTGTATCCGATATAGGAAACTACCAATGTAGCGTTTGCGGGAACTTCCAATGTAAATTTACCATCCAAATCTGTAACTGCCCCTGTAGTAGTCCCTTGAACTAAAACCGACACCCCAATCATAGGTTCACCTGTTTCATCAATAATGGTTCCGGTTATAGTCTTTGTCTGGCTAACAATTTGAGTATCATAGTTTTTCTCACCAACAGAAATCTCAGCCATCATCGGTATAACACTTATAGACATTGCGGCCGACAATCCCCAAATAAGAAAAGAACGGCTGGCTTTGCAACCGTATGCGCTTGCAAACAAACGCCTTGTTTTCTGAACATTTTCCATACTTTCCTGGGTTAACAAATAATCATTTTAGATTTAATAATTCTTTTTGTGTTCTCTTTAAGCGTGCGCCATAATCATAATATCTTAAATCACACATTGCAAAAGTAGAAATATTTTCGGAAAACAAAAATCATTTTGCATTATTTTACTTTATTTTATTTCGATTACTTTCATTTACAACAAACAATACAACTAGAAAACGAAAGTAAGACAATACAAAGTATTGGATATATGCATTCTACGTCCTTTAGTCAGACAAAGATTGAGGAGATATAATACTTTCGTTTCCTTTCAACCAAGCTAAATTAAATTTATAATAGAAGCGACTTGTTATCAAATGGATCATATTATCGGGTGTTTGTGTTCCAGCCAAATAACCACGAGGTTCGGCATGACCCTCATCCATTTCAAAAAACTGAGTCCAAGCTCCACCATTAAGAAAACGATAAGTACCGTCAGTCAACAAACGTTGTACAGGCCAAGTCTTACCTTCATCGTATGACAAAGCAGCATACATGCCATATCCTTTAAAAGACTTTCCTGACTTATCAGTAAACATCATACCACGCTCCTCCTTCGGAGTACGATAAGGATGCTCAGTAAAAGATATCAGTAAAATAGGACCTTCATTCAAACGCATCAATACCAGCCGTTGTCCTCCATCAATGGGGGGAAATTCCGAAGCGGAATAATGCCAAGTCTTACCCATATCATCAGACACACTCATGGGCATACGTAGATGTCCTTCTTTATCACGAATACTATTATTACGCCCCAATGCCATCAATCTGCCATCCTTCAATTGCACCACTCCGGCATGGATTCCAGCGATAGTGGTACCTGTCCCCCCTTCTTTAAAATCAGGCAAAGATGCTCCATCCCATGGATCCGTCCAAGTTTTTCCTTTATCCTTACTGATATGAACAGCCGCCCCGTCTCTTCCACCTGGTCCGGCATCACAAGCCTGAACAAACCAGCCTTCCTTTGTAATAGAGGTTCCGGCTATCACTTGATGGCGTCTCGTATGTTCTGGAGCAATAATACGAGGTTTACTCCAAGTTTGTCCATTATCTGTACTTGTACGCAAAGTCATCATCAAATTCTGCCAATGTCCGGCCGCCTCCACTCCATTAATATGATAAAGAGTCCCTTGATGGTCATTCAATAATGCAGTTCCGGTCAAGTTACGATCAGCTATCTGATAAAACATACGGGGCTTCTCCCATTCACTACTTCCGGCACGCAAACGCGAAGAGAGCACCACCATCTCACGCCCTTTTTCTTCATTGGTAGAAAACCACACAGCTAACAAATCTCCATTATCACACCAAGTCAATGCCGGCTGATGATTATGTTTGAAAAAAGGCGTTCCACTATGCGCATCCGGTTCATGCACATAAACCAAAGGAGCAGTGAAGACAGGTTCCGTGATATATTGAGAGGCCCAATCCCATTTTATCTGAGACACAACATACTCATCTTTTGGCTGAGAAAGCGGAGCGGTCTGCGGATACTCTGCCTGTACCACCCGAAAGCCCGTCATTGCATGTTTATCCTCTGGCAACATAGCCATACGGTTTGCCGAACGGAGATATTTCACCGGTGTATTATGACTACCTCCTCTGGTCACCCGTGCTATGCCATCCGAATATCCTACCGGATCTGTCTGTTCCTTATCTATATAAGGTCCATACCAGTCCAGGCACCATTCTTCCACATTTCCACACATATCATATAGTCCCCAGTCATTAGGAGGGGTTTGAGCCACTTTCAAAGACAACGGTTTTGGAGTAGCTGTTATCACTTGATTTTTTTGCCAAGCAACAGGAAGTTTGTCATCCATATAGAAATTCCAATAACGACCTGCCTTACAGGCATACTCCCATTCAGCTTCAGTAGGCAGACGATAAGTTTTACCTTCTTTTTGAGTCAACCAGTCACAAAAGGCAACAGCATCTTGATAAGTTACGTACACCACCGCTTCATCATCTTCACTTGAAAAACCATTTTTACCACGTAACGTCTTGTGCTCAGGGCAGAACAATTCATACTGTGCATTAGTCACCTCGGTCATTCCCATTTTAAAAGATTTGGATATATGTACCTTATGCATAGGCGCCTCATCATAATTCTCATCTTCACCCAAGGTACCCATATAGAAATTTCCTGCAGGTATTTCTATCATTGGAATCAATTCACTTTGTGCTACAATACTTTCCGGCCATATAATAATGCTCACTATTGCACTTATTAAAACTTTTAATTTCATTTCGTATCAGATTAGAATGTGTCTGGGTGCAAAAATAACAGGCAATCAAAGAAGAACAAGGTAAAAATTGGTCTTTTATGTGCACAATTTAGCAACATAAGAACATGGTCGAAAAAACAGATTGGGATAAATAGAGTGGGAACTTCTTTAAGACATTCTATAGTAAGACGTTCTTGATCTTGCAGACAGGCAAAAAAGATAAGTTCGTTTTTTTAAAAGATCCTTATCTTTTTCTAAAAGAACAAGGTCTTTCTGCACATGAAGACAACACTGATGGTTCAACACGTATATACGTACAACCTCACGCGAACGTATATGTAGCCCTACGTGAACGTTCATGAAGACCCACATGAACATTCGTGTAAAAACAGGCTGTTTTTCCCCGGAACGTCTTCCCTTTCATGACGGGAGTCTTTTTCCAAACTGACGGCATAACTTTAGGGAGTTTCCACCATTGTTCCCCGGAAGTTATGCCGTTAACTTTCGGGACTACTCCTATCAATACAAAAAAACACATTTTATCTCTCATGCTCTCACCTTTTATCGCTTTCCCCCGATGAATAAAGCGTTTCAAGGGTGAGAGATGGGGTGAGAGATACCTCTAAAGGTGAGAGCAGTTGCCCTCACAAAGGCAGAAAATGTCCTATCACGTATTTAGAAATAAAATATTTTTTCTCTTTGGATCAATCAGGATATATGTATAAAACCATAAGATTACGACATCTCCATATCCTTGAATTTAATCCAAACTATCATATATAATGCTTCACAATTATAATACCTAATAAAAGAATCAAAGCTCCCCCCCAAAAGTTATCTATGAAACTTATTGAGAAAAAGTAAGATAATCTATCTACCCATAACAATAGCTCATACTCGGAAGATGTCGTTCTTGAGGAGGATGGGCAACTTTAAAAGCACCATACAAAATAACGAATACCGCCTTATCGAACATTAGGAAACAAGGATTATTCTAATATAACATGAGTTCGATATAAATATGCAGATATATCATTGCTGATTAGGAACATAGTAATAAAAGTATTAAATTTATAGTGCTGAATTATAACATTTAAACGATTATCCCTATGTTCTCAGAGTCCATAGTTACAGAGTTTAATTGTATGACACAATGTGGATGTCCCATGAGCCTTTGAAGCAGGGAAAATTTCTAGAAAACATATAGGAAGAATTATGCGCTGACAAGGGATATATCGGGCTGATTATGTTTGAGAATCTTTTCCTTAACGGAATACAGCTTGTCACCAAGGTAAAAAACAGCATGAGCGATTCCTTGATGAGCATAGCAGATAAAATTCTGCTTAGAAAGAAGGTGTTGATTGAAACAGTCAGTAATGAATTGAATAATATCGCACAGATTGAACATTCAAACACCGTTCCTTCAATAATTTCTCTAAAAATCATTCCATATCCTATCGGTGGCTCGAAATTCCTATCTACAGATAACGACGTATCAAAAAAATCGCCTATGATTTCATTGGTCAACTGATAGGCTATGGAATGACGGTTATATTACATAGCTGTAATGCTTTAGTTGTAGAGAACGATTTTATTTTGCATACAACAAAGTTCTTTTAAGAAAATCAATAGCTATCGAAACTGCCGTCTGTGGTTCAGGATTAAAACTATGGTCGTAGCCATCGAGCTCATGATACTCGCTGTCAGTCCATATTTTATGATAGCGAATACCATAAGTATATGGAGCCGTGCGGTCACCTGTGCCATGAATGATGCAGGCACGGCCTTGGAATTTGCGGCTGTTTCGTAAATAGGCAAGCGGAATGTAGTCTTGATAAACTCACGCCCAATGCACTTATCGCCAACTTGCACAACCTCAGGAGGATCAAGCGGATCGTAACGTTTACCCATCAGCAGCCCTTTGATGCAATCATCGCGGAGCACAGCTGCCGGGCACATCAATACGGCTGCCTTTATCTTCGTTGAACCCAATTCACCAACAGCCATGCTAGTTACCACACCACCTTGTGAAGCTCCTAACATAGCGATACGTTCACGGTCAACAAAAGGCAATCCTGCAGCATACTGATATACACATTTGGCGTCCTCAACCTCATTGAGCACAGTCATGTCTTTCATTTTTCCATCGCTCTGTCCGTGACCGTTGAAATCGAAACGAAGTGTAGCTATACCTTCGTTTGGGAGTTGCTTTGCCACCATGTAAGTAGTACCTCTGTCACGATTGCCTCCAAAGCCATGACAAATTATCACGATGGGACATTTCTCACCAACTTTGAGCACGGGCACTTCAAGTGTTGCCGCCAATCGTCCGCGTGCCCCCTGAATTCTAAGTGTATCGACCATGGATATTTGCGTAGGATTCCAACTATTAAGAACATAGACTGGATTTCGATAGTTGCCAATCAATTCGACGTCTTTCTCCAAAGCAAATTGACAATTCCACTTGTGTTGCTTTGAATTATCAACCTTTTCAACCGGATTACCGAGTTTGCTACTATTGTATTCCACCATTGTGACTGAAGGAAAAGCAATGCTGTTCCAACCCTCAGAACAAATATTACCCAATAAACAATCGATGGCAACATTTTCTGCACTAGGATAATCATGGTCATGATTATCCTGGGTACATCCGAGATCTGCCATACATCCATTATCAGTATCGAAGGCTTTCTGATTAACTGCCGCCAAAGCACTAGCTAGAGCTTCAAACTTTGTTATTCTATACTGTTTGTTCTTAAAATTTGGAACCTTAATACTCTGTTCAATTTCTACATACTTCGCTTGCCATACGTCTTGAGCCGAAACGATTATGGGTATCAATAGTAAACAAAACAACAATTGAATCTTTTTCATTTTACTATAAATTTTATATCTTCAAATCGGTAGAGTTAGGCCCCACCATGAGTGTGAATGTACCAGGCTCTACTACCTCTTGCATCTTGCGGTTAAAATACTTCAGAGTAGTGCGGTCAACTGTGAACCTCACAATTTGCTCTTCGCCTGGTTTGAGAAATATCTTCTTAAAGCCTTTCAGTTTCTTTAATAGGGCGTGTCACTGTACTCAAATCATCGCGCACATAGAGTTGTACCACTTCCTTGCCTTCCACAGAACCTGTGTTCTTCACTTTAACGCTTAGTAGAACGCTTCCATCTACCGTCATTTCCTTTGTACTGAGTTTGGGCTTGCCATATTCGAAAGTGGTGTAACTCAAGCCGAATCCAAACGGATAAAGAGGTTCATTATCCGCGTTGATGTAACGTAGCCCAAAGGCAGATGGATGACGATTGTAATAGGCTGGCAAGTTGCCGACTGAACGAGGAAATGAGACAGGAAGTTTACCTGAAGGATTGACTTTACCCAATAATACCTCTGCCACAGCCTTACCCGTAGCCTCACCCAAATACCAACCCTCTAGAATGGCGTCAGCCTCAGCCGCAATCCTGTTAATGGTAAGCGGCCGACCGTTCATCAGATAAACTATTATCGGTTTGCCAAGCGTACAGAGCGAATCGAACAATTCCTGCTGACGTCCATACAGGCAAAGGTCGTTACGATCACCCAGTCGCTTCATTCCTGCACTCTCGCGACAAGTACGAGGTGTGCCACCAAGAACCAGAATGACAATATCGCTCTGACCGGCCACCTCCATAGCTTCACATATCAACTCATGGTCCTTGTCTTCATCGTAAAATGCTGGCTCAGGATGGCGCCAATAGCCATCATCAGAATGAATCTTACAACCCTCGGCATACTTAATGGAACATATCTGATTGAGTTCTGAGAGTACCTTTTGCAAACCGTCAAGAATAGAAATCCCCTTGTCATAGCTCCACTCAGTGGTATAACCTCCATAATGGGCGTGAGCAGCATTAGGACCTATTACAGCAATATCCTTGTATTTGTCAAGATTGAGAGGCAAAATACCTTGTTTATTCTTCAACAGCACAACTGATTCACGAGCCATATTGAGCGACAACAAGAGATTTTCTGCCGAACGGTTATTCTTCATGGCATAATTCTCATCAGCGTACGGATTTTCAAACAGCCCCAAACGGAATTTCAGCCGCAACACACGTTTCACGGCACGGTCGATACTCTTCTCTTCAAGCCGTCCGTCGTGTACCAACTTCACCAAGTTTTTATAGGCGTTAGTACGTGCCAGCTCTACATCGACTCCAGCATTAAGCGCCAATAGAGCTGCTTCATCCATATCCTCAGCACAATGATGAGAATGGGCAATTGTACCAATGCTCCGTAGTCAGATACCACAATGCCTTCAAATCCCCATTCGCGTCTCAACAAGTCATCAAGAAGCCACTGATTGGAATGGCAAGGCTGTCCGTCATATTCCACATAAGCAGCCATCACCGATGCAACCTTAGCCTCCTCTACAGCAGCCCGAAACGGCACAAAATCGGCCTCACGCATCGTTCGTTCGCTCATATAGTTAGGCGAAAGATTGAGACCGCCAAGTGGCTGCCCAGAAGCCCCCAAATGCTTAACAGTGACACCTATATGGTCCTTACCTATATTATAGGTATCACCCTGCATACCGCTTATAATAGCAACACCCATTCGAGAAGCCAAATAAGGATCCTCACCATAAGTTTCCTCAGTGCGACCATACCGTGGGTCGCGAGCCAAATCAAGATTAGGCGAGAGCGAAAGATTACTTCCTCTGCTTCTAGTTTCGCGAGCAATAACCTCCCCAACTTTTCGTTCAAGATCTACATTCCATGACGAACCACGAGCAATAGCCTGAGGAAATACTGTCGCACCAGCCATCATCACACCATGAAGCGTCTCTTCATGAATTATAGCGGGTATGCCCAGTCGAGTGCTGTCCATCAGAAAATGCTGTAGAGCATTTACCAATTGTACAGTTTGCTTAGGAAGCAGTTTCTCACCCGTACGACTCAACTGTCCCAAACCGTTGCGGAGTCCATCTCGTTGCATTATTATGCCATTCTCCACTTCCAAATTACCAGTAGAACCAAGTTGCGCTACTTTCTCCTCAAGAGTCATTCGTCCTAAGAGATCTTCTACACGTTCCTCTATTGCTGCTTCCGGATTCTTATACAAAGGCTTCTGGGCGAAAGTGAAAATGGGGAATACGGCACAGAACGTAATACTATATAAAAACAATGTTTTTTTCATTTCTATTCATTAATTATAACAATATGGATTATAATCTCTGGTATAGCTTATTTAGATTATCGCCAAAAGCTTTCTTTACACCCTCGCCCTTAAAAGGAACATATGAACATAGACGCAAGTTGCCCCCCTTACGAGAAGTGATATCCGCAGAAATGAGTATTCCTGCTTCCCATTTTATGTCCACCATAAAACCACCACGAGCACAGATTCCCTTCACAGAGCCACTCTTCCCCTCATCTGGTATGGCTGGTAAAGAATGAACAGCTCCATCTTGACCCTGGAAGCAATATTTCAACCACACCTGCTGTAAAACCGAAGTAACCATCAAAATTTACTTTTTATTTCAAACATTGAATAGCGCTGGGGATCACCTTTTTTGAAGACCTTCGATAATGTTTTCTTGTGCTTCAGTTGCCAGTCAAGCCAGTCTAGACTGAGTTTAGCATAACTACCACCTTGGGGCTCATCAAAAGCACCTGTATGACCTGCAGTCTTATGGTTAGCCATTACCACAGGGACAGTGATTATGTTGTCGTAATCCATCATTGCATTTCTAGCAGCTATATCATCGTCACCTCCAAGCATATAGAGAATGGGAGCATGAAGATTTTTCAGTGACTCCATGTCAACTCCTGCCATTTTCATTTCACCTAAGCCTGAGTTGTACATAATATGAGCCTTAAAACGTGGGTCACCACATACGGCAAGCACCTGAGCACCTCCACACGACTGCCCAGCCGAAGCTACTGCCTGCATATCCACCATATTATAATATTCGCTCTCAGAATCATTCAATTGCTGCTCCATCCAATCAAGAGCATAAATGAGTTGTTGAGGATTGGTCTTGTGATTACCTTCCAGACTATACTCCATACGTAATTCACCAAGAGCTATCACAATGTAGCCATGAGAAGCTATCTCGTTAAGCATACCTTCAAAACGTACAGAACAATCGTGGCAACCGCCATTCGCAAAGACCACCAATGGCAGAGCCTTCTCCTCGCACTCTACAGCTACCTTAAGGTCGGCAGGACGATACACCACATAATCATTCAATGTGTTCACTTTGGCAGCGATGGCCTTATAAGGACCTGTACCACCATTCTCAATGGTCTTTTTCTGGATGATTTCAGCTTTTTGGTTGTCGAGTCGCTGGTTTAGTAAAGAAAGCCAGTGACTCAATTCCATAGTCCACATAGGCTTATACTTAAAAGCATCCTTAAATCCCCAGCCGTGTCCTCCTTCAGGATAAACATGTAGGGCTGACCAAACACCAGCTTTTTTCAATTCTAGAAAATAGTTGACACACAGATCCACACAAAGTCTATCGTCCGCACTCACCATAATGAATGCAGGAGGTGTGTTCGCTACCACTTCAAGTTTATTATCTTGAAAAGCAAGTTTCGAATTTGTTCCATTCTTTTTGCAACCCTCCATTGCTGGAGTTATAGCTCCATAAAACATAATCTGAAAGGCTGGACGTTCCTTGGGGGTACGAAAGCCCGTGGCCAAAGTACAAGCCAAATGGGCACCTGCCGATGAGCCCTGCACTCCTATTTTATTATTATCAACACCCCATTTTTTAGCATACTCATGCATCAATGCCATAGCCTGACGAATATCGCTCAACGGACATTCGAAATGTCCATTTGGCATACGGTATTTCAGCACAGCGAACGTGATCCCCTGAGCATTGTACCAAGCAGCCTGATCGATGCCCTCATGCTCGAATGCTAGATGCTGATATCCACCACCAGGACAGGCTATCACTGCCATACCATTGGGATTAGGTGCGGGAAACACTGTTAATGTTGGTTTCGTAACGTTAGTAATACGGTTATTTTTATTACGATATTCCTCGCCTGTGAGCCCGTTGTCATTTGGAGCTCCATTCGGCCAAAGTTCAATCACGATAGGTTCCACCTCCATTAGCTTTTGGGCGGATAATGAAAATGGGAATCCTACAAGAAATGCTGCACATAAAAAAGAAAATAGTAGTTTTTTAAGCATAAAATTAAGTTTTAGTAAATTATTCATGCATAAAATTATTGCTATTTTTTTAAAACAAGTCAGGTAACAAACACAAAAAAGTCTGTTTGAATAGAAAAGTGCATCAATTTAGAATTTTATGGGTATCACGATATTCCGATGGACTCATATTTAAATCACGTTTGAAAGCACGACTAAAATAACGCTGACTCGTGTAACCACAGCGAGAGCTAATGTCTTTCACCAATAACTGAGTACTTTCCAGCAAATGACATGCCTCACGTATGCGAGCAGAAGCTAAAAAGTCCATAGGTGAATTGCCAGTAAGCAATTTCATTTTCCTGTAGAGGACTGACTTACTCGTAATTGTAGCCAAAGCCATGTCATCTATTGTGGCATTAGCATTCGAAAGATTCTCTTCTACAAATGCCGATACGCGCGACAAGAATTCGTTATCATATTCTGATAGCTGTTCTACAGCTAGTATTGTTGTCTGCGTTTCTGCTTGCTTATGATTGGGGGCTACTCCGATCACAGACTTCCTTCTCCGAAGAGTTGTAACTTCTGATTCTCTAATCCTTGCATTTTCCTCAATCAGTTTCAGATAAGTATCAGCAATTTCACGTTGACGGCGTTTTATAACTTTTAAGTAACGGATGATATAACCCCAACCTACTACTACAACCATTATCAGCAACACCTTAGCTAAAACAGTCTCACTGAACTTTGGTTCAACGAAAACCTTTATATGTCTTATATTGTCAGCCCATCCTCCAGAAGCATCAGTGGAACGCATCTCCAAGACATATTCACCTGGGCAGATATCCATTAGCGTCAAACTATGCTGCTCCCCCAAGTCTATCCAATTGGTGTTCTCTTCTCCTTCCTTCATGAAACGATACGCGTAGACTATGTTCTCATTGTAGATATAATCCAAAGCAGCAAACTGAACCGATAGGTTGCGCTCATCCGGACTAAGTAACAATGTATCCCCCTGTAACCCGTGGCGATAACCATCAACACTTGCATTCAGAATAACTAGCGGTGGCACATAGCGCTTCGCGATATACTGCTTCATGTCCATCACATATACGCCACTAGACACTGGTACTAACCACTTGCCTTCAGCAGTGATGAGTGGCGCGCATTCTCCATGGGATACATTAATTGGATATGGGTAGTGGTCATAAACAGTTCTTGTATTAGTGGATTCGTCTACATTCTCAATACGGTTGGACGACACAATCCATATTTTTCCGTCCCATTCACTCAGTGACAGTATCACGTTTTGATAGTGGCTCATACGATGAAAACTCTGTTTATCTTCCTCCATATAGCAGAGCCCACGGCTTTCCGTACCCACGTAAATACGTCCACTAGAACTCTCTAGAAGTGACATCACTGCATTGCTAGGCAGACTCGCTTCATTGTCGGGTTGATTAAGGTAGAGGTGAAACTTCATCTTCTGTAAGTCTTTATCAATCTTGGCAACTGCCAATCCTTCAGGACCGGCCAACAACAACTCTCCACTGCTTGTCAGCAGCAGACGACGAATGCTTTTCATCGGTGTTTCCACATTATATATAATATAGTGCTCGCCCTTTTGGATCACCTTCAAACCATCATCCATTGTGGCTACCCACAAACGTTCCAAACTATCGCACTCAAAACTGTAAACATCTAAGTCTGGCAGAATATTCTCTAGCGTTTTTCCTAAAACAAAGACCCCCTCTCCCTTACAACCCAGCCAAAGTTTATCATCGAAACGATCCATGCAATATACTTTTCTTCCAAAGTGATCCATCTTGTTCGACAAATGTCCTTGGGCATCGAGATACTGCGGTGACGACTGTAGGTCAGCGTAATATCTGACCATTCCATTGCTTGAAGCCATCCAGAACGACTGACCATCGCTATCTGAAAACAAGCACTTCACCGCTGCACCACCTGAGAATGCTAAACGATGAATATTGTTGTCAAAGAAGGCTATGCGACAAACTCCATCGTGTCCATATATCCACAAGCATTTTTGGCGGTCTATGAAAAATCCTGTGATATGGTTCAACTTTATACGGTCTGGCATATTCGTAAATGTATTATCGTCCTGACCACAATAGCTAATTCTACCGTCAAAAGCAATCTGCCATCTCGTGCCGAAATCGTCAGTCAAACTAATTTCAGTCTTTATCTGTAAAGGGTGTAGTGTCATCTTCTGCTTGGCGTACTCCTTCTCCACCCCATTAAGCCTAGAAAACACATGACTAACCACATTGAAGTTGAAAAAATCATCATCTATGGCACATACAAATTTCCATCCTCTTCCATCACTACATTACGAAAGCGATCGGAAGTGCTCAAAGCATCATTGCTCTTATAGGTGTGAAACTCATAACCATCATAAAGGCAAAGACCATTCCAAGTAGCCATCCAGATAGCACCTTGTTTGTCCTGTATTATACGAGTGATGTGATTGCTGGGTAGTCCCTTCAGTTCATTAAAATACAAAATTTCACATACAGGTTCACCCCATACCTTTACCACAAGCATGAGCACTATCAACACCAATAATAAACATCGTTGCATATAAAAGCACATTAGCTATCAATAATAGTTATACAATTGAGAAGCAAAAATTAATAAATTACTACCCACCCCCTTTGAACACTTAGATCAGAAATTCCAAAAATCTGGTATATCTATAAAAAGCTTACTCAGGAATACGTTAAGCTTCGCAAACCTGAGTAAGACTTTAAGATTTTATTTACAAAGGTCTTTATCAAACCTCTCTTTATTTACTTATAATACATTATTCTTGTCCAAAACCATATCCATTAGTCAATACACCATTTGAATTCTTAATAACATCAGGATGGTAAGGAATCAAATAAATAGGAGCCTCACCTGCAACGTATCCATTAAATACATATGAATTGTATTCATTCTCCAATTCTGCGATTTTTGCTCCCCACGGTTGTTTTGTATATCCATCGGCTTCTAAAGCTTTAGCCTCACTTCCATTTGGATCAATATATTCAAACAATCCTTTGATAGCAAGATTAGTAATATTACCTGCCGTAAGATTCTTTGTTGAAGTTCCATTGGAAGAAGCTACAGATGCCCAATCATCGTTCTGACCTCTCCAGCCTGGGAAAAGTACAGGATTCGTTTTATCAGTACAAGTCGTGGTAAGTCTATAACTAACACCAAAATCTGCCGGATTTACTTTTTTAACCCAAATATAAGATGAAATGGTATTACCATTATCAAAAGTATGATAACCTTTAGACTTTAAATCACTGATCATTGTACTAGTACGCTTATGGAAGTTATCAATAGCCGCACCTAATTTATTATTACGAATCAGATCATAACGACGGATACCTTCACCACCAAACTCCAACTTACGTTCTTCAAGGACAGCATCCAATACAGAACCACATTTACTGATAAAGCCATCTACATTAGCTTCTGATGTAGAAGCAAAAGCACGATTACGAACCATAGACAAATATTGCTTGGCAGAAGCGTCATCACCCAATGCTGCTTTTACTTCAGCCAACATCAAAATGATATCCGAAAAACGCATATAAGGAGTATTGATACCAGCCTGACGGCTCTTAATAACCCAAGGATTAGCTTGACGATTCTCGTCCCATTTATTCAAAGCAATACCACCATTATTAGCTACAGAGCCCATAGTAAAAGGAATAATCTTCTCAGAGCCATCACCAGTCGAACCGGTCACCGTACATGTAACGTCACGGCGCATATCATTCGGATCAAAATCACCATAATAATAAACTGCATGGAAACGGCTCTGACCATAGTTTTTACAAGGATAAGCAGCAGAACCGCCACCAGACGACGGACGTCCGAATGCATAAGGACGTTCACCCTGCTTACCACGAGTTTCAGGAATTTCATATACATTTTCATCTGCAATCGTTTCATCCATCATTTGTTGGAATACATACTGATAAGGATTACCAAATGTCTTCTTATCACTGCTTCTAGGGTCATTAACCTGCAAAGCTGTAGTACCAGAATTATTTACAGCAGAAGTAAGATAAGTTTCTGCAATCTTATAAAACTTCTCCCAATCTGTACGGCGACCATAAAAACACTGAGTAGCTGATGTTTCGCCTGCTTTCTCAAAAGACAATACATTACCGTCAAGATCCTTATAATAATCATTTCCAAAATCAGAACGACGAGTCTGATATCCACCTTCCATCAAAGCCATGCGAGCAATCAAGCCTTGTACATAAGTTCTAGTCATGAAAGTCTTATCAATCCCCGAAGATTCTCCCGCTCTAAACATTAAAGGCTCAACCTCTTTCAATTTATTAATATGATATTCCGCAATCACATCACGGGGAGTTATCTCACTGGCCTCTTCACCAGCCTGAAGCTGATGAGGAATATCTCCATAAAAACGAATCAGTTCATGATAACAAGTAGCACGCAAAGCGACAGCCTCACCATAAATCTGACTCAATTCAGATGGTCCGTCCTGAGTCGCAAATCCAGCAAAAGCAGAAGACCCTTCCACAGCAGAAATCAATGTATTTGTTGTAGCAATAATAGCATACAGTGATTCCCAAGTTCCTTTTGCATTACCATATTGAGAAATAGTATAGTTAGAAGGTCCCTTCTTTGTAAAAGTAGCATCTGAATAACCATATAAATTTTCAGGAACATGACGAGCTATTTGTGATGCATAAGCCTCAGGATGACGCTCTGCATCAGAACCACAAACCACCAAGTCATAAAATACGCCATTAGAATGTACCCCTGCATTTCCACGCCACTTTTCATAAGCATTATAAAGTGCGGCACGGGCAGTAGACGCTTCAGAAAATACAAAATCCACATCAGCCTCTGAAGGTGAAGAAGTATCCAAGAAGTCTTCACAAGATGTAGCAGCAAACAGCATTCCTACACCCATCATTGTATATAATATTTTTTTCATCGTTACGTGTTTTTTAATTATTAGACTTCAAATTAAAATTCAACATTCAAACCCACCGTAAATGTACGAGCACGCATGTATGCCCCCCAGTCAAGTCCAAGAGTAGGATAAGACTTGGCTTTATCCGGATCTGAGTTTACTTCAGGATCAAGACCTGAATAACCTGTAATGCAGAATAAATTACCTCCCGTGACATATATACGTACTTTCTGCATGTATGCTTTTGTTGTCCATGCTTTTGGCAAAGTATAACCGACAGTCAATGTATTCAAACGCAAATATGAAGCATCCTCTACATAATCAGATAATATAGGGGCATCTTCATAATAAGGAAGAGCATATTTAGCATTAGCATTTAATTGTTTCAAAGCTGTCGGCTCTATTACCGGTACCAAATTTCCATTCTGTATATCATACAATTGAAAAGCACCTGCCAAATCTTTATACTTATTAAGTCCCAAACCAGTTTCTTTACCACCACTAAGCTGACTCATTGTAGCAACATTATATACTTTTCCTCCAATCTGATAAGTGAAATTAGCTCCAAAATCAATATTTTTATAATTACCATTTAAAGAAAAACCACCTGTATGTTTTGCTTGGACTTCACCCAAATCAACAACATCATCCAAGTCAACAATACCACTTTTATCAACATCCTGTAATTTCAAAGCGCCAGGAAAGGCATCTGACCATCTGCCACTTGCAGTTCTGATGGTCTACGATAAGTACCAGTAGCTGCAGTTGAGATATCAGGTATACCTGCTTTTAATTTATAAACGCCATCCACATAATCAAAATCATCTACCGTATAGAAACCGGCACTTTTGAAACCTCGAATAACACCTACAGGTTTGCCCTCTGACAGAACATAGTCATATGAAGGATGTTGTGCTGAAGACCCCCATCCACTATTATAGTAAATATCTTTACCACCATCTAACTCATCAATATTATTCTTATTGAAGTTATAAGTCGCCGATACGTTCAAATTAAAATCTTTAGTACGAATCAAATGATAATTCAAAGCCAATTCAACACCTTTGTTAGAAGTCTGACCAATATTTCGATACTGATAGCTATAACCTGTAGAAGAATCAATTTCTTGACGCATCAACAAATCACTTGTTGTATTCCAATACAAATCCAAAGTACCAGACAAACGGCTTCCCCACAATCCAAAATCAAAACCAATATTACGTGAAGTAGTAGTTTCCCATTTCAAGTCTGGATTAGCTTTCATTCCGTTCGGTTCATAAGTGGAGACCACATTACCATTATAAGTAGTAGTTCCTGTTTTCCAAGTTTCACGCCATAAACTAGCATCAATATTATCAGCCCCCGCAAGTCCATAAGAAAGACGCAATTTCAAATTATCAACAACTCTTGCCAATGGCTGAAAGAATGGTTCATCAGAAATACGCCATGCAAAAGCACCAGCAGGAAAATATCCCCAACGATGATTGGGACCAAACTTAGAAGAGCCATCAGCACGTAATGTAGCAGTCAATAAATAACGTCCCTTCAACGAATAGTTACCACGTCCAAAGAAAGAAACCGTAGTAGAAGGAGTATTAATTTTATTTGAATAAGAATTATCGGCATGACCAGCTTGATACATATTGAACATACCAAAGACACGATCCATGTCCCAGCTTTCAGCCATCGAATATCCGGCACCAATCATTTCACTTGAAGCACCCGTATTTTTAATGACTTCGTTACCCAACAAGAAAGAAAGATTATGATTATCTCCCAAACCTTGTACTTCATAATTCACTGTAGTAACAGAACGCCAATTTTCAGTATTGCCTTTTGTCAACTTAGCATATTTATATCCTCTAGTAAAATTATCAGCAGAAGAAGCAGAACCATCATCGTAATATTTACCCTCACTCCATCCGTGACCAATCGCAAATTCTGTACGAGCTTTCAAACCTTTAATAATCTCCCAGTTCAAAGCAGCATTTGCACGGATATTTTGGCGATTTGTCAAATCAGTGATAGCATTAGTAAGACCAACAGGATTGGCACCCACCTCAATATTCTTAGATCCCATCTGGAACAAAGCATCGTCACCGTTTCCTAAAGGAGTATCAATCGGACGATACTGATAAGCAGAAGATAAAAGAGAACCACGTCCACTTCTAGCCTCATCTTTACCTTCAACATTAGTGCTGACGTAACGTGCATCCAATTCAAAACTCAGTCCTTTTGCCAACTCTTGTTTCAATTTCAAGTTAGTAGAGAAACGTTCATAGCCTGATTTTATTTTAATACCATCATCATTCAGATAGTTAACAGAAAATGATATTTTCGTTTTTTCACTACCACCATTTATGGTTACATTGTGATTTTGAGCACTAGCTGTACGAAGCATGTCATCAGTCCAATTATGGGAATCCATATTCGCATATTCACTATAATGATTACCATATTTTTCTCCTAAACCAAAATAACTAGCCATCTGATCTCCCATTCCCAATGCAGTTCCATATCCCCAAGTATGTTTTACATAATCCTGAGCAGACATAGATTCTGGAGTCTTTGCAGCCCATTTACTTTGATAATATCCACTATATGATACAGAAACCCTATCTTTATCCGCACCTTTAGTCGTAACCAAAATTACACCATTTGCACCACGAGCACCATAAATAGCTGTTGAAGAAGCATCTTTCAAGACATCAATTGACACAATCTGATCTGCAGGAATATCAGAAATAGAACTAACCGGGAAACCATCCACTATAAAAAGAGGATCATTGCTTTGTGAAATAGAGCCTCCTCCACGTACACGAATAGAAACGGAAGCTCCAGGACGACCATCTTGAGAAACGACAGAAACACCTGCCAATTTACCTTGTAAAGCCTGAGAAACATCGGCAACCGGATTGGCAACTAAAGCTTCATTACTTACCGAAGCTACTGAACCTGTCAAGTCACGTTTCTTCACAGTACCGTAACCAATAACCACAACTTCGTCCAAAGTTTCGGTATCTTCTTTCAGTACGACATTAATTGTTTTTTGATTACCCACTTTCACTTCTTGAGTAATGTAACCTATATAAGTTACAGACAAAACATCATTGTCTTTAACCCCAGAAAGCGAAAAATTACCATCGAAGTCCGTAATGGTACCATTAGTCGTTCCTTTTACCAAGACGTTTACACCAATCATCGGTTCACCTGCAGCATCTTTAACAGTACCGTTCACCTGACGACCTTGAGCAAAAGCAACCAAACAAAGCATACTCAAAAAGAGAGTTGAGATAGCTTTTCTAGCTAATTCTTTTAGATTCATAAGATGTGTTTTTATAGTTATTAAAATGTTTTTTTAAGGTTTTGACCTTAGTTTCACTATTGCAAAATTACGTATATAACGTTACCTTGATGTGTAGTTTTTATCTTTTTATGTGGATTTATTAGGTATTTTTCACGGGTTCCAATTATTCAACACAACAAAAAAAGGAGACCTCCACCAACGTAGAAGTCTCCTTTTCAAGCAATTACAAAATCAATCTAGTCTATTGGGTTCCAATTACTTTGAGTACGAAAAATAGCATCGACCGTCACCGCCTCAGCTTCTTTCTTTGTTAACTGTTTGCTCCATGCCACCCTTTCCGAAGCATTTGCGCCCTCACCGGTATTTTTATATTCCATATAACGGGCTGTTTCTTCATTAGACTGCTTGCCCCAATTGTGCCATCCGGCAGAAACAATATGTTTCCCCAACTCACATTCTATAAATAAGGTATAAGCATATGGACGCCAAGGACGACCTAAATACACTTTATCAACTCCCGGTTCTGCCGTCAGCTTACAGTGCTTAAAGACATATCCATATTTAGCCTCTTTCGGAGTAGAAGCAGCCGTTACATACGAATTGCGTTTACTGTGAATAATACAATCTTCAAATAAAGCGGTGGAAGGACCGAAAATAAAGTCAGTAGTACCATCAATATAACAATCTTTAAAATAAAGACGGGTAAATTTAGCACCGGTATAAATAGTGTCCTGATTACCCAAGATACGACAATTGATAAATTTCAAACGGTCACCTTCCGTATGTAAAGCTACCGCCTGTCCCAACTGAGCCGCATTATTCTCAATAGTCAAATTTTTAAAAGTGATATCACTACCCTCTACCTTCACCGTATAAGTGCGGAAAGTACCCATTTTATTTATATTCGCATGATCATCATAAGTAATAATCGTCTTATCACGATCTTCACCTATAATATCTATATTTTCCACCCATGAAGGAACAATCACTTTCTCCTTATATACTCCGTTCCTCACATAGATCGTAACAGTATAATCCATGAAAGCCCGCGCACTCTCTATAGCCTCCTGCAAAGTACGAAAATTCCCCGTTCCATCACGTGAAACTACAATTGTATCCTGACGTTCCTGAGCCCATGTTCCACTAACAGCAACCAACAGCAACAATAATCCTAAAACTTTCCTCATCGTATCACCCCCTATTATTTACATGCAGTTCCACAATTGTTTTTCTGAAACAAACGTTCCCATTCCAGACTGGCCATAATGAACGGACCTACTGCCTTCGCATCATTAGAACGTATTTTTTCAGTTATATAATAATTATAATCTCCGGTACGATACACTGGCTTACCTCCCAAACCCGCGACAGCACAACCCTTAGTGATAGAAACTACCCCTTTATTGTCCACTTCTATAAACTGGGTCAAAAGCCCTTCATACCCCTTTTTAGCCACTTCCATGTACGAAGGACAAATATATCCCTTACGTAACGCTTTCAACAGAGTATATACAAACATGGTAGAACAAGAGGATTCCAGATAATTCCCCTCATCCCCACTTCTGTCAATCACCTGATACCATACCCCTGTTGCAGGATCTTGAGTACGTTTAATCTGGGCAACCAGTTTATTCAATATTTCGATAACAGATTCACGTCCGGCTTCGTGTTCCGGTATAAAATCAAGTACATCCACACAAGCCATTGCATACCATCCCATGGCGCGTCCCCAACAATGTTGTGACAATCCGGTAGTTTTATCCGCCCACTTTTCACGCTTGCTCACATCACATGCATGGCGGTATAAATCAGTCTTCGGATCATAATTATGACGAGCCACTGTAACAAACTGATTGATAATATCAGCATAATCATTCACACGGTTGTTACGGTAAGCATACTCCGCATAGAACGGCTGCCCCATATAAAGCCCATCCAGCCACATCTGATTCTCATAAATCTTCTTGTGCCAAAAACCGCCATCGGCATTACGAGGATGCGTATCCAACTGACTGCGCAACAAATCCAATGCTTTCTTGTATTTCTCGTCCTTAGTCTGCTCGTAAATACGGAAAAGCATCTTTCCGGAATTCAGACGGTCAATATTATATTCCTCCAGTTTATAAGTTTCGATAGAGCCATCCTGATGAATCATTGTATCAGCATAAGCCACAGCATAATCAAAAAACTTCTTATCACCGTATGCATCATATACATCCAGCATAGCTTGAAGTTCCAGGCCATGACAGTAATCCCACTTCAAACGGGTCTGAAAATCCAATTGCCAGGATTCGGGACAACGCACCATCTCTGATTCCGCCATACGTACAGACCAAGGCTTATTACCACAAACCTGCTGAGCCATGCCCATCAAAGGAACAGCCGTAAGCAAACCGGACACAATAATTTTACAAATAGAATTCTTTTTCATGAAGACGTTTATTTTTAGTATTAGACCTATTTATTTTATGAAACAAAAGTAGTATTTTTCTCGAAAAGCAGTGTGCACTTTTCAACCTACTAAGTGTATTATTTGGTATTCGTGTGCGAAAACGGTTATTTTTGTGCACGATAACGATAAAAATCGTTCAAAAATTGTCTTTTTACTAATTATTATGCCTTTCAGGTTTGATAAGTTGAGAAAAGGTTTTATTTTTGGGGCAGTTTTTAATTTATACTATTGTAGAAAACACAGTCATTTACTATTAATTCACAAGAGAATGGAACAAGTTTTTAGTTATATCATCGGTTTAGGAGCAGCGGTGATGATGCCTATAATTTTTACAATCTTAGGCGTTTGTATCGGAATCAAATTCAGCAAAGCATTAAAAAGCGGTCTGTTGGTAGGTGTTGGTTTCGTTGGTTTATCAGTGGTTACCGCACTTCTGACCAGCAGCCTGGGACCGGCCTTAAGCAAGGTGGTCGAAATATATGGCCTGCAACTGAAAGTATTCGATATGGGATGGCCTGCTGCCGCAGCCGTGGCTTATAACACTTCCGTAGGGGCATTCATTATTCCGGTTTGTCTGGCTGTCAATATTCTGATGCTATTGACCAAGACCACCCGTACAGTCAATATCGATTTATGGAACTATTGGCATTTTGCTTTCATCGGAGCCGTAGTTTATTTTGCGACAGATAGTATTTTGTGGGGCTTCTTCGCGGCTGTTATCTGTTATATCATCACATTAATCTTAGCAGATTACACAGCAGACAAGTTCCAAGGTTTCTATGATAAGATGGAAGGAATTTCTATTCCACAACCTTTCTGTGCAGGTTTTGTGCCATTCGCTCTTATTATAAATAAGGTATTGGACAAAATACCCGGATTTGAAAAACTGAATATTGATGCGGAAGGTATGAAAAAGAAATTTGGTTTGCTAGGCGAACCTCTCTTCCTGGGTATCCTGGTAGGATGTGGCATCGGTGCATTATCTTGTAAAAACGGACAAGAAATAGTAGACAAGATTCCTTATATTCTAGGTTTAGGTATCAAGATGGGAGCAGTAATGGAGTTGATTCCCCGTATTACCAGCCTATTCATCGAAGGATTGAAACCCATTTCGGACGCTACCCGCGAACTGATCGCCAAGAAGTTTAAAGGTGCTGTAGGCTTGAATATCGGTATGAGCCCTGCCTTGGTTATCGGACATCCGGCCACATTAGTTGTATCATTGCTATTAATCCCTGTTACTATTTTATTGGCAGTTGTACTTCCGGGTAATGAATTCCTGCCATTGGCCTCGTTAGCCGGTATGTTCTACGTATTCCCGTTGGTATTACCTATCACAAAAGGAAATGTGGTAAAAACCTTCATCATTGGTTTTGTTGTGCTGGCCATCGGTCTGTATTTTGTAACTGATCTGGCACCTTACTTTACCAAAGCGGCACATGACGTATATGCCAAGACACAAGATGCCGCCGTAAATATTCCGTCGGGTTTTGAGGGGGGAGCGTTGGACTTTGCTTCAAGTCCTTTCTCATGGGCTATTTTCCATTTGACTTATTCATTCAAATGGATTGGTTCCGGAATTTTAGTACTGATAACACTATTCTTAATGGTGCTGAACCGTCGTTCCATCATTAAATACCAGAAAACAATGAAAAATTAAAATTTAAAGATAACGATTATGAAAAAATTAGCAATTGCAATGATGCTGAGTGTTTCTGCTTTGGCAGCTTCAGCTCAAGTAAATTACAAAGTACAGACCGCTTGCCATCCGCAAGATGTGAAACACTATGATACAGAACGTCTTCGTAGCTCATTTATGATGGAAAAGGTGATGGCACCGGATGAAATCAATGTTACATACACCCTTTATGACCGTCTTATCTACGGAGGAGCTATGCCAGTAAACAAAATACTAAAGTTAGAAACTTTCCGCGAACTGGGTCCGGAAATCACTTACTTCCTTGAACGACGTGAACTAGGGGTCATCAATGTAGGGGGTGATGGTGTGGTTACTGTAGACGGTAAAGAATATCCTATGAAATACAAGGAAGCACTCTATGTAGGTTGCGGAAATAAAGAGGTTACTTTCAAAAGTAATGACGCTACCAAACCGGCCAAATTCTATATCAATTCGGCACCGGCTTACAAACCATACGTTACTCAATTGATCACTACTGACGCTAAACTTCAAAAAGCAAATCCTAAACAATATGCTTTGGCCATTTCAGATCATTATGGAAAAATGGAAGACAGCAACGACCGTATTGTAAACCAATTAATTGTAAAGGATGTGCTGGAAAGAGTAAAAAACGGTGGTACAAATCAATTGCAGATGGGACTTACCGAACTGGCTCCGGGTTCTGTATGGAACACCATGCCAGCCCATACACATACCCGTCGTATGGAAGCCTACTTCTATTTCAACCTGCCTGAAGGAAATGCCATTTGCCACCTGATGGGCGAACCGCAAGAAGAACGTCTGGTATGGTTACATAATGAACAAGCCATTACTTCTCCGGAATGGTCTATCCACGCCGCTGCAGGTACCAGCAACTATACCTTTATTTGGGGTATGGGAGGTGAAAACCTGAAATACAGTGACAAGGATGAAATAAAATACACAGATATGAGATAAGTAGAATGGTACACACCATTACTCATTAACTCTTGTCATTCTGAATGTTGCAAGAAATCAACCCGTTTTTAGGTTTTTTGCGACATTCGGAATGTTTTTTTAGAAATCTTACCATTGTACCGATTTATACAGGCTTTCCACCAATTTTTGCATAGAGAATAGGTACAGAATGGTTATTTTTGCGTCTAATAAGAAAAACATAATTAAATCTATTATCATGAGTACATTTCAAAAAGTAGGTGAGAAGATGACAAACTTCAGATGGATAATCTGTGGTCTGCTATTCTTTGCCACTACAGTCAATTACCTCGACCGTCAGGTGCTTTCACTAACCTGGAAAGACTTCATTGCTCCGGAATTTCACTGGACGGATTCGAATTACGGAGATATCACAGCTATTTTTTCTATAGTATATGCTATCGCCAACCTGTTCGCCGGTCGTTTCATCGATTGGATGGGGACTAAAAAAGGTTATCTTTGGGCTATCTTCGTCTGGTCTTTAGGAGCTTGTCTCCATGCATTGTGCGGCTGGGCTACCGAAGAGACATTAGGTATTCATAATGCAGAAGAAATGCTTTCTGCAACAGGAGCTGTCGCTTCAACTATCGCCATTACCAGCGTTTATTACTTTATTGCTGCCCGAATTGTATTGGGTGTAGGTGAAGCAGGAAACTTCCCGGCAGCTATTAAGGTGACAGCCGAATATTTCCCGAAAAAGGACCGTGCATACTCCACTTCCATCTTCAATGCCGGCTCTACAGTAGGCGCGTTAGCTGCTCCGATCACTATTCCTCCCTTGGCGCGTTATTTTCAAAGCATTGGTGTGGGTAATGGATGGGAAATGGCTTTCATCGTTATCGGTGGCTTAGGTTTCATCTGGATGGGACTTTGGATGTTCCTCTACAAGAAACCCAATGTCAACCCTCGCGTGAATGCTGCCGAGTTGGAATATATTGAACAAGACAACAACAATCCTGAAGAATCTAAAGCACAACAAGCTGCCGCCAACGACTTTGACAACAAGAAGATTTCATTCTTGCAATGTTTCAAATTTCCCCAAACATGGGCTGTATTTGTCGGTAAATTCATGACTGACGGCGTATGGTGGTTCTTCCTTTTCTGGACTCCGGCATATATTTCGGATGTATATGGTTTCGCCTCAGACACAGGTACTGCACAAATGTTGATTTTCGTTTTATACGCTATCACCATGTTATCTATTTATGGTGGTAAGTTACCTACTATTATCATTAACAAAACTGGTAAGAATCCGTATGCAGCCCGTATGCAGGCTATGCTTATCTTTGCCTTGTTCCCATTGCTGGCACTGTTTGCCCAACCTTTAGGCAATTATTCATATTGGTATCCTATCATTATCATCGGTATTGCAGGTGCGGCACACCAATCATGGTCTGCTAATATTTACTCTGTAGTAGGCGATATGTTCCCCAAAAGCACCATCGCTACTATCGTAGGTATTGGTGGTATGGCAGGTGGTATAGGTTCATTCTGCATTAATATGGGATCAGGCAGACTGTTTGACTATGCAGCAGAAACGAATATGACTTTTATGGGATTCGAAGGGAAACCTGCCGGCTACTTCATCATATTCTGTGTATGTGCCGTAGCTTATTTAGTTGGTTGGATTATCATGAAAGCATTGGTTCCCAAATACAAACCGGTTGATGCCTAATTAAAGAATTCACCACAGACTACACATCTAAGTAGTCTGTGGTGTGTTTTCCCTAATAAATAGTTTTCAGAAGATGTTGATAGATAGAATTATGATTTAATATTTCAGGGACTCCTGTGATAAAAAGTTGCTTGCGTGCACGCGTTAAAGCGACATTCAGCTTACGGTCAATCTGTACGCCGTCTTCTTCTGTCAGGTTGGGCAGAAACCTTAATTGATAGAGGTGATTCACACAAAAAGAATAAATAATAACATCACGTTCGCTGCCCTGATACCGTTCCACCGTGTCAATGGAAATCCTACTCAGAGCAGGAATAGCCAATGTCTGAAGCTCTTTACGTATCAAAGCAATCTGACTTCGATAAGGAGTAATGACCCCTAACGTTCGATTCGGATCAAATTCCTCTTCATAAGCCAGATACACCTCTCTGGCCAAACCGGCAACAATCCGTGCCTCATATTGGTTTGTCTTTCCGGAAATGCTCTCCAAATCCTGTTCCGAAGGAATAAAACGTACTGGAGCCTCTATGTGTTCCAACTGATGAGGTAGTCCCAAAGCTTCCAATCTTCCAGCATAAAATGCTTTATTGGGAAAAAAAGCCACTCCCGGATGCATACGCCCCTGACGGCAAAGCATATCTATCGCTTTAGGAGATTCTTCTTTTAAATGAAAACGATAAAGCCGCTCAAACAGAGAATCTTTTAAATTAAAAAGTCCGACTTTCCTCAGTCCCTCATCATGCACTTCAGAATGTCCGCTATTCTGCAAAATAACGGCAGGTAACTGTTTATGATCACCTATCAAAATAAATTTACCGACTGCATTTCTTTCATCGGCAAACTTGGCACACAGAATACCCAACAATTGGGGTTCCAATATTTGGGTAGCCTCATCCACTATGGCTACATCAAAACGTTTTAATTTAAAAAGTTCAGCCTTAGCCGCAATAGAGGCCACGGTTCCAACATACACTCTGCAATCTGTCATACGGGTATTCACCTCCCGCCTGCTGTTACATTCCGCCAATATATTCTCCAACAGATGTCCTCTAAAACGTACATCACAGGAAAGTTCACTTCCCACCCGTATATAATCTATACCGGAGGTATAGAAGAAAGTGACTGACATATTTCATCCACAGCCCGGTTGGTATAAGCTAGTAACAATATCTGCATAGATGATGTTGCATAAAAATGTTCCACCATTCTACGCAACGCTCTTGAAGTCTTTCCTGTTCCGGGAGGTCCCACCAGAAGAAAGTAATCACGGGCCGCTTGCGCTTTCAACGCCACTCTCTCAAAATCATCACCTGCCTGCGCTATAGCTTCATCAAAAGACGAATCAAAGCGGGGGGGACGTTGTCCCAGCAACAACTCCCGTCTTTCCGTATTCGCATCCAGAAAAGCAGAAAGTCCCAAATACATACTGCGAAATGTAGTATCCATCGTATCATGTTCTACAGCATAACGGCTGTCCGGAGGAAAGACCGAAACATTACGCTGTGTGGCACGTAGCCGAATACGCAATTCTGTATCTGTAATCTGCTCGATGTTACCCTTAAAAACCATTTTATTGGTCACATTATCCGAATCATGATTACGCTCATACAATACAACCACATCTCCTGTACGGAAATTAGGAAGAAACATTTCGTCATATTGCGGAATGGACAAGAGTATATAAGCCTTATGAACCTGTGACGCCTTATTCTCAATGATCTGCAAATCATATAATATTTCCCCTGCCTCACGTTTCTCATCCAGTGTACTCAGCCAAAGAGCTGAAGCCCCTGCACGTCCTTCATAATCCACATCCCCCGATTTGGAGGTATAAAGTTCTTTTGTAATGAAATTATAAAGCGTATAGAAATAGGCCTGCTCCAAAGGTTCCAATGCCGACAGTTTTTCTCGGAAACGTGAGATAGAAGGCTTCAGATACTGTTCCCAGAATTTTCCACGCAACTTTCTTTCATTCATTACCTCCGGATTAATTTGCGCTAACAAATTTCGTGTAAAATCAGAATGATTATGGAATTGTACCCCATACTCGGCAGCAACAATACGGTTGCGCAGATTGATAACCCGCCTTACCTGAGCCCACGATGCTCTGGCAGGGTATAATAAAGGATAACGGGTATAAAGCAAATAGGGATGCATACGCCGCCGGTCCTGTCCCATGCTGTATTCCAGTACCGCCATATATAGCAGCATCTGAACCTTGTTGTTTTCCTTGGGTTCCACTTTTCCCTGTATGGAGAATTCATCTGCTTTTCCCGATTTCATTTCGATAAAACTGCTCATATCCCGCTGCATATAGTCCAAACGTCCCTGAATACCCAATGCCTCACAAATATAAGACGGTTCCAGAACAGCATCCTTTTTATCCAAGTTATAACCAGGTTCCAGAAAAGTATGCTGCACGATATCCCGTATATGCTCAAAGTGCATCCGGCAATCCTTGGCAAACTCTTTCTCTTTGGACGGGTCACGAAGTTCGGCACAAGCAGCCAGTTCGATGGGATACTGCCGGAACGCCTTCTTCATACAGTCTATATAGTCCGGTTCCTCCTCACCTGCATGTATCCATTCATCCAGAAAAAGATTGGCTATATTTCCCAGCAGCAAAGGCCGGGCGTTATCAATCGGAACCAACCGGCTTAAAAAGTAATTTGCCGGATGGCTGCCATAATCCTTGTAGCATTCTGCCAGTGAACTGATATCTATTAGATAATCCGGCTCCAATACGATAAAAGAAGGGGTATAAATTCCTTCCCTATCTACAAAAACATCCAAAAGATTAAGCTGGGCATATCGCCAAAGTTCCTTTATAGTTTCTTCAAATTCATGGTTTATACCGGGTTTATTATAAACAACCCGAATAGGTTCATCAGCTATTATATCTACAGGATGTACATACAGATAGGTATCATCGGCATAATCAAAGCATACCCGTATACGACGGATGTATTCCTTCTTTTCTTTTTTCCCTAAAGATGTTATTTCTTGTTTAGGAAGAACCGAGAATAATTTCAAAGGAATATCTTGTGCAAACATCTTCCTATACGCAAAAGCCACTGCACGTAAATCACGTAGAAACTCTTCTTTGGCAGGAAACTTACGATGATTCAAAATATCATTGGAAGTCAAACGAAATGTATGTAACTGGTTCTGCTCTTTTATATCCAGTCCATATTGAGTGGCTACATAATTAATACGGGCGGCCAAATCAGTGGTCTGCAAACTATTCCCTTGTATCCGTTCACGCACCACACGCTCCAATGATTCACGCAATTGTCTGTAACGGCGTTCTAATGGCTGGTTCTCATCTATATAAAGCCTGTATAATTCTTCGTAATACTCTGCTATTTCTTCATTCATGCCGTAAAGATACACAATTTATCATTTATAGAATACCGGCATAATAATAGGATGGGTTTCCCATTTGCGGGTCATCGGATTAAATTCCCTCTCTGCCCCCGCTTCAATACCGAAACTATCCGATATTTTGAATTCCAAAGTACCTCCGTATGAATTTTGATTCATAAAAAGCTGAGAGGCTGGAGTCATGCCGTATCCATTATACACAGAATATGTGCCGAACATATTAATTTTCATCCTGTCATTAATGCGAAAAGACAATTTTCCCTTACCACCGAAATCATTAAAGCGGACTCCATATACATTGTATTTAGCAGCATATACTCCTCCTGTCACGGTTATAAAATCATTGAGCCGCTGGGTATACATCACCCCGACATTGCGTGCCTCGCCTATAGAAGGCAATCCTTGGAATGAATGATAACCACTCAGAATCCCTGTATTATTAATCTGACAAGCACGTCCATCTATATAATCATGGCCAAAAGGATTCCCGAAAAAAGTATAGGGAGATATTTTAGGCATTTCTTCACGAGGAGTTAAATCAAATTTTGGCATCCGCAGCGTATCAGATAAAACGGGAGGTGTCAACGTAGGAGGTTCGTTTATAAAATCCATACTTTTATCAACCTCATTCATCTCATTGATAAATTCATTGATTTTATCTTGTCGAATGATGAGCGTATCCTTGTCATTTTCAGCTTGTGCCAGACCATACAAGGAAAGAATGCAAAAGAATAAGAAAAAGCCAATGCGTTTCATTTGTAAATGTGTTTTTTCAAAATTACAATTTCCGCATTGACTTTTCCCGTTTCATTAAGACTTAATAAGACTTTTTGGCTGTATTCCTCAAAACACTATTGATTTACCATGGGAAGTTCGAACCATTTGGTAGAAATATAATTCTTATTTGAATCTACAGCAATCAATACCTGATCATTATCTCGGTTATAACTGCCATCATAGAGAAAAGGAGTAATTTTACTATCAAATTCCCCTATAAAAGAAAGTTTTCCATCCTTAGGGCTATACCACCATACTTTCTTTTTTGCGCCACTGATTTTAGTCAAGTCAACAGACATCGGGTTTCCGGAATAATTGTATACTAACAAATAATCCTTTCCGCGAGTAGCAATGGCTCTATCATAACGATTCCCATTCGTACCGGCAATCACACTTTGATCTGGTACACGTTCAAAATAAGGGAAAGTTAACATCAGATTCTTCAGATATTTCATCTGATTGAAGCCGGGATCCTGCATCGCCTTATACCAAGGTTTCTCTATTCCATCAGCCCCATATCCACCCGGTGTACCCGGTTTCAAGAACTGCATGATATTGTTATGTCCGTACGTATGTCCGCAAGAACCCGCAAAAACAGACCAATACCCATAGCGTCTTACATCACAGTCACGCCAGAGTGGCTGGGCAGGATCATGCAATCCCTGAGGAATACCTTCATAACTGGGTTCTGCATCCAAAACAGGCTTCAATGGAGTCATAGACAAAGCATCTTCTACATAACGCCAATTGTCCTCCTCCAATCCGGTTACAGAAGTATCACCATCTCCTTTTTTCTGACCATAGCGTCTGTGCCCACTTTGGAACATATTCATATCCATCCACTCCTTATTATTCAGATGTGCAGCACTAGATGTACGGCCAAACGGATGAAAAGTCATTATATGATTCTTGTCCACAGCAAGAATGCTGTTTGCCAAGGCTTCCCAAATCTCGGTATTCCGGTCGGCGTATGTATCTCCACCGATTACCCAAATGATATTAGGAGCATCTTTATATCGTTCACCTAAAAATTTACCATACGCCTTGGCCTCTTCGACATTCATCTTTCCGGAGCGTACCAAACCTCCCCAGATACATACCATCGCTATATAAATACCGTTCTGCTCAGCTTTCTGAATAATATAGTCCATGTGGTCCCAATATCCATAAACTCCTTTTCTGTCTATATTCTTAAAGTTAAAGCCATCTATCATGGAATACTGACCATAGAAATTCATAGCAGGGACTCCATTTATAGTCTGTACTTGTACCACATTAAATCCTGCCTGACGACAATGTTCCAGATAATAAGCAGCTTCATCCCTGTTCAGTTTCTCGGGCAACAGCCATCCTGTATCCCCCAACCAGAAAAAAGGAGTTCCGTCCGCATTCATCAGATAACGATTTTCTTTACTTACTTTCAGTCGTCCATGGCTCCAAGGTTTATAGATCCCGGACTTTCCTTGGGCTGACGCCGAAGTCAATTCTCCCCCCAACAAAAAGAGAAGAACAAATAATACCAGATTCTTGTTTTTCATTTGCGCATTTATCATATAAATTTCAAAGCCCAAAGTAACTTATTCAAGTAAACAATTCAGGGTAATAACTAGTCTTTTTGAGGGAATCTTTTAGCTTCCTCCGCTTTCAGGTTCAGCAAAACTGATTCAGGAACTTTTATAATAGTACCATGCTTATGTCCTTGCGGAATAGAAATCTGATTGTCTATAGGAGTAAAGGTCTTAAAATCCTTTGTCGCTACGGCTCCAAACCGACCTTCCCGATAAACATCAAAATAAATCAACCATTCATCACCTACTTTCACGGCACACGGTCCCTCGGAATAAGTCGGTGCAAATTTCGTTGACGGACTAGTATAAGGCCCTTCCGCCGATGGTCCGGACACACAGAACAGATCACTGTAACCAGGCTTACGATTGTCTTTTATAATTAATACATAGTCATTTTTATCACGCTTTACTATAAATCCGTCAATAGAATTAAATCCGGGATCATAAAATGCCTTTGCCGGAGCAAACGTTTGGAAATCCTTGGTCGTAGTATAATAGGCACGGTGACTTTTATTAGCTCCCAAACTATCGGCTGCCGTATATCTCTCTACTGGAATGGCAGAGGACCAGGCAACGATGAACTGTCCCTTTTCATCATCATAGAAAACTTCCGGTGCCCACACATTGTTAGTCAAAGAGTCTTTCATCACTTTGATTTCACGTTGTTCGCTCCAATGAATCAAGTCTTTAGAACTGGCATAACCAAATCCTTGTTCCCCATTCCAACTGATGGTCCACACCAAATGAAAGGTTCCATCCGGACCTTGGGTAATGGACGGATCACGCATCATCGAATTGGGAGCATATTTCTGTTCTTCGGTCTGTTTAGTGAAATAATTATAATAAGGGGTCTTGTTTCCTATTTCCGGTTTCAGCCATGAACCTGCAATACTATCCCAATGATAACCGTCATAGCTGTAAAGATAATGTAACCCGTCCAATGCCGGCTCACGATGAGAAGTGAAGATATAGACTTCCTTGTCAGGTTTTGTACAAGTAGTAAAAGCCAATAAGGCAAATACGAAAGAAAAAAATAATTTCATAGCATGCTGTTTTATGATGAATAAACCTTTTCCAACAGGACGAAACAACAAGTATTTTGTACTCTATACTTCTTAAAGTATCAATCCAAATCAATAATAAATATCCATCATATAACAAGATGTATCTCGAGACATAAAATACGAATTATATCCCGAGATAATCCTACATAGAATAATTATAAGAATTACCCTTTAGTCTCCAAATAAACCAGCTGCGTCTGCAAATACTCTTCCAGACCATGTTTACCATCCGCGCCACCGATACCAGATTTACGCCATCCGGCATGGAATCCCTGCATAGCTTCAAAATTCTCACGATTCACATAAGTTTCACCAAATTTCAACGCACGAATCAATTTAAATGCCATATCCAGATTCTGAGTATAAATAGAAGAAGTCAGCCCATATTCACAATCATTAGCCCAAGCAATGGCGTCTTCCACCTCTGTAAACTCAACAACCGGAAGTACCGGTCCAAAAGTTTCTTCCTGAATAATATCCATCTTTTGGGTACAATTAATCAAAATCGTCGGTTCAAAGAAATATCCTTTAGTACCGATACGATGACCACCGCATAGCAACTCAGCTCCCTGCTCAATAGCTTTTTTCACTTTCTCTTCTACTGATTTCAGTGCTTTGGCATCAATCAACGGACCCATATCGAGGTCTGTATACTGATTCGGATCCCCCACTTTCACCTGCTTGAATCCTGCCAACAGTTTCTCAAGGAAAGCCTCTTTTATACTAGAATGTACATACACGCGCTCACAACAATTACATACCTGTCCTGTATTAATAACACGCGAAGCAATAATGGATTTTACAGCTAAATCCAAATCTGCATCCGGCATTACAATACCGGGAGCCTTTCCCCCCAATTCCAAAGAAACCTTCGTCACATTGGCAGAAGCGGCTGCCATGGTTTGTATTCCAGCCTCCACACTTCCGGTCAGACTAACCATACCTACTTTAGGGTTAGCAGCCAGTTCATGTCCTATCACCGAACCACGACCGTTTACTAGATTGAATACACCTTTAGGCAACCCAACTTCATCTACAATCTGTGCGAAAACATATGCATTTTCCGGTGTCAGCTGACTCGGCTTTACCACAATTGTATTCCCCGTCAACAGAGCAGGAGCGGCCTTACGGGCAATCAAGAAAAAAGGAAAATTCCAAGGCAGGATGCCTGTTGTCACCCCAATAGGTTTCTTAAAGACAAATATATTTTCGTGAGGACGGTCACTAGGAATGATTTCCCCTTCATAACGACGGGCCCATCCGGCTATATAATCAAGATAATCAGCCGTAAATAACACCTCTACATTAGCTAATCCTCTTGTTTTTCCACCCTCCCGGATGATAATATCAGTCAATTCCTGTTCCCGCTTGCGGATACCTTGTGCAATCCGAGTTAAATAGCCGGCGCGTTCAATAGAAGTAAGACTTTCCCAAGAAAGCTGTGCCTTCACGGCGGCATTTATAGCTGCGCGTGCATCTTCCGGTGTGCCATCAGGCATTTTAGATATCACTTCTTCCGTAGAAGGGTTCAATACATCAATCCACTTATCGGATTGGTTTTCGATGAATCGTCCATCGATGTACATCTTTAGTTCTTTCATGGTCTTAAATTTAAAATGAGTATCTTATTTCTTTCAATCTGAAATATTCAAGCAGTATTTTACAAATATATCGTTATTTATAAAGCCCCAAAATGTATTTTTGTTCATTAACATGGAAATTTATACACTTTAAGCTTTTTAAGAAACGAACTGATATTTACCGCCCGATTATACAATAAAGGTTGCCCACTCTATATTTCTTTCTCTTTTCCACGCAGATAAACAGAAGGAGACACGCCATAGTGTGTCTTGAAACAACGGCTAAAATAAAGCGGATCACTGATACCTACTTTATAAGAAACTTCGCTCACATTATAATTACCTTCCAACAATAATTCCGCCGCTTTCTTCAGACGAATAATACGGAAATATTCATTAGGAGTATGCCCTGTCAAACCACGAACTTTCTTAGAGAATACAGTACGCCCCAATTTCATCCGGGCAGCAAAGTCTTCCATCGTAAATTCCGAATTTCCCAACTCCTGCTCTATAATAGCCTGCAATTTATCAAGGAACTGTTTATCTTTATCAGAAGTATAAATAGCCGGTCGCTCTATACTGGGATCATTCACATATTTCTCACGTAACTTTTCACGCTGGTCAATCAATTGAACCATCCGTGCCAAAAGCAATTTTAAGCTGAACGGTTTGGTTACATACGCATCCGCCCCACTTTCTACTCCTTCCAATTTATTTTCGGTAGTTCCCATTGCTGTCAGCAGAATGATCGGAATATGACTGGTACTAAATTCATTTTTTAACTTACGGGTTACTTCATACCCATTCATTCCCGGCATTAGGACATCACATATTATCAGATCAGCATCATAAGTCCGTGCACGTTCAAAACCCGCCACACCATCAGCCTCGGCTACCACCTCAAAATAAACAGATATTTCTTTCTTCAAAAATTCACGAATATCAGTATCATCTTCAATGATCAATATCTTTTTCTTGTTTAAAGGAGCCGCCATCTGTTCTTCTTTTACGAGACGGCACGGAATGCCTTCGTCTGTATGATCCGTTTCTTCCATTAAGGCTGTAGAGATCAAAAAATCTTTTGACTCATATACAGAACTATCCAATGGCAAAGTGACTGTAAAAACAGAACCCTGTCCTTCATTCTCCGCATATTCAATGCTTCCTTTATGCACATTTACAAGTTCGTGAGTCAAATGCAACCCGATTCCCATACTATCACCAGAGAAACTACTTTGCATAAATCGAGAAAAAAGTTGCCCGCGTTTCTCCAAAGGAATACCAATACCGGTGTCTGACACGGAAATGATCAATTTTTTTGTTTCTTCTTCCACATCTACCGAACAAACTATTTTCCCGCCCTCCGGTGTGTACTTAAATGCATTGGACAGAAGATTATAGACTATCTTATCCAGTTTACCTTTATCAACAAACATAGGATAAGAACTGACAGAAGGAATAAATTTAAATTCCATTTCTTTAGATTCCGCCGTTTCCCTAAAACTCAGAAATATATCGTAAAGAAAAACGATAACATCTGTTTCTTCTAATGAAAGAACCAGTTTATTATTCTGCATTTTTCTGAATTCCAGCAATTGATTGATTAATCTGAGCATCCGCTGCGTGCTTCTATCCATCACTTTTATAGGATAAGCCAATTCTTTAGAACCCCTACCCATAGCCTCTATTTTTTCCAAGGCTCCTTGGGATCAACGTCAACGGGGTACGAAACTCATGAGAGATATTGGTAAAAAAAGACCAACTTATATTCTGTCAACTGTTTTTCTAATTGAATACGATTCCGCAAGATAGCAAACTTATGGATTAGTCTGAATGTCATATACATTGCCATACAAATCAGCATTATATAAATGGCAAAGGCCCAACCTGTTTTCCAAAAAGGCGGAGTAATAACAATCTGTAATACGGTTTCATCTTCCCCCCATACACCGGAAGCACTGGATGCTTTTACATGTAACTGATAAGTACCCGGCAACAAATTTTTATAAGCTGCAAAATTCAAGGAGGAAGGGACTCCCCAATCTTTATCGTATGGAATTAACTTATAAATATACTTGGCATCATTTGCCATAGAATAGTCAAAAGTAGAGAAATCTATACTGAATGAATTCTGATAATATTTCAATTCTATTCTATTTGTATAACTTAATGCCTCTGTCAAAGGAGAATCAATATCCCCGGGACGAACAGAAATTCCATTTATTTTTAAATCAGTGAGAACCACCGGAGAAACGACATGCTGTGGCATGACTTTTTCAGGATCGACCACAACCAAACCATGATTCGTTCCAAACAGCAAATGTCCGTTTTTCATAACACAGGCACTACTCTCCAAATAGACATTGCCGGGCATTATCGCTGAAAAAAAGAAACTATCAAAAACCTCCGTATCCGGATCAAACCGGGACATTCCATATTCGGTACCCAGCCAGATTTTTCCATCTCTATCCTCCACTATAGACTGGACTACATTATTTACCAACCCGTCATCCTCATCATAATGCCGGAATTCCAACTGATCATAAGTTTGTCCTGACTGGCAGACAGAAAAGCCTTTACCGGTGGTTCCAATCCACATACGACCTTTGCTGTCACAAAAAATATTACGAATTTCATTGCTACGTATTTTCCCATTATCCAAATTATAAACGTAATACTGCCGCGAATCATTCAACAAAGAATCCGGATGGAATACATAAATACCATTATTGGTTCCTACCCACATCCAATGATTCCTATCAGCAGTAATAGTACGAACCTCTTGCTCTCCAAAACTCCCCTTCAAAAAATGACGAAACACAAAATCGTTTTTCTGATAAACAGCCAAATCGAGTCCTCCCCCGAAAGTTCCAATCCACATTCTATCCCGGTAGTCCCTATAGATATCATAAATATGATTATGTGCAAGTGAATTCACATCATCAGCCCGATGCACATACCATCTATCGCCTATACATAATCCATTCCCACGGGTTCCCATCCATACTTGCCCTTTGTCATCCTCTTTGAGAGCAAAGACACTAAGATGATAATAATTTCTTAGCAATAAATTCAAGTGACAGTCATAAGCAAACAATCCCCCCCGACGATTTCCTACCCGCACATCCCCATTCTCCATACACGTAACCATACGTATGGTATTGGAACGATCCACCAATTTCTCATTTTCAGGATAAATATAAGTTGCCCCATCATTTAATACTGACAATAAAGCTATGCCGGAATATTCTGATCCCAACCAGATATTACCGGTTCTGTCGCCCATAGCATATAAAAGAAAATCAGAATTCACCCGATTAAACTCATCCACATGATACGAGTAATGGGTCATCTCCTCCTTTTGAGAATCATAAACAAACAAACCATTACCATAGGTAGAAATCCATATCAGTCCACGTGGAACATCTTGTATGATATGATAACGTTCATCCCCTATCAACTTAACTTTTTCATCAGACATTAATCTAAAAATCCGGACGGCACGTGTCCGGACATCAATATAATGTACAAGACCAGTGCCATTGGAAATCCACAGATTATTCAAATTATCCTTTTCACATTTTCCTAAACGAATATCAAGCGATGAATCATGAATCAATCTTTTCTCAGACATACTAAACACCTCTCCACCCTCAGGAGTAAAAAACACCCAATCGTTCTGTAAACGACAGGACTCATAGGTATTAAAAGCAGAAAGTTTCCACGGCAACCGGGCTGTCAAAAACAAATTCTTACCTGAAGACTTTTCATAAATACCTCCATCAGAGGTTACAAAAAAAATCTTGTGACGAAAAGACATCGCCCCTACAAAAGACAAACTATCTTGAACTACCTGGGTATATCCCTCTTCTGTCACCTGAAACAGCCCAAGCTGAGTACAAATCCAAATCACTCCCTGTTCATCCTCATAAACGGAATTCACTGCATTAGTTGATAATTTCCCATTTTCCTTTGTAAAAGATACAGAAGAGTGAATTCCATCCTTACAGACTATTTTACGACATCCACTCTGATGATGCCACAGCCAAATATCCCCGACAGCAGTTTCCAATATTTTATTGTAAGGCCGTCTATATTCCCCACACCCCGTAAAATCAACAAAACAATCATGTTTCAAATCGTAACAACTCATTAATTCCGGAGCAGTGATAAACCATAAGAAACCATTTCGATCTTCTTGTATCTTCTTTACATGATGATTTGCCAAAGAAATTTTATCGCCTGATTCCGGACGGAATGTCACAAATGAATGGCCATCATAGCGGCTCAGCCCATCTAATGTACCCATCCAAATAAACCCTTTGCTGTCTTGAAACAGATAACGTACCGAATTATTCGCCAATCCGTCACTAGTCGTGATAAAAGTAGGATGTACATCTACCGATGCATGCATTTCCCAACCTATACACCCAAAAAACAACCCATAACAGACAAATATATGTTTTCATACAATTTCAATCAGATTCATACCAGGCATTTAAATATATGACGTACATCATTTTCCCGACATACGCCATATTAGCAAAGATAGTAAAAATAAACGGATGTGCCCTATCAACAAAAGAAAAATCATCTATTCATAGTTTTCCAGTTTCCATTCATCTTTCCACTCTATCATCGGTATGCCATCCTTCACCACAATTGGCAGAAATACATAAGTAGCCTTATATACATCTTGATTAGGATTAACAAGCGTATAAAATCTGTCGGCCACTTTAGGAGTTGCAAAATCCTTTGGATAAGGACGGTGATCCTTGTACCGGGTCAAGAAAGACTGCCAGTCTTTCTTGGGTATATCCGTTTTATTAGTATGCGGTAGCCAACGATCGGCCATAGCCACATAAAGATCCTTTCCCGGAATCTTTATCACACTTGTAATCTGCGAGCAAAAAGAATGTGCATACTCATCACCTATGTGTGGATTCCCTAACACCGTATATTCACCATGATAATCATCGAATACCGCTACTTCCGAAGGGTTGGGAGTATAACTAGTTGTCCCTGATGTATAAATATAATGTTTACCATCCATTACAAAATGTGCTGCCGCCTCACGTGTAAACGGTGGAACCTTTCCAACAAAATGTTCTGAATACCGGCCATTTACATTTGTATAATCATCAGAAAGTTCAGCACATATCTGCTCCCAATGAGGACGCTCAAACCAAACATAACCTTTTCCTGTATCGGGATCAGCATACATGTCAAAATCCCCCACAGCAAAGCCATTAGGTTTCAGATTGCGGACAAAATGATAGGGTCCCATAAAATGTTCAGCTTCTAGAATAACAAAATGCCCATCATTACTTTGTGATTTCAGCCAGCATACATACCTGCCTGTTTTGGCACAATAAAGAATATGTGGGCGTTCCAATTTCTGACAATGATGCAAAGGTGAATGTGGATCAGTAGCAGGTTCAATTATCCTCCCCTCATCTTTCCAATTGTAAAAATCAGTAGATGAGTAACAACGTACTCCGCCAAACATCCGATTGGTACCAAACAGAGTATGAGTTTTATCCTCACCATACCAATAATATTTGCCTTCACGAAAAGTCACTTGAAACCCATGGGCCTGAATAGGTTTTCCTTCAGTATCAAGCCACACTTCACCAGGACGAATGGACTGATAATTTACTGGGACAAGAGGATATGTCTGCACATTTAAATAGCGACATTCTCCTCCCGTTTTTTCTATCTTCACCGAACTACCTGTAGTTACATTGCTGAACCCAAAGAAAGAGGCGTAATCACAATTATCAATACGCATTACTGTATCACAACTCTCTATTCTTACATCTTTCATTGAGAATTTTGTGGCATCGCATATTTTGCCAATCCGATCACAATGTGCTTTGACATTGCCGAAAAAAAAGTTCTTCACCGGCTTCTCCGGTAATGCAGACACATCCACCAATGTGCTACATCCGGTGATCTCCACATCGTGAATGGAAATATTAGCAAACCACGGTGTAAGTGGAGTTATCTCACGGGCCGGATAACGCTGTGCCAACTCACCTACCCAGCGGGCAGAACCAAGCATATCGCAATACAAAGCCTGTCTTTTCACATTAGCCCGCACCCGTTCCACATATATATTCTCCACAAAACCTCCTCGTGGACGACGAGTTTTAAAACGGAAAGCCTGGTCTGTTCCCTCAAAAACACAATCGTACATATATACATTTCTCACTCCACCGGCAATCTCAGTACCACACACAATACCGCCTGCTCCCCTCAGTGCTATACTTTTACGTATAACGACATTACTAGTGGGACGATTCACTTTCAATCCATCCTTACCCCGCCCGGACTTCATGGTGTAACAATCGTCCTGACAATCGAGCGAACAGTATTCTATCAGTACATCATTACTTGAATCAATATCAATACCATCCGTACGTCCATGTCCGAAACTGTTCACTGTAATCCCCCGAATTAAAATATGTTCACAATATTGTGGTACAATATTCCAATACAGTCCCCGTTCAAATGTAACACCTTCTACAAAGACATTCTTACAATTGATAGGGGCAAATGTCTTAGGCAAAAAGACTCCTTCACCATTCTTTCCATCATAAATACGGTCGGCAAGCGGTTTTCTTATCACCTTGTCACTAGACATACTTTCATTACACTTGTATATCTCGCAACTGGTAGGCGGTCCAACTACTTTTCCCTTTCCAGTCAATGCAATATTCTCCTGTCCATCAGCATACAAACAAGCTCCAAGAGAGTAAAGCTCCACCCCCTCATCCCGTGTAAAAACAGCCGGAAGATAATCTATTATATTACCACTGAAACGTAATTCCGCTCCTTCCGAAAGATGCAAATTTACATTACTCTTCAAGATAAGGCGTCCTGTCCGCCATACACCGGGAGGAACTACCACCGTTCCACCACCTCGGCAACTCATACTATCAATAGCCTCCTGAATCGGTTTAGTGGACATACCTTCCTGTTCCATCCTTACCAATATGGTAGATTCGGGAAAAACAGGCCTTTCAAACAAAGGCATAACAAACGGTGATTCAACAGGTTCTATAGTATCGGGCATATTCTGAGGCCCAACTTCACCTATTGTCAGCAACGCTATGCCACAAATAATACTTGTTAATGACATAAACTTAATTATTTAATTAATACATTGTAAAAAGCGACGTACCAACCACACTTCACCTGTAATTCCAGAAGGAACCAATCCGTCTGTCGATTTGGCTATTTCGGGATAGGAATAAGTCAGTCGTTTGGATTCAGGCAACGAAGCGTCACCAATCATTCTGTTCATCAACGAGTTTACGACTTCTATTTCCAACTTATTCTCACCATTTTTCACGAAAGGAGTCAGATTTGCCTCCCACGGAGTACACCAAACAGTTGAAACTTCTTGTCCATTCAACCAAACCCGTCCTATAGAATTCAAGCTGTCAAAACGAAGAATTATTTCTTCATTTGCCGCAGCCTTTCCTAAATTGATTTTTTTACGATAAACGGCTGTACCCGAATAATAGCGAATACCTGAATCGGCATGTTTCGTCCAATCCGTTAACACTGGGAAGACCACTTCTCCAGGTCCTCCCCATCGTGGATCAAAATAAACCTGCCAATCTCCCTTTATAGCTTCCAACCGCTCGTTCTCACGGGTTGGTTTCAACATTAGTTCTTCTTGACTGTCATCAGAAACCACAATGAAACCCGATTCACCGGGAAGCAATGTAATGTTAACATGTAATCCTTCCGCTACCAAACGAGCCTGTAACCTATATCGTTTACCAGTTACAGGATCCCAATAAGAAGCATTCGATAAAGAGGTACGCAGAACCACCTCATCTTTAAATGATCGCTGACTATGATTATCAACAAAATAAACATCAGCATCCGCCAAACGCCTATGAGCAAAATAGACCTTATCTGTCGGAGTATTCCCGCTTACAATACCCATATCCGGACGAATACCTGCTTGACGCAAAGCCTCCGCCAATGACATCCCCCAATACAGCGTTCCTTTTCCTACAGACCGTTTACCCGAAACAACGTCTTCCTTCCCCCACAATTGATCAACAATCTTTTTATACTCAACAGAATCCACCTTATCTTTAAGAGAAGCAGAGCTATCGGGACGGGGAGCATAAACCACTCCTCCTTGTTCAATCAACTGGGCAATATGACGCAATACGTGTAAAGGCATATCATTATTACGCTGCACAACCAACATTTTATAGCACATGCCATCAGGTAATGCAATCTTGCTTCCATGAGTAGACATACGAGTTGTCAAAGCTTCTGATGTGCACACATCCCAATCATAACCTTCCGGTATTTCGGGAAGGCGATAAGTCAGCAGTTTCACCGGTGGATTTTGTCCTACATAAATACAAAGATCCACCACAGGCATTCCTTTCCGCATCAATCCGGCACAACGCGCCTGATAATCCCAAAAAGGACGGCTATACTCCCAATAAGTATTATTCCGATTCAGACAATAGTGACGTCCTCCTCCTGTACTGCCGGGATATTTATCCAACCAAGGCTGATAAGCAGAAGCACACACAACAAATTCATTAACCTGAGCCGCATAAGCAAAATCAGCAAGATTCTTTAATTCTGCCAAAGATTGGCTGAACTTAGCATCAGTATATGCCTCAGCCGAAGCAATACGTTTTCCATAAATATGCGCTGCCGAAGAAGCTTCCTTTATATCATAACTGCCATGTATATGCTTTGCCCAAAATTCTCCTTGCGGTTTCTGAACACGTCCTTTCGCTTGCAGATTATCAGCCACAAGACTTAGCCCGTTACCAGTTGCCTGTGCTGTAAAATCCACACCAGCCTTATTACATAAGGTCTGGAGAGTTCCAAAATAATTATCAGAAATAACATCAGCAACAGTACGACGCAAGTCATAAAGGAAAGCATCAGTCTCAGTAACCGAGCCCACAATATATCCCATCATGGCAGGTAGATATGAAAAAAGATCATACCCCTTACGACGCAGGAATTCTTGTTCAAATCCCGGAGTCCAATTCTGAGCCCCCGCTTCATGACTATCCATAATTACTCCATCAGGCTTCACATTGATAGCGGAAAGCGTATCAATCATCCTCGCAGCATAATTATTCCATTGTGTAGTCACTGCTTCTACAGACATCTTATCACACTCCAAACCTTTCAAGTTCGCACGGCCATGCTTAGACGGCCCACCTGTTGACTCATGTGCAAAGCGCATAATCACCCAATCACCTTCAGGAACATCCCATTCCAATCTTCCGTCCGTTCCCATCTTTGAAGTTAAGTCAACAATAGTTTTCAGATCAATAATCTCCTCATCCGTATAAGCCGGAGTCAGGTTTTTCAAAATATATTCGGAATAAAAGCCCGCACGCTCTTCCCACTGGTCTATACGGGCACGAGACGATAATGTGACATTGCCCAAAGCCATTTCAGGACGTTGATCTCCGGCAAGACACCAATCATGTAAATTCAAACGAAAGTACCGTCCGGTCACTGCCGGAAAAGAAACTGTTTTCTGATCCCATCGAGAAGCAGCAGCTTGATAAATGGGTTTTAAATCGCACACCTTACTATAATTTATGCCGTCATCCGAAACCTCCAACTGCCCCAAAGGTGGCTGTTTTACATAACTCGATCCATAAAATTCATCAGCAGGAGCTCCCGGAACATTCATGGCACCGGTAGATGCCTTACTCCGCTTGCTTACCCGATAAGTAATAGAACGAGCTGTGAAAGAAGTTTCAAAATCCAGATTTATATAAACAGACTTGCCAGGTTGCTGGGGAGGTATAGTCGTCAATCTGCTTTTTTTACAAAAGAAATCTTCAGCGGAAACTCCCGGCAAATTACATGTTACCTTTGGACGCTGACTATTATTTGTCATCCATTGATTTTGAGGAACAGGAAACGCCAATACTGCAATATCCCAAAACTCATCATCACCCGGTGCTGGTAATACCGCAGCAAACTGTTGTTTTCCTCTAATAATAGTATCACTTGCTGTCAGACGTTGCATACTTAAAGCTTTTGTAATCCAAGGTCCTCCCGCCACATATCCATTCGAAAGATTTATTTCAAAAGAAAGTCCGACACGCTTTGCCTCAGATGCTGCAAACTTCAACATTTCCCACCATTCAACAGAAAAAGCGGGTAGTGCATGCTCTCCTTTTCCATGCACCTGATCGTAATAAACCACTCCTCCTACACCGGCACGCTTATATGCCTCCAAATCTGCAGTAATTCCTTCACGAGTCGTTTCTGTCTCACCATGAAACCACCAAACCTTAGTACGTGCAGAATCTGCCGGATTGGAAAATTCATCCCACGCTTCTTTGATGGTTGCCGAGTCTGCTACATCCGGACGAAATGGAGAACATGCAGAATATCCTAGTGTAAGGATACTACCCATTACAATCCTCCTTAACACTTTTATAGTTTGTCTTTTATTCATTGTTTCTATTTTTATTTATTTTCACAAATTAATTCACAACAATGCTCTAAGAAACCATTAGAATAGAAAAAAATTAAATATTATAGTTCACCACAACAATATTACTCTTTAAAAAGACAACGACTATCTATCACAGACAATCGTTATCACATACATTGCTCACCTTAGTTTAACTTAATACCTTAAAAATCTATTTAAGCGGATATCTTGGATCCGATATGTTATCCGGATTTTGCTCTAATGCAGGATTAGAATCCAAAGACGTTTGAGGAATCTTCCATAAAAATGTTTTTTGGGGCACGAACTGTAATTTTTGGCAATTAAAATACCCATTCTCATACATATAGGTTTTATATTCATAAACGTTTTTTCCCAAACGATCTGTACGTAATTCGTCAAAATATAAATAACCTTCACCAACCAACTCCCATGTACGTTCCTGATAGATTGCATCATCAAACTCCTCTTTTGAGAGTCCCGGTGTTACAGGAATCGATAAGGAACGCTGATGTACTTTATTTAACTTCTCATACGCATCAGACGTAGGACCATTCAGATAATTTTCCACTTCAGCATAATTCAATAGTATATCTGAATAACGGATTGCAATTAAATTTGCTTTCGAACCTCCTGTTTCATAGCAAGACTTAGTCCGATCATAAAATTTCATATTTCCTGGAGCAGATGATGGCCATTTACCTTCGCCTTTACCTGAAAAGCCTTTATATTCAGGTTCAAAATAACGACGGGTATCTGTACCAGTTATGGTATATTCTGTTAGAAAACATTGCTTACGCACATCATCGTCTTGATAAGAAAGATAATCCTTATGTGAAATTGCCGAACGATGATACATTTTACCTCCTAAACTTTCATCTGTAACATTTATTCCAAAATTACAATGCAACGAACTCACTTGAGTAGGTCCGAATTGGACCTCCAACAAAGACTCTTTCGTATTTTTAGAAGCCTCCTCCACAAACCAATACCACAAAGATTTATAATCAGGTAATAGTTCATATTCACCAGAATTAATCACATCCCCCAATTGTTTTTTAGCTTCTTGAAAATAAACCGTATTATTATTATCCATGCAACCTCTAGTCAAATAGACATCACCCAACAACGCCTGGGCAGCCCCTTTACTTGCCTTATAATAAGAACCGCTTCCCCACTGTGAACGCGTCGGTAAATTTGCAATGCAATATTCCAGGTCTTGAATAATAAAATCATAAGTCTCATCTACTGTCTTCCGAGGAATTTCAAGACCATCCAATCCGACAGTATAAGATTCTGGTATAGCAAGTCCCCCATAAAGACGAAGCAAAACAAACATAGTATATGCACGAAAGAAACGAGCCTGTCCATAGATTTGATTTCTTTTTTCATCGGACATGTTCACTCCATCACCACGCCCAAGAACCACATTACATCGGTTAATCATCTCATATCCACTATCCCATATCTGAATGTTGTAGGTAGTAGCTTGATTTACCCCTTGCCAACAATTGAATGATATAACTCCATCCTTAGAAGCATGAGCCGGCATGGCATGTTCCGTCACAAGTTCCAAAATCATCAAAGTTTTATAATTACTAGCAAAATTACGAAAATCAGCATAAACTGAGTTCAAGGCACTTTCCAATTCTTCTTCCGACTTATAATAATTACCTGGATCAACAAAAGTATAAGGTGACTCAGTCAAACCCGTACAGCTAGAAAACAGAGCAACAATCACAAGCAGAGTTGCAACAACAGGCCGCCTACACGCAACCAACATTTTTTTGCGTAAATATATTGATTTCATATTCATTTATTATTTATTAATTAAAATTTCGCATTAACTCCAATATTCACAATTTTCACCCATGGATATTTAATATCACCATTTTCCGGATTATAGCCGCGCTGATTAGAGAAAGTGATGAAGTTCTGAAAATTCACTGTTGCACTCAAACTTTTGATACCTTTAATCCCTTTAATAGGATTCTTACCAAAATCATAACTTAAGGCTATACTTTTTACCACGAAATAGTTCCATCCGGAATTTATACGATCACTTTCATGAACATTGGAAGCTCCCGGTGCAGGATAGGTTCCTGACGGATTAGATTCACTCCACATTCGCTCATAAGCATATAACGAAGGCATACAAATCACGCTAGAATTTATCTGGTTCTCTGCTATTTGCAAATAAGACGTACCACCGACAAAATCATGGGCACCATTTCCTAATATATTCAAACTAAACTTCTTGTATTGTACATTCAAACCTATACCATAAATAAGTTTAGGATCTGTAGTGCCTATGTTTACTTGGTCTTTCGCAGTTATCTGATTATCACCATCCAAGTCCTTATACATTTCATCTCCCAATTTGGCCGTACCTTCAATTTTCCGATATTTTTTCAATTGTTCCTCTGTACGGATAATGCCATCAGAAAGAAGAGCATAACGGGAATTAAGAGATTCTCCAACTTTTAAATAGCGGCTAAGCCCTAATCCGGAACTAAGTGTAATAGATTCCACATTATTATAAAGTTCCTTCACTTTATTAATATTACGACTAAGATTGATAGTAGCATCTATCTTAAAATCATTTGTATTAACAATATTCCCTGTAATTGAAAGTTCATATCCTTTATTCAATACGGAACCAACATTACTCAGCATAGAAGAAAATCCTGAAGTGGAAGGAATGGGAACTTGATAAAGCAAATCGGAAGTCTTACGATAGTAATAATCGGCAGTAATGTGCAAACGATTCCATAAGGATAAATCAATACCAATATCAAATTGATTGGCACGCTCCCACTTCAAGTCTGGATTACCTATACTTTCATAATATCCTTGAAGTTCTCCATCATTATAAATGTAATTATCTGCATTCAATTGCGCCAATGACTTATAATTACCTATCTCCTGATTACCTGTTACACCGAAACTGGCACGTAATTTTAAGTTAGTAATATATTTATTATCAATTAAAAATGCCTCTTGACTTGCACGCCAAGCCAAACCAACAGATGGGAAAAATCCCCACTTGTTATTTGCTCCAAAACGGGAAGAGCCATCATATCTAGCAGTTGCCGTCAAGAGATATCTGTCATTATAAGCATAAGATACACGACCAGTCCATGAAACTAATGAATTTTGATATTTATCACTACCATAATCTACTGTTTCTCTACTCGCTTGAGATATATCCCATGCCCCGGTTTCATCGTTAGCAAATCCCTTTCCATCGATAGAAAGATCCTCATAAATATAATTTTGCCATGAATACACCCCTGTTGCTGTAAGACGGTGCTTCCCCCATGTATTGGTATAGGTAAGGATATTTTCAGTTATTCTACTTATCTTCTTAGAATATCCGTTTCCACCCTGGCCAGTTCCTGTGGATAAAGTATAATCCGAAGTTATATAATTATAATCTCTGGTATTAGCTATATCAAGTCCAAAATTTGTTTTGAATGTCAACCCTTTAGCCAACTGAAATTCAGCATAAATATCACCAAACAAACGACTTACACTAGATTCTCTTTTCACCTCATTGTAATAATTAACTGCATTCCATTTAATACCACTATCAAAATAACTGGATATGGCTGGATTATCATTAGGTATTGCATAGCTCCATCCTCCCGATAGACAGGCAATGTAGGCCAACCATAACGCCATAATTCGGTCAATGCCCCATCATAATTAGTAGTTGTTGCAAGCCCTCCTTCAGAATAAGTATACTGCATATGTGTTCCCAACTTTATAAAGTTATTAAACTTATGCTGCAAATTAGTACGAAAAGTATATTTATTATAATCATAATTAGACAACAAACCATCTTGAAGATAAACTCCACCCGACATCATATACTGTGTATCACCCGAAGTACCATTTAAAGAAATACTATAGTCTTGCACAGGACTACTACTCTTGATGGTTTCCCTCTGCCAATCTGTATGTATATTAGGAGCAGGATTCTCATCATTATATATCGTAATCCCTTTAGAATTCATATAAGCAGAATTAATAAAGTCCACAAACTGTTCATGATTCATTGTTTCCACCAATCTGCCCGGCATCTGAAAACCATAATTAGCATTAAGTGTAAGTGATTTAGAATCTTTGGCACCTGTTTTGGTTGTAATCATAATAACACCATTTGAACCACGGGAACCATAAATAGCAGTAGCAGAAGCATCTTTCAGCACCTCCATTGAAGCAATATCATTAGCATTAATTTCATTTAATGAACCATTCATCAAAGGAAATCCGTCAACTACATACAAGGGATCATTTCCTGCACTGATAGAACCATTACCACGAATCCGCAAGGTAGGTGACTTGCCGGGACGGCTATCCGTTACAACCGAAACGCCAGTCACCCTTCCCTGTAAGGCTTGAACGGGATTATTCGCTGTTACAGAAGTAATATCCTCCGATTTCACTGACATGACAGAACCTGTCAAATCAGTTTTTTTCTGTGTACCATACCCCACAACCACTACTTCGTCCAATGTTTCAGTATCTTCAGCCAGAATTACTTTCAATGTATTTTTTCCAGCTATCGAAATATCTTGTCCCTCATATCCAATATAGGTTATAGTAATAATCCCTTTTTCGGGAACATTAGAGAGAGTAAACTTTCCATCAAAATCAGTAATAGTACCATTTGAGGTCCCTTTAACCAATACACTGGCACCAATTACAGCCTCACCTGCCTTGTCCACTACAATACCCGATACCGTCTTATTTTGTGCAAATCCGGTAACAGTAGTCATTAAAAAGACTAATAAAAATACCATTCTAAAAGACACTTCATTATAAGCGCCTCTTTGTTTCCTGTTGTTTTTCATTATTAACGAATTAAAGTTTTGTAATCAATATCATTTAGCATGCTTTTATTTTACCGGCTTCAGATATCTTTGCCATGTACAAACGTATAAAGTCACTTCTTTTCCTACAATACTGCATTACCTATATACAGTGATAATTTATGGACTTTTGGCTTCATTCATGGAAAATCTTCCACCCATTCAAGAAAACAATCTAGCGAACTGCCTTCAACATAATACTGAACTCGCCTACAAACGGCTTTCCTGTATCTGTACGAAGTTGAGGAACCGATTCTTCAGCACGGCGTCCTTTCTCCGGACGACCGAATACTCCTGATAAAATATAAGTTCTTTCCGGGCACATTGCGTCATTCTCCATATAACCAGAATTCGAAACATGTATGGTTCCTTCAGATCCGGAACGTTCCATCCAGCGCATCGCTTTTATTCCCGTCACATCCGGACTTCCCGCAGTTCCTCCCCATACACCCAATATAGGAGCAGCTTGCTTATTAGGATAAGCATCATACGGGCCCAATCCCAACCAATGTACCTGATCAAGCCCGGATACAGACTGCATGGACATACCAACAATAGGCAACCAAGGTACAGCTACCTTAGTAAGAATCTGATAATAAACGTTCAAGCGTCCATCCACTCCTATTGAATAACGATAAGTCACTGTAAAACGATTCTCCTGATCCACCCTATAATCCACAGTAGTACGGATAACCGCATTGGTTGGCGTCTTCTCCACCTTCCATGCTGTTACCGATGACGTATAATGAGTAAGATCGACAGCCTTACGAAGATTTTCTTTACCAAATCCGGAAGTCTCACCTTGATTTAATTTACGCCAGATAGCCGGATACAAGTCTTTTATCAACTGCTTTCCCTTTAGTTCCGCAGACACCAATTGTCCATTCTTCGGACTAAACACATAGCGAACATCACCAGCCTCAATGGTAACCTGATCCGCCTCAGTAACCAAAAGTTCACGACAAACAGGAACAGATATCAGTTGTTCTGTCTGAGGGCAAAGTTCAACAGCCCTGCGAGTGATCTCTGTTCCTTTTTCATCTGTAAATATAAACCACACATAATAAGTTCTTCCCGGACGAACAGTCACTAGTTTTTCTACCGGCAATTTAAAGTCCGACACTGTATGAGGATAACCATACATGGAATCAGTGCCCGAATATAATACATTCTCATCTTCCCGTACAGACCAAGCCATCTTTACCGAACTAAGATTCGTAAAATCAAAATCATTCTGGATAGGAATACGTACCGAATCCTGACCGGGTACAAATGAAATTTTGTCCACAGCAGGGTAAACCGGAGCATAGACAGCCTTCGTCTCCCAATAGTCACGAGTGAAATTACGATAGGAATCCACAATACCATCCCAACCGGCTGTATTAATTCTTAAGTATTCATCTTCACTCAAATCTTTCTCTTTCTTTCGGACAGGAGTCTTAACCCCTTGATCCGCCCACATCCATACAGCTGCTCCGGCTCCGGCAGGATGTTTAGTTAATGCCTTCCAACGTGCTTCCAACCCTCCAAACGCATCATTGCCATAAGCATGTGTATATTCAGTCGAAATAACAGGACGTCCGGAATGTCCGGCAAGCCGGTCATATTCCTGCGGGTTCCAATAATGAGGAGCAAGAATATCCACTTCTTTAGGAAGCCATTCTTCAGGACGCCAAGGCAACAGTACCGGACGGGTGGGATCAAGTGCCTTGACCAATTTTACAGAAACCATGTGCAGAGAGGTCAAAGGATCTTCGTTACCTATTGACCAATAAATAATAGACGGCTTGTTTATATCCCGGACAATCGTTTCATACGAACGTTGCAGAACCGCCCCCGAGAATGAAGGATCATACATCAAATCCCCGGCTCCCCCTAGCGTCACTTCATTACCCACATACATTCCCATTGAATCACATAGTTCAATAAACCCTTCGGCAGGTGTGTAATGTGAGAGACGAAGATAATTGATATTGGCAGCCTTCATCAGTGTGAGGTCCTCCAACCACTGTTTACGGGTAGTGGCACGACCTACATCCGGATGTTCATCATGCCTGTTCACCCCACGAAGTTTAACTGCTTGTCCATTAATTCTGAAGACTCCTCCATCAGTGGAAATCTGACGGAAACCAACACGTTCCATACGTGTATGTGTTACTGCCTCTTTTTCTAAAAGTTCCACTTTCAGGCTATACAAATAAGGAGTTTCGGCAGTCCACTGGTGCGGAGCCTCAACCGGCAAGCTCAAACAAATCTCCCGATCTGTCGAAACATGGGCAGGTATAGCCATTTGTCTTTGTGCCACCTCTTTGCCTTCTTTGTCAGTGAGTGTGAAACATAGCTTATAAGGCTCGCCGGGACTAGGATAATTTCCGGGCAATGTATTTTTATGCTTATCACTGATCATCACCCGTATGTCCAGATTCGCATCTTGAAACAAATGGTCAAAAGTTGTCTGCACCACCACATCATCAATCCATCGTTTAGCCGGCATAGCCTCCAAAGTTACATCTCTATAAATACCTCCCCAAGTCCAGTCATCACAAACATCAAACTTATACTCACGGGTGATCTGCCTTACCCTGACAGCCAGTTTGTTAGGCTCATCCACTTTCAGCTTATTCGTCACATCAAAAGCAAAAGAAGTATATCCGCAATCATGACGCCCCAGTTCGTTCCCGTTGAGCCAAACTTCAGCCGATGACCATACACCACCGAAATGCAACAAGATACGTTTGTCTTTCCAATCCTGAGGAATTGTAAACTCCCTCACATAAAATCCCTCACCGGCTTGATTATCCTTGAATCCTCGATAAACCGGTTCTTCATATCCCAACAAGGCCCAATTGGATGGAACAGGAGTTGACTTAAATTTGCTTTTAGCAAAATCAGACGTATAAAACCTTTCCAAACGGTCCGCCTCCTTTTGATTAGCGGCAAATGCAAATTGCCATGTACCGCTTAAATTAATCCGTTCCTGAGCCAACACCCCCAGGCTGCTCAATGACAGAAACGATGAAATAAAAATAGTACGTAAATTCATAAAGTATAATATTTTAGTGTTTTGTTTATGATCTGCCAATTAAAGTTCCGCAATTTATTCCATGCAAAAGTAGAGGGGGATTCCATATTACACAATAGCTATTCTATTGACTTACAAACATAAAGCATGGAGATTTTTTCCTTTAATATGGAAAAATCTCCATGCTCTTTAAAATCAGGCAAACCAGCCAATGAAAAGTAAGCTATCTTCATAGACCAAGTAAGTTAAGTTACTTCGGCATTTAAGTTGACTTACCCGGGTAAATAAGTTAAGTTACTTTTCTTTTCATAGACACCTAACCTTTTCTCAAAGCCTTATCCGCCCCTACATCAACACCTTTCCATGCCTTCAGGTTAGTCCATTCACTATAAGGCTCAGTCCAGAAAGGATGATTTGCCGGAAGTCCCAATGGCAAAAAGACCGCTGTACACATATACAGACTGCCTGTATTTATATAAGGTTCGGACATATTTATCTGACTGCCTGAAAAGCCAATTTTCAGCCACCCGTTTTCATCAAAAGTACCGGGCATAGATATCTGCCTCTGCATAACAGCTGTCAGAGCAGAACGGATCTGTCCTTTGGAAAGAGGCTGAGGAATCTTGTCCAACAAAGCAATTTGAGAAAGCGCATGAAAAGCGCCAAAACGATACACGATAGAACGGCCCACTACAGGATAAGTGGCTTCCGGAGAGATCATCCGTTCAAGCTGGGCAACCATTCGTTGTTGACGAACCAATTGGCGTTCCAAGAACTCAGCACGCTCCAATCCATGCTTTTTCATGACATACAATACATCCGTCAACATCGGATGGATGACCAAACTGTTATAATAATCCAGATGCAATTCTGCCCCATCTCCATACCAGGCATCTCCTTTATACCATTCATCAATGAAACGGTTTACACCATAATATAATCTCTGACTATCATATTCCCCCGTAAATTCCAACAAGGCCGCTTCTACCATCGAAGCGAAAAGCAACCAATTACTCTCATTAGGCTTTATGCCACGCGTTCTTTTCAACTCATACACCAGTTTTTTTTGAATATCCACATCCAGATTTCCCCAAAGTTGTCTGGGAGCTCTCAACAAACCTTGTACAAGAAAAGCCGCATCTACCAAGGGCTGGGAATGACGGTTATCAAACATCAAATAATCAGCTGATTGCGGATCGACAGCCTGTTTCAGTCCTTTAACCACCAGTTGAATATACCTTTCTCTTAACTTTCCTTCCTGAGTATCATCAGGTCCCAGTTCCAGCCAAGGAGCAATACCGCAAACGGTTCTTCCTACCGCTTCCAGATAGGAAACACTTCTACGTAAAGGTTCATCAGACAGTGACTCAAACGGCATATTCTTTTTCAACGTGCCCTGACTGAGATTGACCAACACAGGATCAGCAATCCTTGTTAAAGTCTGCACCCAGTACATACGGTCCTCACTACCTGTGGGCTGAGCATACAGTTTTCCACACAAAAAAATAAAACAAAAAGCAATCAACAAACAATTCCTAGTTCTCATTCTGTAGTTTTTTTAAGCGTAACAAAGCCTCGACATAATAATAATCTGCATAAGACAGGGGAACATCTACTTCCGAATTCTTATTATAATTTCCCACACTATGCTTCAAGATAAAACCTCCGTTGGTTTCCGGTTCGGCAAGGTACTCCGGAGAGGACAAAGAACGAATCTGCATTTCTGCCAGCTCCAGCCAATCCGCTCCTTCCTTACTTTTATCCAGCTGACTCAGTTCAATAAGTCCCGATGCCATAACAGCAGCGGCGGATGCATCCCGGGGAGCAGCAGGAATATCCGGTGCGTCAAAATCCCAATAAGGTATTTTATCGTCCGGCAAATTGGGATGATTCTTAATATAAGAAGCTACTTTCCGCGCCTGTTCCAAATATTCGGTCTTTCCGGTCTCCCTGTACATCATGGTATAGCCATACAGTGCCCATGCCTGTCCTCTGGCCCATGCCGAATTGTCGGCGTACCCCTGATGAGTACCTTTAAAATGTGGTTGTCCGGAAAGCGTATCATAAGAAACTACATGATAACAACTATAATCATCTCTAAAATGATGTCGAAGAGTGGTCTGTGCATGACTGTCAGCCATATTCATCAAACGTTTTTCCCCCGTTGTCTTAGCAAGAAAAAACAAAAATTCCAGATTCATCATATTATCAATAATGACGGGAAACTGCCATTTTTCATTTGAATTCCACGATTTGATAGCTTTTACCCGCTCATCATAACGAGTTGTCAAGGATTCCGCTCCTACAGTCATCACCTCTAAATAATAAGGATTCTTTGCCAACCGATATCCGTTTCCGAAGCTACAATATAACATAAACCCTAAATCATGGGTGGTGGTCATATCCTTGGCAGACTCCACCCGTTCTGTATATAGTTCCGCATATCTTTTCAGTTCATCCGTAGGCGTATTCTCATACAAATACCATAACACTCCCGGGAAAAAACCGGAAATCCATGCCCGGTAATCGGATGTTTTCAGTTCACCACCCTCATAAGTCCGTGGAAGCCTTCCTTTCTGATTTTCCACTTCCTTCGCTAAAAAGACAGCTTGCCGTTTGGAAACCTCCAGCCCTCTTTCTATTACTTCAGCCATGGGCTCCCTTGTTTCACATGAAACGAGAAAAAGCCCCCAAACAGCTATCAACCCTATGAATATATTTTTCATAAAAAGATATTTTATAATTGATGTAAATATAGACGTATTTTCTTAATTTCTGAAATTACTGATTCAAAGTTTCTAAAAATTCCACCTCAACTATCCGGAGTTCATTGTGTACCTTCTTGCCTCCTTCAGCTTTGAAAAGATCAAGCTCTCCGGCCTTGGGTTCCACAACTTCTATGATTTGGCCGAATGCATCGGAATCCTGAGTAGCCCCCTTCAAACGGATGGTTATCTCATCAGAACGTACCGGACGGTCAATCATCAAATGAACATATCCCAAACTTTTCTCCGTGTTCCCGCTCCAAATCAAGTGTTCTCCGGCATATACTTCAAGCGGATAAGAACGCTGCCTCCATCCGGTCAGTTTGATACAGATATCATCTATTTCCGCACGCCTTTCCAATTTATATGTAATCCAGGCGGTGTTCAACCTGCCATCATTTTTCCACTCGCTCAATTCGTTGTCATCAAAACTTTTCCCTGCATCCCTTTGATTTGTTCCGGCTGTAACATCAGCCACTCTGACATCAACTTTGGTTTCTTTATAAGAGGGCGAGGACGGAGTTTCACCACGGTCAAAGCGGCTGGGCAACCCAACGGATGGGAAAAAGGTACTTAAGCCATTTTTAACTTCTACCGGCTGCGTACTGAAAGCTATTTCTTCTGAAGCCAACCCTTCCGCAGCCACCTTCAGCACCACATTTCCCGGTTGCGTTGTCGAGCGGATCATCACTCGTGTTATACCACATTCCACAGGAAGTTCTTTTGCCAACACATAATTATCTGCCGCCTGTGCTATTCCTCCTCTCCATTCAGCCGGGCCTTGTAAATCAAACTTTATCTTATGATTAGCTAACGGGCATCGTTCTCCATTGCCATCCACCACTTCCACCTGCACCATAGCTATATCAGCGCCGTCGGCAAAGACGCCTTGCGGACTATGCATCAAGGTCAGTTTTAACCGTTCAGGCTCTCCAACGGTTTGAAGAGAATGACGGCTCAATTCTTTATGCTGTTCATCGTAAGATATGGCTTCAATCGTCCCTTTCTCCCATTGCACAGAATCAAAAGTAAACAAGAACCGATAATCCTGTCTGCCGAAACCTTTGGATTTTCCATTTACAAACAGTTCCACTGCATCTCCCGATGAAACCACATAAACAGGTTTTCTCACATCCGGAGTATAATTCCAATGACCAATAATATGAGTATGATAGTTTTCCACATCCACCCATCCGTCCCACATTACCTTGTGTGCAAAGAAGCCATCCTTAGGGATTCTCAACGGATCCACCACACCGCTCCGGCGATAATTCTCGGCACCACGTCCATAAGTCTGCGTATCGGAAAACACAATCTTCGCACCTCCTGAATTGACACGCCGGCCTGTTCCGGGACGCTCACGCCACAAATCATACCACGTCGGACAAACTCCACAGCCAGCCTGTCCTGATTCTGATTATATGCTCCGGCATCCTGTCCTTTGTGCAAAGGACCATCTCCCTGTTTATGAAACGGATAACTATATTCGTCCCAATATTTACGCAACCCCTCATCACGACAATATTCAGTCTGAATCATAGGATGATGTTCACTTTTATTCACATAAAGCATTTCACCACCATATTCAGCCTCACGAATATCCAGCATCTCCCGGGAACCTATCGCCCTTCCTCCGTACGGATCATACTGATCCCGTATGGCAATCATCTCAACCATGTGCTCACGGCTGATTGATTCATTTCCCGATTCATAAAATAAAATACTTGGATTATTACGCATATAAATAATGACATCCCTCATCAACTCTTTCCGTTGTTCCCAACGTCTGCCGGTCGCATCTTTTTCCGCATCTCCTGCAGGCAACATCTGTATCACCCCCACACGGTCACAAGATTCCACATCCTGTTTCCAGGGAGTGACATGCATCCACCGAAAAAGATTGGCATTATGCTCAATCATTAATCCGTTAGAGTAGTCACTCATCCAAGGCGGTACAGACATTCCTACTCCCGGCCATTCATTACTGGACCGTTGCGCATATCCCTTCAACTGCAACACACGGTCATTGAGCCACACTTTTCCTTCTCCAAAACGAGTCTTGCGGAAACCTGTCCTAGTAACAACTTCATCCACTGGACGGCCATTCACCAACAGGGTAGTCTTCACATCATATAAATAGCCATAGCCCCAACTCCAAAAATGAAGATCTTTTAACGGTGCAGAAGCTTTCAATACAACTGTTTCTCCGGACTGCATTGTCGTCGGTTGTCCCCGGAATGTACTGACCCTTTTTCCATCATAATCATAAATGCTCACCTCATAATCCACATGAACGGACTTGCCATACTCATTCCGCACCTGTGACTCTGCATGAACAACCGCCTCACGGGTCTTTACCTTAATATCGGATGCATAGATGTAAGTCCCTGTAGTCTGTAAATTACTGTATAGAGGCAAGGTCTGGTATAATTTATCAGTAATGTGCAACCATACATTTTTAGGTACTCCTCCATAATTGGCATTGAAATTTCTATCATTCCACTGGAACAAACTTCCAGTCGAACGCTCCTTATACCTCCAGTCATTGTCTGTTCGGAGAGCAATCACATTCTCTCCACCAAAATTCAGAAACGGAGTCAGATCAAAGCCTACCGCCATCACCCCATTTTCATGCAATCCTATATGCTTGCCGTTCAAATAGAAATCCGCCGCCTGCCGTACTCCCTCAAACTCAATAAAGACCTTCTTCCCTTTTGCAGTCTTAGGGAGCCTGAAATGTTTTCTATACCAGGCTATAGTATCCGTCATTCCCCATATATGTACTTTAAATGCCTCATCTTCATTAAAAGCCCGGGGCAAAGTAATTTTTTTCCAGTTTTCATCGGAAAAATCCGTTCTTTCCGCCCCCGGCGTATCTCCGATATAAAGCAACCATCCAGGGTTGAAATTATATTTCTCACGGTTATTGCTCTGTCCGGATACGGGAAAAAGCAAAAGCATACATAATAAAATAAGTAAATTCTGTCTGTTCATGGTATTATTCATTGATTTATCAACAGCAAATGTAGAAAATCCACCTTGATACAAACCGCTCCCACGTTTCAAGATGTGGAACAAACGTTGCAAGATACGACTACAGAGTAGCTATCGGGAAATCCTGAACCAGTCGATATCAATAAATCCTTTGCGACCGGTCTTATTTGGATCAACGGCAAAAAATCCTATTTTTGAACCTATCCAACGTCCTTTGCCCATAGCATACTCGCCACCAGCCTTCTTCCATTTCTTTCCATCAATGCTGTAGGCATAGTTCACCTTGCTGTCTTTTATACTCATGCGTAGGTACACATCCTTTATATGCATCTCCGCAGGACGTCCCTTACGTGGAGTTCCTTTTTGTGTGGGTTTCAAGGTATCCACAGTTAACACCTCATCAGTCAAGTGAGTACGCATGGCATTCGGATTATGGCGTATCTGTAACTCGTAACCGTCCTCGGTACGTTGCAGACCCACAGACGAATATTCGGCCGACATACAGACAAGACCAACATACTGGTCTGAATTACGCGAACAAAAACTCAGCTTTGTGGTAGCTGTAAATTCATCAGCCGGTATTTTCTGTAATAGCATATTCGGTACATACCACAGATTACTGACATCTCCAAGCTCAGGTAATGCATACGTAAACAGGCGGAAAAACCCCATACTTGTAGCTTGACCGTAACTTTCTTTATAATCATTTTGCCATTGCCACTGCATACCAAGTTTTGATGAATCAAACTCATCAGTCTCCACAGGATTAACTATAGTCTTACTATCTGATTTCGGCTTACGGAATTTCCAGTAAGGCTCACCAGCATTCCCCATAACAGGCCATCCACTACTCCAATCGACAGGTTGTAAATGACACACGCGGCCATAAGGACCTTTATCCTAAAAATGTATAAACCAGTCTTCACTATATTTTGTATGTATCCATCCACCTTGATGAGGTCCATTCATCGTGGTTTTTCCGCGTTCCAATACACGTTTCCATTCATATGGACCATAAGGCGATTTACTGCGCATAGCCAATTGCCAGCCTCCAGCTACACCACCGGCAGGACAAAGAATCCAATACCAGCCGTCACGCTTATAAAACTTAGGCCCTTCGGTAGTAACATTGCCTGTAGCATCACCATCGAATACAATACATGGCTCACCTATGGCGCGTGTGCCATCAGCAGACAATTCACGTACAGTAAGCACACCATTAAAACCTATACGACTGTTAGCCCATCCATTGACAAGATAACAACGACCATCCTCATCCCACAACGGAGTCGTATCGATATACCCGAGACCTTCAACCACCATCACCGGTTTTTCCCATTCACCTGCAGGATCTTTGGTTTTCACCATAAAAATACCCCGATCGGGATCTCCCCAATAGATATAGAATTCGCCTGAATGATATCTTATACTCGGAGCATATACACCCATACCATGTTGTGTGCGCACAGAATCAGGAAACTGGCTACGCAAGGCGTGACCTATTATCTCCCAATTAACAAGGTCTTTACTGTGTAAAATAGGTAGCCGGGCATACAGTTAAAAGAACTGGCTGTAAGATAATAATCATCGCCTACAGCTACCACATCGGGATCACTATAATCAGCATTTATCACAGGATTGGTATAGGTACCGTCCCCATTGTCGGGAGACCATACTTCTGAACAATACTGTGCGCTCACACTCAACGAGCAGACTAACGATAAAAACAACAAAATACATTTCATATCCAACAAATCGTTTTTAATTAATTATTGGTTCATATTCTTTATAGGTTGTAAAAGTAGAAAACACTCTTCGATACAAACCGTTCACACGTTGCAAGATATGGAACAAATGTTGCAAAATAAAACGACAGAGCCCGTTATAAGCTTATTTATATTGTGTAGGCAATACCCCAAACAGTTTCTTGAATGATTTTGTGAAATAACTAGGTGTATTAAAACCAACCTTATCAGCTATCTCAGCAATGGAAAGACCTCCCTCTTTCAATAATTCCGCAGCTTTACGAAGACGTACATTCTTCACAAAATCAGAAGGCGAACTTCCGGTGATAGATGTAATCTTCCGGTAAAGAGTGGCACGACTCATGCACATATCCCTACTTAAATCTTCTATGGAATATTCAGGATTACTAAGGTTCTTCTCAACCATGTCCAATGCCTTTTTTATTAATTGCTCATCAGATGCTGAAATAGAATTCGCTTCTACTTTTCCTTCTTTCGGCAATGGATCTATCTCATGCCTTTGCTCCGGATTTTGTTCCAGTGGCAGAACAGTCTGTGCAACAATGGGCTTCCGTAATTTCATATACATCCGGCCCAATCCCCAAACAACCGATAAAACAACAAGTACATAAAACAAATACGCCCAACCTGTTTCATACCAAGCAGGCAGACACTGGATCATAACCGTCAATGTACTCTTACTCCACAGTCCGTTTTCATCTGTAGCACGAACTTCCAGTTCAAATTCCCCCTTTGACAAATCAGACAAGCCGATACTATTTTTCCCTGCCGGCAAGGTCACCCACTTATCGTTTCTTTGTTTATAACGATAAGCATATCTTACCTTATTTGTATTCAAATGATCAAAAGTTGAAAAAAACAATTCCACATTCCTCTCGTGAGGGGACAGTCTTATTTTCTCTTGATTATCCACTCCTATTTCAGAGAGGTTATTCATTTTGATGGATGTCAAACGCACCACGGGCTCAGGTATCCTCCTCTTTTTTTCGTTATAGTGAGGAAAAGTCACAATTCCACCTCGTCCACCCACGCTCATTTCTCCCCGAGGGCCTTTATACAATGATTGGAAATCTTCCAAATTTATCCAAGAATCAGTACAAGACATCATATTAAAGATATGTGTTCCGGGATGATAGACCATCACCCGCTGTGATGTAAGAATCCAAAGATTCCCATTGTCATCCGACTTTATATCCAAAACAGCATCCCCTGTCAATCCACAATCTTTTGTCCGGGAAATAAAATCATTCGTATCCAAAGAATAACTATACACGTTACCCTGTTTAGTACCCACCCAAAGATTGTTGTCCGGAGCGACAGTCAATACCGAATAATTTTCTCCAGTATCCTTTATTTGCAACCGGCTTTCTCCGGAAATTCTCCACAACCCTCTACTTTCAGTTGCAAAATAAACAACTCCTTCATTAGACGAAACGATAGCATTTATAAAACTAACATCATCACAGACTGTAGTCAATCGGTCTTCCTCCAAGCTATACCGAAATAAATGGTAAGTAGTCCCTATCCAAAGATTTCCATGGTGGTCATCATGCAAAGCACGGATACGCTCACCTTGTTTAATGGGTATGGCACATACGATGGATTCAAAAAGCCGGTTCTCCTTATACCGAATTAAAATTACCGAATGATCCCTTACCATATAGAGCCCCTCTCTGTCCGATGGCCTCTCAAAGAAAAAAGAGAGCTCCCTGTCATTCTCAACAACAGATATACGATCTCTCTGGGGATCATAAGCATATAGTCCCAATTTCTTTTGCCTGATCCAATAATAATTTTTCTCTTGAGAAAACTGCATAGGAGACGCGATTACCCCCAAATTTTGCTTTACCCCTTCCATAGACAAAGGAAGCACTTCATTAGGAAGAAAAGAAATAATGAAAGAAGAAGGATAATAACCTGTCACCCATAAGTTTCCGGATTGATCGGAAAGAATCTTTGTGAGGATTTTCCTGTCAGCTGATAATAAACGAGAGAGATCTACCTTATCCAAAGATGCATCGTCCGTTATTTTATAGGCATATAAGTTATCTGCCGCAGTCACCCACAAATATCCCTTAACAGAATCTTGTATGATATGATGAAGCTTTCGGGTATCGGAGTTAGAAGACGCATTATCCACTGTTTGCAATCCAAACATTTTGTCTGTATCCTGTGCCTTGGGATCAAAACGTACAATACCTTTTCCCCAAGTAGTAACCCAATAATACGGGGTGTTATGATCTTCCGTCATGCTTGTGGGATACTCTTCATAGGGCCAAGGATATGAAATAAAAGAGTCCTTTACCTTATCATAGCAAAAAAGCCCACCTTTTGTTTGAGTTACCCAAACTTTCTTTTTCTTATCCTCATAAATAGAATTGACGGTATTCTCCTGTCCTTTCCATGTAAGAATGTATTTTCCAGTTCTTTCCCCTAACGCATTGTATCGAAACAAGTGCCTGTTAGTCGAAATCCAGATCATACCATCAGACGTCGCTGTCATTGTAGTTATAGTCCAACTCTTTATCGTTTCATCAGCAAGTGTCCTTATCTCATAATCTGTTTTTGACAAAATATAGACACCACGCTTCGTTCCAAACCATATTTTCCCTTCACTGTCTTCAGTAATACACGTCACACTGTTGTTTTCCAAGACTCCCGGATTCTTGAAATCAGAACGGAATACTTTCACTGTATACCCATCATCACGGCACAAGCCTCCCCCCTCAGTACCATACCACATATATCCTTCCGAATCCTGGAAGATACAAAGCAATTCTTTGGTCGGCAACTGTTCCGAATTAGGAAGATTTCTTATTATCATATCAAATGCTTTGACCGGAACGGCATTTATCCGCACAGTCAATAACAAAATAATGATTGGTAATACTATCCTTCCTATGTTTTTCATATTCTTCACGTAAGTACTCCTGTTAAAAACAAACGAATACAAAGCTAGGAAGAAATTCAAGAATTTGCAACTTGTCGGTTTAATTAAGTAGATTAAGAATGATTTAAAAAAGAAGAATATGGTTATTGAACAGACACTTTTTCCTATTCAACACTCAGTCCTTCAATCGGAAGCTGTACCCGTCCTATTTTCTCAGCACCTGTGACTTCTTTCCAGTCTTTTTTATAATTCTGACTGTGCATCCGACCGGAATGTCAATAGTGCTTTCTCTCTTGGTATTCAGTTTCAAGATGAATCCACTTCAAATGGAGCAACTCCGATTTAATGATATATTCATTCGGCTTTGTTGTGGACTGGCTGAAACCAATAAGGCATACCACCACTACCGAAACGCCATTTGCGACATGACAAAGACTCAGTTCATACAGACAGTTAAGACCAATTGACGTGCTCTAGAAGCCTTCAACATGAAGTTTTCCGGAAAACGAGTATGCCCTAGGTCTATCTAGTCACCAAACACACCATTACTTATATAGTCTCTTTTATGAATTAATCATTCATATTCAAAGGTATCGAATCGAGCCTCAGCATTACTCTTTTGAGCATAGGATGTCGCATATATTCCGACTCCCGTACCATTAAAGCGGTTGACCTTATTATCCGACACAGCATCTACACTTTGTACCTCTCCCACTTGATAAAGCATATCATTTGACAAACTGGCATAGAATGTTAATGTAGCTCCTTTGGCGACCAAGCGTAATATGACAGATTTTTCCTTCCAAGGCAGTGTCGCAATTATTGTTTTTTTGCCTAGAAGTACTTTTATCAAACGGATTTCATTCTTTCCTTTCAGTAATGAATAATAGCCTTTAGCTGTACGATACAGAACCAAGCCCGCCCATTCGTTCGCCCGACGGGTGGAGAAACTCATTGTCGTGGTGGCAGAAAAATT